>OCVV011071910.1_pt1 | contig 12872 bp, 7 predicted proteins | sample 1539721 | NCBI WGS metagenome assembly OCVV01 (sample SAMN02144230, study PRJEB22623) | gut metagenome | biome: sheep rumen | host: Ovis aries | place: New Zealand
GCTTTAGCCATATGACCTGGATACCATTGAACATTTTGCATTGCTTTTCCTCCTTCCATATAATTAGTTTATTTTATTCCAACCACTTTCGTTTTTGTAATACTTAACTATTCCACAGATTTGGCTTTCATGAACTAGTCCAAAATAATGTGAATCATTAGCAACTCTTCTATTATCACCAAGTACTACATAATATCCTTCAGGAACAACATTTGAATCATCATAATTCATTGAATCAAAATTAGTATTGTGTCTAATAATCTTATTTAAATCATAGCTTACGAGTGTTCCATATGGATATTTCACATAATCTTCTTCTATCTCTTTTCCATCAATGAATATTACGCCATTAATACATTCAAATTTTTGTCCAGGAGAAGCAATTACTCTTTTAACTAATAATTCATGATTTTTAACACTACCAATAGCTTGAATATCATAATCATATTCAAATACGATTACTTTTCCGTTATCTACTTTTTCTGTTTTTATAGCCACAATCTTATCTCCACTATATGCATATGTTTGTCCATATAATAATGGTTGCATACAATCACCTTGTACTGTAGCAGGGAATAAAAGATAAGAGAAAATAAGAGCAACAACTAAGAATGCAACAGCTACAACCATATATAATTCTGAAATATTTGATAATACTAGGAATAATTTCCCCTTACCAGATAATTTGAATTTTTTATGTTCTTTATTTTCATTTGTTTCAAGAGGTCTATCAACTTCCTCAACACTAATAATTACATCTTCACAACTTGAATCATTAGTTATCTCTTCTTCTCTAAATTCGTTATAGAATTCTTCTTCGTGTTTTGTTCCTGCAACAGTCAAATAACAAGCTTCTTTGATATTTATTTTTATAAACAAATAGCAAAGTAAATAAGCAATATTAAATGCAACTCCAAAAATAATAATTGCATAGAACACTACTTTTTTATATCCATCTAATACACTTGACAAAAATGAACTTGTTGTCATCAAAAGTAATACAACGAATATAGAAACTAATGTAATTAAAATGTTAATTAGGAAACTAATATTCCTTTTCTTTAAGACTCTGTTTACATCCATAGTTTGGTCCTTTTATTTTTTACTTAAAAAAGTATTTTAATAATTTTTATATTTTATCTTTTGATTATCTTCTGATTATCTTCTACTTAAAATATCTTCTAAATCAGCTGGTTCCATCAATACTGTTCTAGCTTTACTACCTAGATTTTCAGAAACAACACCTAATTCACACAATTTTTCCACAATAGCTTGTACTCTATTGAATCCACATTTAAATCTTGTTTGGATTCGATTGATACTAGCATTTTGTGTCTCCACAATATGTCTAGCAATTGGCGCAAACATTGGGTCGTTCATAATATCATCTTCGCTTTCAGCTTCCGCTTTTTGTTGCAAATCATCTGGAGTGAATACGTATTTTACATCACCAGTCCTAATAGAATTTACAACTTCCTTGATTTCGCTAGTAGAGATGAAAGCACCTTGAATACGGCATTCTTTACCCATTTCATTGTAATAAAGCATATCGCCATTACCAAGTAACTTTTCAGCACCAGTCTTATCTAAAATGATTGTAGAATCTAGTGCCTTTTGAACTTTAAAAGCAATACGTGTAGGCAAGTTAGATTTAATAGTTCCAGAAATTACATCAACAGAAGGACGTTGTGTAGCAACGATTAAGTGAATACCTGCAGCTCTTGCTTTTGCAGTTAATCTAGCGACGATAGTTTCCACATCGCTTCCACCAGTTTGCATCAAATCAGCAAACTCATCAATAACTAATACTAAATATGGAATATGTTTAGTATCAATTGAATTACCTTGCATTTCTAAATATTCTTGATAATTTGTTACACCAATACTTGAGAAGAAATCATATCGATCTTCCATTTCATCAACTAACCAACGCATTGTGGCAATAGCAAGTTTTGGATCAGTTATAACTGGAGTTGCTAAATGAGGTAAACCTTGATATTTAGTAAACTCAACCTTCTTAGGGTCAATCAAAATAAGCTTAACATCATCTGGATGAGCCCTGTAAATTAAACTCATAAGAATTGTATTGATGCATACACTCTTACCACTTCTTGTACAACCTGCAATCAATGCATGTGGCATTTCACTAATACTTACATATTGTGGTGTACCAGTAACATCCATACCAAAAATAACTTTTAATGGATTTTTATCATTCATAAATTCTGGTCTAGCAACTAAATCACCAAAATATACCATCTCTCTATCAATATTTGGAACTTCAATTCCAGCAGTTCTCTTGCCTGGAATTGGAGCGTATACTCTAATTGCAATAGCTTCCAAGTTACCTTGTAAGTTTTCCTTAATAGTAGTTATCTTATTGTATTTAACACCTTGATCTAATTGAACTTCAAACAAAGTAACTGTAGGACCTTTTTGATAACTTACAACATGTCCACCAATATCAAACTCTTCTAGTGTCATATTGATGATATCTTTTTGCTTTTCAGCTCCCTCGAATGATGATTGAGCATTAGGATTCTTTCTCTTAAGTAAATTAATTGAAGGGAATCTATAATTTGATTTTTTCTCGTTCTTCAAATTTGTATATTTATCAGCTTTCTTTTTCTCGCTAGGTGCAGCTTTTTGAGTTGGAAGTGGATTCCATTCTGGTTCTTCTTCCAATTCTTCTTCACTATCAAAATCATCATCTGCTAAATCATCAATTGAATCATCCTTTTCATCAGAATAAAAATCACTACTAATTTCATCATATTGATTACTAGCTTCATATTCATTATTTTCATGTCTTTCATCATCATTTTGTTCTGAAACAGTTTCATTAAAACTTTGTTCATGAACAAATTGACTTTCTTGAATTTTAACTTCTTCTTTTGGTTCCTCATATCTCATGCCAAAACTATATTGGTTTGGAACTTGTTCTTCAGCCTTTTGTTCAAAAGAAGTTTGTTCTTCAACTTTTTGTTCAAAAAGTACATTTTCAGTTTTTTCCTGACTCTCAGGTTTTTCTTCTTGCTTTATATATTTATCATAAGGTACTTGTGGTGCAAAACTACTATAAGTAGATTTTGTTTGATTTTGAGTACCAAATGTTTTAATTTCTTCGTCATTTTTCTTATCTTCAATTGGAGCATATCCATAAAAATCTTCTTGTTTTGGAACACAATAATCTCTCGTATCTAATTCAGTAACCTTATTACCATTTCTCATAAAATCGTATTGTCTTCCACCATTATTAAAATCAGCAGTTGGATAATAATCTACATCTTTTACTTTACTTCCATACATAGTGCTGACAAATCTTTCACTTCTTTCAATAACAGGTTTTGAATTTTCTGTTTTATTAACTTTAATTACTTCTTCTTGTCTTGTGCTTTGATCAGTAACTTGAGGAATAATAAACTTCTTTTTATTAAAATTATTCAAATTATTCATGTTATTTACATTACTTTCATTTTTAATGTTCTTCATGTTCTTTTCTTTTCCCATTATTTTGCTCCTCCTTAATTTTCTTCTGTAATTGTATCTATATTTTCATCACTCTCAATTGCAAGTCTTTCAGTTTCATTCATTGCTTCTTCAATTACCTTTTCATCAACCATAAATACATTCTTGCTATACACTTTAGCTGTTTCACTACCAATAATTTCAATACAAGTTATTGCTAGTTTATTTAAAGCAATAGAGAATGAGATTTTTGTGGAAGCCTTTTTAATCCATTTTGCAGGATCAATAACATTTTTAATACTCATAAACACATTACTAACATCCTTAAGTCTAAACTTTTTAGCTTCCTTTACAATTCTATTATCTTGTATTTTTTTATAGCCATCATAAAAACTTAAAAACCAAGCTATATTTTTTTTCTTAAAAAATCTTAAACCCTTGCGATTAAACAATTCTTCAATCTTTTCCACAATATATCTATCAAGCATCATTGCTTCCTCAATACTTAACTCAAATAGTGGATGCTTAGAAGACGGATAATAAATCTTTGCAATATCAATTACTAACGTTGAAACGATATCTTTGATTTCAAATAATAATTCTCCATATTCTCTTGTTTTACTAATATCTTCATATCTAGCTATTGAATTATCAATGTATTCTCTTACCTTAATAGCGTTACTTTCTTCATCTTGTTCATTTAAATCTTCTCTTTTAAATTTATTTTCCTTTTCGCCTTTTCTCAAACTAGAAAGTAATGAAACAATATAAACAAGCAAAGCAATCAATAACCCAATTAATACTCCAATTAATAATGACATAACATTACCAAAAGTGATATGAGTAAATGCATTTTTAAACCATTCTCTTAAATTGTCCCAAAAGTTTAAAATCATTTTTTTACCTTCAATTACCTTCAATACTCTTTTTTCGCTATTTTGACCTTTAGTTGATTATACAATAAAATGCAAATAATTTCCATAACATTTTTTAATTACTAATTGATTGCGTTTACTTTTTGATTTTTAAAGATATATATGCTATTATCTCATTAGTAAACTAATATAAATAGAGGCTAATATGAACTACAAAAATCTTGAAGGATATTTAATTGCTGTTGATTTAGATAACACTTTAATCACAGGTTTTAATAATAAAGATATGGAAAGTTTTGAAGTACTGAAAGAACTTTCTAAGAAAAACTATATCGTTATTGCAACTGGTAGACCATGGAGAAGTAGTTGTGAGTTTTATAAATGGTTAGATTTAAAAACGCCGATTATCAATTACAATGGTGCCTATGTTCACAATCCAAATGATCCTAATTTTGAAGAGACAATGATTACAATTAGAAAAGAAAAATTAAAAGAATTCGTGAAAAACACAAAAGATTTCTTAGTAAATATCTTTTGTGAGAATAAAGATGATATTTATTTGTTAAATGAAACTGATAAAATCTTACCTTATTTACACTTAGATGGTGGTAACCTAATGATTGGTGATTATGATAAAATACTCAATGTTGATACAAATGGTGCTATTTTGTTTTCTAAACCAGGAAGTGAAGAATTGTTGGAAAAATATGTTCATGAAGTATATTTAGATGAAGTAAAACTAAGACATTGGTTCACAGAAGATACTTTAGTAAGTGAATTCTATAATCCATTAACTTCTAAAGCCGCAGCTTTAGAAAAAATTAGAAAATATTATAACATTCCAAAAGAAAAAACCATCGCCATTGGAGATGGTCATAATGATATTGAGATGTTAAACTTTGCATCCATTGGTGTTGCGATGTCAAATTCTCATTCTGATTTGCTTCCTTATGCTAACTACATTACCAAAACAGTTATGGAACACGGAGTAAAAGAATTCTTCGAAAACTACGATTTTAAGAACTAAATATAAAAACCTCATAAGATAATCCTTATGAGGTTTTTATTTTACTTATTGCAAATCATTAATCTTTGCAATTTTACAAATTAACAATCTTTGCAATATTGATATTTACTTTCTAAAATACTACCTAACTTCATAGTTTCAGTTACACCAGTCTTTGTATTCTTAACTGTTAAAGTATAAGTAATTAATTGTGCTCCATCTTCCACGTATGCAGTTACTCTACCATTAGATGTTACGTTAGATGGTTTATCATCTGCATCATAAGATAAAGTAATTTGATAATCAGAATATTTCTCTCTTAATACTCTTTCAGCTCTAACAAGTTCAATGAATTCCCACCAAATTTCATTATCATGCTCTAACATTGGTTGAGGACAATTCTTTGCAGTATAGAAATGATGTCCTACAACACGTGTGATAGGAAGATTGAAATCGCCTAATAACTTAGCTACTAATTGAGCAGTCATTTGCCATGTTAACCATAAATCACTTTCAGGGTTAACAGCACTTTCAATACCAACAGAGTTATTATTTCCACCTTTACTACCTAAGATGTATGCACTTATAAATTGACTACACCACCAAGTAGTACCAATATAATATTGTCCGTCTTTAATAGTAAATGGAATACCCATTTGGTTAAATGATTTATGTGTCTTTCCTTGATATTCGAATGTATCTCCAGTAACTTTAATTCCAAGTGGATGATCAGGAATCTTAACAGTAGTTTCTTGACCATTTAAAATGTATTTTCCATTAGCACTAATTCCATATGTTGGCCATTCTGGATCGCCTTCTTTATACATAACACCAGTTGGATACCATTCAAATCTAACATTAGTCTTATCACCTGCATGCCATGCTACTACATTATCATCTAAGCAATGATATACACCATCATTACCAGTTACATAGTGAATTGATACAGCTGAAGATGTTGAACACATATAATTAGCATTAGCATAAGCTGTAGCACCTCTACTCATATTACCAGTATAGTGAACAGTAATAAATTCAGTAGATTCTTTATAAGTACCAAAATCTCCACCATAATGTTGCTTATCTGCCATAGCAGCTGATTCAAATTGAGTATTAATATTAAGTGGCTTATTCATTAATATCTTACTTACTGAACCAAAGATATCACGATAATAAGTAGTTTCTCCACCTTCATCACCAATAATTAAGTTTTCTCTTACGAATACTTTTGTATTATTAGATTGAGCTAAGAACTTCATTACATCACTTGCATTTTTATTTAATACAGTAATACCAAAATCAAAACTTTCAGGAGCTCCTTCAACACCAACTCTAATCTTTACATAACCTTCTTTAACACCAGTAACAACTCCGTTATTTACAGTTGCAATACTATTGTCTAAACTTAACCAAGTTAATTTTGCACCTTCAGAGTTTTTACCTCTATAAGTTGCATTTAATTTAATTGTTTCACCAACTAAAACATATGAATATGTATCGAATGAAACATCAAAATAATTAGGAGTAGAAACTTCTAATTCAAATTCATCTGCTTGTTTTGTATATGATTCACTTACCATTTTTATTATTGTCTTTCCTGTGCTTATAGCAGTAATTAATCCGTCATCACTAACAGTAGCAATTTCAGGATTGCTTGATGTAAATGTAACGCCTTGAACATTAGCAAAACTTGGATTAATAGTCCATTCTAATTGATATGTATCATATTTAAAAATGACATCAGTTGGCTTATTATCAATATTTACTTTAGTTACAGGATTTTCTTCACCAAACTTAGCATATAATTTACCAGCTGCATAAACGTTACTTACAGGTCCTTGTGTCAATGCTTCATCTCTATACCATCCATCAAATGTATAATTTTCTTTCTTTAATTCAGGTAATTCACTATTGAAGCAACCTACATAATCCTTAAATTCTTGAGAAGCTCCTAAATATTTCCAGAAACCAATATTGTTACTGTTTGCAGAAAAATCTACAGATAATAATTTATCACTACCAATTTGAGTTCCAATTAAGAATGCTCTAACAGCAATACTTACACCCTTCTTAGTATCATCAGTTTCCTTAAATGTTCCACCAACTAAAGCCTTCATTGAAGAAGCACATATATTAGATGCTGGTAATTTACTTGAAGAAATATCACTTACAAACTTATATAACCAACCCCATTTTTCACTTACCTTAGTTCCATCACTAAGTGTTGAAGTATAGAATGTATGGAAGTTAACTGGAGTAGTTGTACTTGTACCTAATTGTCTAGCAGTTCTATATGCTTTCTTTGCAAATGCACTATAGTCAACTAAGAAATCAGCAACCATTTCATCTTTTGTTCCATAAGTGCTTGATCCACCATTGAATACAAATTCAATTTCATATGGAGTAGCCTTATTACAAATCTTACCATAAACAGTGACAGCTTTTTCACTTACACTTAAAGCAGCAAGTTCTTTTACTTCATGAACTAATTCAGCTTCTAAATACCAACCACTAAATACATTGTTTCCTTCAACTTGAGGAGTAGGAAGAGCGAATGCTTCACTCATCTTTATTGTCTTCTTTTCATTAGTAGTCTTACCAGTTGCATCTGTTAAGTTTAAAGTAAGTTCATATTGTCCTTCTACCCACTTAGCATATAACTTAGTAATAGACATATTAGTTCCATCTAACTTTGTTACTTTTTCGCCACTAAAATTAGCATCTTGATACCAACCATCAAAACTAAAACCAGCTTTTTTAGGTTCAGGTAATACAATTTCAGTTGATCCATCTCTTGTTGTTGGTAAAGCTTCTTCTACTTCACCACCATTAAGTTCAAACGCAATACTAACTGCACCTTGTTTAACAGTTACAGTAACGCTTTGTTCAACTGAACCAATCTTAGCAGTTAGTTTTGTAGAACCGGGTTTTAAAGCAACAATCTTATTATCTTCAACCTTTAAAATACTTTCGTCTTCTACAATCCAATTGATATCACTTGATTTACCGTATAAAACATTAGCGATGATATCAGCGCTTTCGCCAACATTAATTTCAGTATCAACAATCAATTCGATTTCCACAGTTTTATCACTTTTACCGCCATCATTTTCTTCACCACATGCTACAAGAGCAAATATAGCGATAAATGCAATAAAAAATACAAAAAGTGATTTTTTAAACATCAAATAATTTCCTCCTATAATATTTATATTTACTATCACATTCTATCATATATTAAAAACACTTTCAAGAAAACACTTTCAAAATATTTATAAAATATATAATAATGATTAAATCTAATTTATTTAGTTATTTAAATTACCATTTATTTAAGTATTAAAAACGCAGCTACAACTGTAACTGCGTTTAATTACATCTTCTATCTATTATTTTTTTGATATTGCAATTGATATAATTGATAATATCTTCCCTTTAATTTTAATAACTCTTGATGGTTACCGCTCTCAATAATATTGCCATGATCAAATACAAATATTTTGTTAGCATGTTGGATTGTTGATAAACGGTGAGCAACCATAATCATTGTATTCTTTTGAATAACACGCTCTAATGAATCTTGAATCAATACTTCTGTTTCGGTATCGATATTAGAAGTCGCTTCATCAAGTATCATTACTTTTGGTTTATGGACAATTACTCTTGCAAAACTGATCAATTGTCTTTCACCAAGTGATAAGTTATTTCCTCTTTCGCCTACTATTGCATTCAATCCTTCACTTTGTTTTTCAATAAAGTGAGTTGCATTAACTTCATCACAGGCTTTCTTTATTTCAAGCGTACTAATTGAATCATCATTAAGCCTAATGTTTTCCTCAATTGTACCACTAAACAAGAATACATCTTGAAGCATTTGACCAATTTGTCCTCTTAAGGAAGATAGCTTAATATTTTTAATATCAATACCATCAATTAAAATTTGTCCTTTTTGAATGTCATAATTTCTCGTAATCAAACTTAAAATTGTACTCTTACCAGCTCCTGTTGCCCCAACAAAAGCGACAACATCCTTTGGTTCAATCTTAAACGATACTCCCTTTAATATCCATTCATCCTCTACATATTTAAACCAAACATCCCTAAACTCAATTTCACCTTTCAAGTCGATATCAATAGCATCTTCACTATCTTTAATTTCTGGTTCAATATCTAAAACAGTAAATATCTTTTCTGCGGCTGCAAAAGCAGATTGAAGTGTATTATATTGATCAGCTAAAGCTTGAATAGGGTTAAAGAACTTAGAAATGAATTGATAGAATGCATATAATTCATTATAAGTGATAGCAACAGCTAAAGCACCAACTGAGAACTTAATGAATTCATTACCACCAGTATATAAAATTAAAATAACAGTAATAATGTAAATCAAATACACCATTGGTCTAAAGATACCAAATGTAAATATTTCTTTCAAAGACGCTTTCTTTAGTCTGTCATTTGCCCTCTTAAATTCCTTATATTTCTTACTTTCTTGATTAAAGATTTGGGTAGTTTTAATACCTGAAATATTTTCTGATAAGAATGCATTCATACTAGATACTTCATTTCTTACATTTCTATGAATCTTACGCAAGATAGTTCTAAATACAACTGTCAGTGTCACAATAACTGGGAACACTGCAAGAATAATTAATGCAAGCTTCCAGTTTAGTAAAAACATTGCGATTAATACTCCAATGATAGTAACAATATATTTAATGATATTTAAAATTACATTTGTATATAATGCATACAATACATTAGTATCACTTGTATTTCTTGTTACTAGTGTTCCAACAGGAATCTCATTAAATTGATGATGAGATAAAGATTGAATATGATTAAATACATCCTGTCTAACCTTATAAATAATCTTATTACCTGTTGTATTCATAAGCATTGTTTGGAAATATTGAACTATGTGCATTACAAGAGTTAATAAAACTCCTCCAATAAATAATAAAATTACAACTCTAAAATCAATAGTTTCTTTACCTAATTCTTTTAATGATAAACTAAAAATATAAGGGGAAACTACATCACAACCAACGATTACACACATTAACAATATTCCACCAATATATTCTTTAATATATGGTCTCATATAAACGAATAAACGTGAGAATAATTTTGTGTCCTTCATAGTACGATCTTGTTTGAATTCGTTTTTCATACTACTTCACCTCCAATTCCTTTTCAAGTTCTTGAAGATGAACTTCACGCTTATATATTTCATTTCTATCTAATAACTCTTCATGTGTGCCAATATCACTTACCTTACCATCATCGATAACAATAATCTTGTCAAGTGACTCTAAAGTAGTAATTCTATGAGCAATAATAATTGTTGTCTTACCATTTCTCAATCTTCTGATTTCATTTAAAATGAAATCTTCTGTGATTGTGTCAACAGCAGATAGCGAATCATCCATAATTAATATAGGAGCATCCTTAATTAAAGCTCTTGCTATTGATATTCTTTGTTTTTGACCACCACTAACTGTAACTCCACGTTCACCTAAAACGGTATCAAAACCATCATTAAATTCTTCTATATCACTGCTAAGTCCACTTGAAATTGCATAAGCATGATTCTTTTCTTTATCCATTTCTTCAAAGGCAAAAGAAATGTTTTCATCAATTGTTTGCTTAAACAGGAATGTTTCTTGAGGAACATAAGCAATCGCATCTCTGACTAACTTAATAGGTAATTTCATAATGTCTTTATCATCAATGAATACTTTACCATCACTTAAGTTATATAGCCTTAACATTACTTCTACTATGCTACTCTTTCCACTTCCTGTAGCTCCCATTATACCAACCATCTCACCTGCATTGATATGAAAACTTACGCCATGTAATATTTCTACATCGCTACATGGATAAGTAAAATCTAATTCATTGAATTTAATATCACCTTTGATATCACTTACGCTTAAATCTTTATATTCTTCTAATACATTATCATCATTAATTTCAACTTTTGTATCAAGTAATTCACTTACACGCTTTTCACTTGCCTTACTTTGTCCACGCAAATTGATTAGTTCACCAATTGCTTGCACAGGCCAAATCAAAGAACCAAATAAAGCATTGAATGTAACTAATTGACCAACACTTAAATCAAATATGACATTGCCTGTACTAGCTTGATATATAAAATATCCACCAGTAAATACAATTAATAAACTACAAATACTAACAATAGTACCGATTAATGCACCTAATAACGCTTGATCAGAAACCATTGTTAGACAAGTATCCATATTTGCTTGGTCATGGTCTAAAAACAAGAACTCTCTTCTTTTTTCTTTTACATATGCTTTTACAACACTAATTCCTGAAAAATCTTCCTGAACATAATCACACATACCAGCAAATGCTTCTAGATTCTTTAATGTCTTTCTTGATATTCTCTTTCTCATAATCATCGAAATCAAGCAAACTAAAAATAAAGGAACCATACAAACTAATAGTAATACTTTATTAATCCTTATCATCTTAATCATTGCAAGAATTCCAAGTGATAAGGCATCAACAAGCATCAATGTTCCCCCAGCAAATGAACGAGATATCGTACTCAAGTCATTTGTATATAATGACATCAATGCACCAGTTTTGTTAGTTTGATAAAAAGTTGGAGATAATAATTCCATATGTTTAAACATCTCATTTCTGATATCTGTTTCAATTCTAATACCATTACCAAAAATGCATATTCTCCATAAGAATCTTCCACTAAATACAACTAAAGCAACTAAGCACATCTTTAAAACAATTTCTTTTAAAGTGTCATTTGTTAAAGGGGCATTCTTACCTAATTCAATCATCTCTTGATTCATTCCATCAACAATAATTCCCACATACTCAGGAATTAGTAGTTGAAAGTAATCAACCACAATTAAGGCAATAATACCAAGTAAAAAGAAATACCAATATTTTAAATAGTATTTAGAAAAATGTTTACCTATTACCATTTTCTACTCCTCATTAATACAATAATATAAATGACTATATCACAATCTACCCATTTTTACAACAATTTATATTTTATAAAAACAAAAAACTATTAGTTAACGCTTTTTAACGTTTACTAATAGTTTATTATTTCGATATAATTCCTTAATTAATTATTTCTTTCATATCTAGCAACTAGTGTGAAATCCTCAATTTGCTTAACAATATAGTTTTCATCAACTAGTTCTTCACCTGCATACCAACCAATAAAATTATATCCATCCTTTGATGGAGTAGGTAGTTCACCAATCTTTTCAAGTCTTCTAACGCTAATATTATTAAACTTTCCACCATCAACTGAATTTAGTGTAATATTTAGTTTTGGTGTATATTCACTATCCTTTACAAAGCTAGCAGTAATTGTCATATCGCTAGTTACTTTAGTATGAAAATCAAAAGTATTTCCATTATATAACCAACCTAAGAAAATATAATCTTCTTTGACTGGATCACTAGGCTTTTTCACATAATAATTTGTATTAACTTTTTCTATAATATTTTTA
>OCVV010651701.1_pt1 | contig 12870 bp, 7 predicted proteins | sample 1539721 | NCBI WGS metagenome assembly OCVV01 (sample SAMN02144230, study PRJEB22623) | gut metagenome | biome: sheep rumen | host: Ovis aries | place: New Zealand
CTCTACCCTTGCTTGTATGATTAGGATAATATGGTCTACATCTTAAATCACACTTATTATTACAAGCGCCACATAGATCATCATGGCTATACATAAGTTCAGCTTCTGTAATCGCAGGGTTTATTTTATAAGCCGCTAAAACTTTACAATCAGCGTGATATTTCATAAATGATTTACAGTGTTTTAAAGCGCATATCTTTGAACAGTAGAATGTCTTAGATTCATCACTTTCTAGTAACATCTTATCTGTAACATCTGCGAAACATAATCTTCCATCTGTAAAATGTTTATTTTCAATTTCATTATCATTTTTAGTTACTCTATTGAATACCTTTCCACAGGTATTACATTTACAGTTTTTGATATTGATTTCAGTCATTCTAGTATATCTATGACCTTTATATTCAATCTCATGAGATAGTTCACAATCACAGTAGATGTTTTGAATCTTATCTTCGATGCTTCCTTCTTTATCGATTAGGCTATATCTTTCTTTTTCTATAATCTTAACGTTTCCACATAATGGGCACTGAATCGCAGCCATCTTTTCATTTGAACTTCCTGAAATGATAGTCGCATCATTGCTGTTGGAATTCATAATTCCTATAGATGTTAGATAAGGAAGAGCGAATCCTTCTAGTTCATTTAACATAGCTAAAGAATAGATATAGACTTCTTTTGCTTGGCCTAATCTATCTACTCTACCTATTCTTTGGTTCATCGCTAATGGGTTTGGTGTAATAGAAAAATTCACAACTACATTACCGCTTTGTAAGTTGATTCCTTCAGTGAATTTTTCAGTTTCACATACTAATATAGCGTTATTTGATTTATCGTATCTATCCTCTATAGCCTTAGAACTATCATCTGTTGAATAGATAACTCTATTCTTATATTCGCTTCTATTTAATTCATTTCTAAATGCTAATAAGAATTCTCTTTCATATTTGATAGTTTCATAATCAAAGAATATAACTATCTTTTCGTTTGGATGATTCTTAAAAATCTTATAAAGATATTCAAGCTTTAAACTAAACGCATCTTTAGTTCCTCTAGCGTATGGAATTAAATAGTTTTCTATATCATCGCTAGTGCTCTTTAATGATTCATTTAAGAATGATAATACTCCTTGTTTTCTATATCCATTTATAGGAGTATCATCACAAACAGTTTTTATTATTGAATCGATAAGTAAAGAACTCATCGCTATTTGCGTTGTGTATCCTTCAGGTTTATATAATCTAGAATATTCTTCAATAGAATATGGCTTATTCTCGTTCTTTCTATATATAACTTCTTTTGATGGATCTATTACTTTAGAATAATCATATAATTTATCATAATCAACTGTAATAGTTCTTCCGTTAAAGTCAACTACATCCTTTTTGCCTGATGCCATTTTATTAGATGAAACAAAGTAGATGTTTTTAACGAACATGTTTCGTTTAGTTTTTTGCAAACTCTTCTTGCTTTGTCTAACCATTATCGGTCTTAAAACAGCGTTATGATAAGCGTTAGCGATATCTTTTGAAATTGCTTCATTGATATCTTTACCATCATCTGTTTCTGGATAAGTTTCTAAAAACTGATTAACATATACAATCTTTTTATCTAATTCTTCTGCGCCAAGCGCTTTATAACTATCAAGTTTTTTAGCGTTAGATAAATATTCTTCAAACTTGTTTTTATAATCATTTTCTACTTCGCTAATTTTAACGTGCTTGATGAATTCCATTACTGTTTTAGATTTTCTACATACAATCTCATAATAGTAATTTCTTTCTTTTTTGTATTCTTTAGATAAATCTTTTTCACTAGTCTTCTTAAAATCGCTTGGATTTCCGCCTTTACATCTGATGAAATACCAGAGTTTAAACATCTTTTCAAGATTGCCTGAATGAGGAGTTGCGGATAAGAGTAAACAGTATCCGTTATTATTATCTCTTTTTGTACGCATGAGTAAAGATAGAATATATAAAGCGTTTGTGTAATCAACTGACTCATCACTGCTTCTATCTAGGCAAAGATTGTGTGCTTCATCTACAATAATCGCATCAAAAATATATGAACCAAATGAACTATCCCAAGTTGAAAAGTTTTCTAGTGAAATTAGTAGAGGCTTAATTGGTCTAGTTCCTTCTTTATCAAGTTCACCCAATTCACCTTTTTTAGAAACATAAATATTTCCAACACCTAAGCCAAATTTAACTTCAAGTGTATATTTCCAGTGATCAATTAAGTGTTCAGGAACAACTACTAGTAAGCTTCTTACAAGATTACGAGCGCATAGTTCAGATAGAACTACACCAGCTTCATAAGTCTTACCAGCGCCAACCACATCCGCGAGTAGTCCAAATCCTCTTAATCTTTGAAGAAATCTTTTAGCAGCTCTTCTTTGATGGCTTAGTATTACGTTTCCGTTGATATGGATACCTGGTTCTTCCTTAATTCCATATTCACATCCATCATTTCTTCTATAGCCTTCAACCGATATTTTTAAATGATCAAAATCATCAATACGGTCTAATTCTTCCGCATTGAGTGATACATCATTCATTTCTTTATTGTATTGATATCTACTACCTTCCGCTATTTTATTAGCTTCTGTTTCTTTATTTGATTTAAATGGATTACCAGTGAAATCATATCTAACTTTCTTAGTAGTAGTTTCAGTTTTTTGAATATTGTCTTTCTTTTCCATATTCTAACCCATATATTCCGATTCAAATGAATCAACACCATTTAAGATGATACTTACACCTTTTTTATCTATATAGCCATAACTATTACGTACATTCACAAGTTCTACACCAGGATAAACTTTTCCTTCTTCAGTAACATCTAAATATACATAAACATCATAACCAAGATTTAAATCATATTGTTTAACACCATTTTTTAGTATATTAAAACTTGGTTTATCATTAGCGCCAGCTATAAGTTTTAAATCATATAAATTTTTTAATTTTTCATAAGTGCTTTTATCAGTGATCTTTATTACAGTCTTCCTATCAGCGTTTGGCACATCATAACTGATAATACCACTATGTTTTCTTGAATTAATTTCCGATTGTGTAACGTTCATAGAATAGATTGGTAAAGCTGAATTACAATAAGCTATTCTAGTTTGTGGGCTGAATACTCCTGAAGCATTCTTATTTCCGCCTAGATAGAACCTATACATTCCATTTATTCTTTGACCAGTAGTAATACTGGTTCCTTTTTCAATAAAGATTTCATAATAAACATATCTACTTATTGTTTGATAGTTTCTTTGAGTATGTGTTACTTCTGTTCCATATGTTAAACTGAAGACAGTTTCAATATCGTATTTTTCAGTAAACGCTAAAGATGCGCCCATCGCCGCAGCGTATGTGGAATCATCTTTTTTAGTAATATTCAAGTATGAACTATCATCAGTATCTATATCGATCATATGAACTTTGATATATCTATCTTTTCCTTTTTCTATTTTTTTCTTAAAATAGTCAAACAGTCCATATGTCTCTATTCCACCACCCGCAATAATCACCTTAGTAACATCTTTATTTCCAATATATTTAAGCTCACTTTCAATATAGTTAAGTAGCTTTTTAGCGACTCCTTTATTTCCAGTAATGCCTATCGCTTCAGCTAATTGTTCTGATGAATAGATATGGCTAATATTTACTTCAGATGGAATATTGATTGGAGCTTCAAATCCAGCACCTTGTGATGATATCAGTTTCTTAGTCATCTTGATATTTTCAGATAATATATATTGTTTTCCAACGGATATCTCTTCATTATTAGAACTATCAGTTCCAAATAATACTCTTTTTGAAACTACATTCTTTAAACTATCTGAAATCGCTCTATCGATATCGTTTCCACCGATTCTTTCAGGATCTTTATGTCCTTCTTTACCTTCAACATAGATTGCGACTTTACCATCTTTATCATTTACAGAAGCTTTTAATACGCTTATGTTTTGATCTCCAATTTCAAATACCAATACCTTATCATCTTTATCAATCAAATTTGTATGATAAGCGATAGCGCAAATCGCTCTAGTAGAATCTATTTTATAATCAACCTTTTTGTTGAATGCTTCTTCAATTATTCTAATTAATTCACTTCTATATGTTTTACCACTTGAAATAGGGTAAACTACACATAGTTCTATGTCAAAACTACTATCTAGTTGTTGTTTAATCATAAGAGATAGATATCTAAAATAATTAACGCATACTTCTCTTGGAGTTAAATTAGCAGTAAATGTATCCTTACTCTTTTCTAGTTTGTTTAAACTCTCTCTATCAGTAGTTTCAGGAAAATAGTATTTAGGAAATACTTTTTTATTATAAAAATAATCTTTATTGTTTAAAAATACACTATCTGACATTCCTGATGGCTTACTTAATAAAGACATTAGTTCTTTAATTTTAACTATGGTTGAAGATGTAGAGTTAAACCCATTATTAACATCATTCGCATATACCCAAGTTTTAGTTTCTTCTTCATATCTAGCGATTGAAGAGAAATTCTTTCTTATAACTTTATTTAATTCAACAATTTTACCAATATATGTTTTAAACCTAAACCCATTCTTCTCTCTATATGAAAACGCAATTTTAGTTGTGTCATTTCCTAAATCAATAGATACAACAGTTTTAATAGGCATAAGTTGAATCCCCCAAAAATACAAATAGTCAGTTTTATATATTCATATATAAACACGTCTCTATAATTATAGTCTAAAAACATTTCTATTTAAAGAAGAAAATCTTCTTTAATTAGATTATTGGATAAAATTTAGCCTTATTTTAACAAGAAAAACCCATTTTTTAATATATTTTATAATTAAATATTTAGAAAAAACGCTATACGTTATATAGGTATTTTTTTATCATTTATTTAAAAAATATAATATTGCATAAAATCATATTTTTTTGAAAAAATAAAAATAGACCAGTTTCCTGATCTATATATCAAATGCTTCTTTACTATGCCCTATAGCAATTACTAATATCAATAGTCTATCGTCTTCAATTTTACAAATAATTCTATAATCGCCGATCCTATACCTCCACTCTCCTACCCTATTTGCGCTTAATGGTTTGCCATGAAGCCTTGGATCAGTAGTTCCTTCTATGTTTTTCTTTAACCATAAAAGAATAATTTTTTGTGTATAAATATCTAATTTCTTTAATTGTTTTTTAGCGAATTTAGTAAATTCTATATGATATCTCATAATCCAATTTCCTTAATTAGTTCATCTAACGAATAAGTCTCTGGATTATTTTCATATTCTTTTAAAGCTCTATCAGTTAAAGCGATGTCATATTCATCTTCGATTTTTTCAAAAAAAGTTTTTTTAATAATATCACTTAAATTAGTACCATTTAATTTCGCGTACGCTTCCGCAAGTTTGCGTTCTTCATCTGTCATTCTAATAGAAATTACCATATTATTTTCCTCTCTTTTGTATTACATTGTAATACATTTAATTAAAATGTTTATCTTTTTTTAAAAAGACATGCGCCATTTAACGCATGTCTATATGTACTATAAAGTGTTTAGTTTACTTTTGCGAGAGTTGCGAAAGCTGAAACTGAATTAGCCGCAGATATAGCGTTAGTTTTAGAATCATATGATTCGCCAACAACTAAACATCTACCACTCTTAGCGTATAATTTGAATTGGAATTTTCCATTCTTATCTTGAACTACATAGAACTTGCCTTGAGTAACAGCTTCTTTAAATGAATCAATTTGTTGTAATAAAGAATCTTTAGTCTTGTAAGACATAGAACTACACAATACTTTACCATTAGACGCAACTAATCTGAATTCTACTTCATTTTCTCCATCGAATCCGTCTTCGTCAAATAGAATCTTTCCGCCTTCTTTATTATCCTGTTTTTCGATTTTGATTTCTTCCATTAAGTGTTGTGGATCTTCTTCTAATACTTCGATAGTAGAATTTAAAGCGAATTTCTTAAATGATTCAATAGCGCTTTGTGCTCTATCTTTTGAGTTATAGTTCGCAGATACCGCTAAGAGTCTCTTGTTTACTGCGTATAACTTGAATTGGAATAAATTATGTTTGTCTTTATAGATTGTAAAGTTACCTGTTTCAACATTCTTTTTAACTGTTTCAATAGCGTCTTTAGCGCCTTTTAAAGCTGTATAAAGTTCAGATGTAACTAATACTTCACCATTAGAAGCTTTTAACCTATATAGATACATATCACCTACGCTAAATACTTCATATTTACCAGGCCTAGTTGAAGTTTCTTGTTTTGGTTCTTCTTTTGGAGCTGGTTTTTCTTCTGCCTTAGGAGCTGGTTTAGGTGCTTCTTTAGTTGGAGCTTGAGTTGTAGTTTGAACTGGAGCTTCTTTTTTAACTTCATTAGTTTCAACCTTTTTAGGTTCTGGTTTTGGTTCCTCTTTTTTAGGAACTGATACTGAAGCTACGATAGATTCTTTTTTAGGCTGTTCAGTTTGAACAGGCTTTTTCTCTACTTGTGCCTCTTCTTTCTTTTTGTTTTTCTTCTTAAATAAATTCTTAAAACACATATTCTCTTGTCTCCTCTACTTATTTATATTGTAATTGATAAAGGTTATAATATCTACCTTTTATTTTTAATAATTCTTGATGATTGCCTTGTTCAACTATTTTTCCACCATCAATAAAGAAGATTATATCTGAATGTTGGATGGTAGATAACCTGTGCGCAACCATTAGAGTAGTACCGATTGTTTTAATCTTTTCTAAAGAATCCTGAATCAATACTTCAGTTTCAGTATCAATATTTGAAGTAGCTTCATCTAGAATAATCATCTTTGGCTTAAAGACTATTACTCTTGCGAAAGATAATAATTGTCTTTCACCTTGCGAATAGTTGTTTCCTCTTTCTTTAACTACTTCATCATATTTGTTAGGAAGTCTTTCTATAAATTTATCTGCGTTAACATATTTAGATGATTCAATTATTTCATCATCTGTAATATTTTCATCTTTAAGTGTAATGTTATCTTTGATAGTTCCACTAAATAAGAATACATCTTGTAACATTTCACCAATATTCTTTCTTAGTGAATGGATATCATAATCTTTGATGTTTATATCATCGATTAAGATTTCACCTTTTTGAGGATCATAATATCTACCAATTAAAGATAAAATAGTTGTTTTACCAGCGCCAGTAGGGCCAACAAATGATGCGGTTTGACCAGGATTAACTATAAATGACATACCCTTAATAATCCAGTCATCCTCTTTATATTTGAACCAAACATCTCTAAATTCAATCTTTCCTTTAAAGTCAGTTGCTTCTATTGGATTATCACTAAATTTTAAAGATGATTCAGTATCTAAAATAGTAAATATCTTTTCAGCTGATGCGAAAGCGCTTTGAAGAGTATTGTATTGTTGAGCTATGTTTTGAATAGGATTAAATAAGTTACCATTATATAGATAGAATGAATATAGAGCACCAACCGTTATTATTCCATCCATAACCATTGGACTACCGAAATAGAATATTAGTACGTTTCCAAATACGAATAACATATAGATGAATGGTCTAAATATACCAAATACTAATATTGTTTGATATCCCGCAAGAGTCTTATTTCTAGATAAAACATCAAATTCATTCATCTTAGCTTCTTCTTGATTGAATACTTGAGTAATCTTGATACCTGATAAGTTTTCACTTAAGAATGAATTAAGTTTTGAGTTAGAGAATGTCATTCTTCTGAAAGCTCTTCTTGAGAATCTTCTAAATAATATGACACTTATAACTAGGAATGGTGTTACTGATAAAGCTGCTAAACTTAGAAGTGGAGATGCGAACAACATTAAAATTAATGCGTATATTAATGTAGTTACTTCACTTACTAGTCTTACTAATACTTGAGAAAATAGGTTACTTAAAGAGTTTGTATCATTAGTTACTCTTGTGACAAATGTACCAACAGGTGTTTTATCAATTTCTTTTAAAGATAATGCTTCTATATGAGAGAATAATTCATTTCTTATATCGAATAATATCCTCTGTCCAGCTCTATTTAATAATAAGCTTCTTACATAAGTAATCACAATTGATACTATTACAAATATCACAAGTAATATACATGTCCCAAGAACATCTTTAAATACAGCGCCTTCTTGACTTATTTCATCTATTACATCACCAGATATCTTAGATACGTAACTCATCATAAATGAAGAAATCAAGACTGTTATAATTCCAAATATAAATGTTTTATAATATGGTTTTACATATACAAGTAATCTTTTTAAGACAACCCCATCTTTTAATTTTCTAGCGTTATCTTCTTCATAATATTTCTTGAAAGCTTCTTTATCCTGTCTTCTTTTTTCTTTTCTTTCAAGCTTTTGTTCTTTTGTTAACTTAGACACTTAAAACACCTCCTTCCTCTTCGAGTTTTTGAAGGTTATATGTCTCTCTATAAATCTCATTATTATCTAATAGATTTTGATGGCTATCGAATCCACTTAATATACCACCTCTATCTAAAACGATTATCTTATCCGCATCTTTAATAGATGAGATTCTATGAGCGATTAAGATAGTAGTTTTTCCTTTTCTTTCTTGTTTTAAGAAATTGAGGATTTCACTTTCTGTTTTAGTATCTACCGCACTTAATGAATCATCAAGAATAAGTAGATCAGGTTCTTTATATAACGCTCTAGCGATAGAGATTCTTTGTTTTTGTCCACCTGATACTGATACACCTCTTTCACCTAATACAGTTTCATACTTGTTAGGGAATTCCATGATATCTTGGTCAACTCCAGCGATTCTAGCTTTTTCTTTAACCTTTTCAATATCTATTTTTTTATTTGTTGATGAGAACGCTATGTTAGATTCGATATCTTTTGAATATAAGAAGTTATCCTGTGGAACATATCCAATATGAGAACGTAGTGATTCTATTGAATAATCCATAATATCAACATCATCAATAAATATCTGTCCTCTTTCAACATTGTATAATCTTAATAATAAGTTAACGAGAGTAGTCTTTGACGAACCAGTCTTACCAATAATTCCAATGAATTCTCCTTCATTAATCTTTAAAGAGATATCATTTAATGCGTATTGATTATCTACCGCATCAGGGAATTTAAATGATAGATTTTTAAATTCAATTTTTCCTTTTAGATTATCCGCTTTAACTGGATTTTCTGGTTCAATTAAATCAGACTTCTTTGAAAGATAATCATCAATACGTCTTAAAGACGCTTTACCCATTGATCTGATATTGATAATTTCAGCGATAGCGAACATTGGCCAAATCAGTGTGTCAAAATATGCGACAAGCTGAGTAGATTGACCAATATCTATTCTAAGAGCGTCATTATCCACTAATACAAAGTATGCGCCTAACGCTATTATTCCAACAAATATTGTCCAAATTAAAAGTTCAATTAAGTTATCAAATAAAACTGATAATTTTAGATAATGCATATTAACATTTTCATTCTCTTTATTCTTATTTTTGAAATCATGTAGTTCTCTAGCTTCTCTAACGAACGCTTTAACTACTCTAATTCCAGAGAATGATTCTTGAGTTAAATCACTTAATTCTTCAAATTTATCTTGTCTAGCTTTATATCTATCTTCCATCGCTTTGCCCATTGTTAATGCGAGAGTAAGGATTAACAAAAGTGGAACAAGCAAGATTAAAGTGATAATCCAGTTAATCTTAAACATTTCAGTAAGTACTAAAGGTATTAGAATGATAGTATCAAAAACCATCATAGTTCCCCAACCAAATGATTCTCTAACTGAATCTATATCGTTAATATAATAGCTCATTAACGCTCCAACTTTATTATCGTTATAGAATGATTGAGATAAAGTTAGAGTGTTTTTAAACATTCTATGTCTTAAATCTTCCGCTACTCTATGAGCGACTGTGAAGAATCCAACTCTCCACAAAAATCTTCCTACAAACGATATTGCGACAAGTAAAAGTATTAATCCACACTTTTCTAGTAAGAATTCATGAGTCATCGTTCCTTCTTTTAAAGCGTTTATAATATCTCCTATTATTCTAGGAGGCATTAAACTATCAGCGTAATCAACTACAACTAATGCAATTATACCTAAAAGGTACATATACCAATACTTGAGATAATATCTATTTATATTCTTTCCAAATATCATAAGAAATCATCTCCTTTCATCATTATTTCAAACATAATTAATTTTAATACTTAATCACATTATTGTCTATTTGAATAGACAAAAAATTCAATTATTTCTTTTTCCCTTTTATTACATATGATTTATCATCTTCATATGCATAAACTATCTCAAATAAATCTTTATAAAAATCAGCTTCTAGATTAACTTCTTTTAGATTCCTAGATAGTTCTATAGGCATACCATGGTGATGATTATCTAATTCTTTTCTTGATAATGAATGACAGATAATAAATTCACCATCTTTATTTAAATTTCTATAGATAGAATCTTTAAATTCATTAAGTAATACGAAATGTGGATATGCATTATAGATAATAATCTTATCAAAGCCACTACTATTATAGTCATAAAAGCTTTCGTTAATATAAGTTACATCTATATCTTTATGTTTTTCTTTAGCGATTTTTAACATTTCATTAGAAATATCAATTCCGTATACCCTAGTATTAGTTAAAGAATAAATAGTATCATCTAATATTCCAGTACCACATCCTACGTCAAGGACTTTATCACCAACATTTAATTTAATGTTATTAAAAACGACATCATAAGATTTAGTATTATGATTATCCCAAGATGATGATTTCTGATTAAAGAATTCTCTATTTACTGATTCAGTATCCTTTTTCATAAGCTCTCCAATTAATTTATAATATACAAAAAAGTACCAAATGGTACTTTTATGTATTACTCTACAAACGCAATCTTTAATACGTCTTCTAATTTAGAAACAGGGATGATTTCTAAGTTATCTTTTACTTCGCTTGGAATATCATCTAGATCTCTTAAGTTTTCTTGAGGGATTAATATTGTCTTTAAATTAGCACGATTTGCGGCTATAGATTTTTCTTTTAATCCACCGATAGGTAGAACTCTTCCTCTTAAAGTGATTTCACCAGTCATACCTAAATCATGGCGAACCTTTTTATGAGTGAACGCGCTTGCGATAGCGGTAGTCATAGTGACACCAGCTGATGGACCATCTTTTGGTACAGCGCCTTCAGGAACATGAACGTGAACATCTAATTTTTCAAAATATTCTTCGTTTATTCCAAGTTCCTTAGCGTGGCTCTTAACCCAAGAATATGCGGCCATCGCAGATTCTTTCATCACATCACCTAATTTACCAGTTAATTGAAGTCCACCTTTTCCTTTATAAGTTGTTACTTCGATTTGTAAAGTGTCACCACCAAATTGAGTGTACGCAAGTCCAGTCACAACTCCAACCATATCTTCTTTTTCTGCTTCATTATTCATGAAAATCTCTTTTCCTAAATATGAAGGAATACTTGAAGCATCTACAGTAACTTTTTCAAGCTTTTCAGATAGAATCTTTCTTATCGCTTTTCTTACGATTGAACCTGTCGCTCTTTCAAGCTGTCTTACACCAGCTTCTCTAGTGTAATGTTTAATCATATACATAATAGCGTCATCAGTAATTTCTAGTTTAGATTTTTCTAAACCATTAATCTTGATTTCTTTATCTATTACATGAGTTTTAGCGATATGGAATTTTTCAATTTCTGTATAGCTAGATAATTCGATAACTTCCATACGGTCAAATAATGGCGCTGGGATGTTTTCAGCGTAGTTCGCAGTACAGATGAACATAACTTTAGATAGATCGTAGTTTTCTTCTACATAGTGATCACTAAAGTTCTTGTTTTGTTCAGGATCTAATACTTCCAAAAGTGAAGCGCTAGGATCTCCCTTATAGTCGCTTCCAACCTTATCTATTTCATCTAGCAAGAATACTGGATTAGTTACACCAGCTTGAATCATACCGTTGATGATTCTTCCTGGGAGAGCACCTATATATGTTCTTCTATGTCCTCTAATTTCCGCTTCATCCTTTAGTCCACCTAAAGATTGTTTAACAAACTTTCTTCCAAGTGCTTTAGCGATAGATTGAGCGAGTGTTGTTTTACCAACTCCTGGAGGACCAACAAAACATAATATAGTTTGTGGATTTGTATTTGTATAAAGTTTAACTGATAGATATTCAAGAATTCTATCTTTAACTTTATCTAATCCAAAGTGTGTTTCATCTAACTTAGCTTTAGCTTTATCGATATCTACTTCATCAGTAGTTTCTTTATACCAAGGAATTTCAATTAGAGTATCTAGATAAGTTCTAATCATTCCTGATTCAGGTGAAGCGCTCGATATACTTTGATAACGTCTAAGTTCTTTTAAGCAGTGTTCTTCAACAGACTTAGGCATTCTAGCTTCTTTAATTTTCTTTCTTAATGTTTCAATATCTGTTGTGGCGTTATCAACATCGCCTAATTCTTCTTGAATAGAATGGATTTTTTCTCTTAAATAATATTCTTTTTGAGCTTTTTCCATCTTTTCTCTTACATCTCTTTCAATCTTATCGTCCAATTCTTTACGATAGAAGATTGAATCAATATCAGTTAGTAACTTATTTAATCTTTCATTAACTTGAAGTTCTTCAAGATAAGGATATAATTTCTTTTCTAAACTGATTAGATTAGATGCGAGAACATCAGAGAATATAGCGGCGTCAGTCTTTTTATTTATTTCTTCAAGAACTTGTTTAGTGTTCTTTAAGAAAGAACCACCTTTTTCTAAAACTAATTGATTTAATTTTTTGACTAAAAAGTTTTCAGTATCCTGAT
>OCVV011170187.1_pt1 | contig 12868 bp, 13 predicted proteins | sample 1539721 | NCBI WGS metagenome assembly OCVV01 (sample SAMN02144230, study PRJEB22623) | gut metagenome | biome: sheep rumen | host: Ovis aries | place: New Zealand
GATACTTACCTTGCGGCACAAATGGCAAGCGGAATTCATGCGATGATTTCAGCCGGACAGGTAACAACATCTGTTGTAGGTACGGTTATTCCGCCTAGTGGTGGCTCTTCTCCAATGGCAGGAAGCGCAAAGGGAAAAATGGTAGGTGTTTCTGCAACAATTCAAGCCGGACTTTTGGAAGCGGAAACATGATGTAGAGGTAATAGAAAATGGCAAGAATAATGAATCTGGGAGTATGGCACAAGGCTTATATGCTTGAAATTATGGGGCTACAAAAAGAAGACGGTTTTAGCCTTAGTTCTGCTTTGAATTTCAGCGGTTCAGAAGTGTTTACTTTTGCCTTGCCTCCAGAAGCGGAAGATTTTGACTATTCTCAAAGAGTGACCGAAACAAAGACTTTCGGCGGTGCTGTATTCGATGATTACGGCAACGATACTTTCAAAATTACCATTTCCGGCTCTACAGTAAACAATGAAAAGAAACTTATTTACAGGGGAACAAAAGCAGTTCCCGAATATCTGACAGGCGAAAAAGAAATATTCAAGTTGCGTGATTTACTCTACAGAAGCGGGAAACTTGAAAACCTTGAAGGAAAGAAAGTCTATCTGTATGACCTTTCTAAGATGTCGGCTTTGCAGATTGCAGCCGGAAGCCCTTCTAAAAATAGCTGGTGGCGGGTACAGATTAAGTCACTCAAAATCAAAAGGTCAAAAGACAAGCCATTTACATACAATTACACACTCGAAATGATTGGATATTATGAGGACAAGAAATCAATTCCAAGTCTTTTCGGTGGCGGTGTAGCTGATTTTATTTCCGGGGCGCAAAATGTTCTTGAAACTATCAACACAGCCTTTGCAACGGTTGAAATGGCAGCAGGGCTTTGTGCTGATATTAAAGCAAAAATAGACGAAACTAGCAAACTTATAGAAAACATTGACAATCCACAAGAAGCAATTCAAGTTATAGGTGGCTTTGAAAGGGCTTTAATTGGTACATCTACCGTAAATGCCACTTATAATTCAGCAAAATCATGTGCCGCCTTATGTGGAAAATTAACAGAATTCAATGATGCAATGGGGCTTTCTGATGATACATCGAAGAGCGGAAGCATAAGCGAAGATGAAAAGTTTATCGTAACATTTGACGCAAACGGCGGACATTTTATTGTCAAAGAAGAAGAGGTAGACAAGATAACAGAATCGGTTTCTTATTCTCAATCTGCAACAAAGCCGGAAACTGACCCGACAAGAACGAATTACGAATTCGCTTATTGGTATCAGCTTTCAAGCCCGGACACAGAATTCAATTTCAAAGACACACCGATTAAGGCTGATATTATTCTTTTTGCAAAATGGGTACAGAAAAAAGCCGTTGTCACTTTCAATTCTCGCGGTGGTTCTGCTGTTGATTCGCAGACGGTTGATATTGGCGGAAAAGCCACAAAGCCGGAAACTGACCCGACAAGAGCAGGATATAACTTTACTCAATGGTGTTCAAATTATGCGGCAACTATCGCCTTTAATTTTGATACCGTGATAAATGAAGATACGACTATCTATGCTGCATGGGCAAGAATAACGGCGGTTACTGTCACATTCGACAGCAAGGGCGGTTCTGATGTTCCTTCGCAGAGTGTAGAGCCGGGAAATAAAGTTGTAAAGCCGGATAATCCGACTAAAGATAATTGTGTTTTTGGCGGCTGGTTTTCGGACGCTGAGTGTACAACGGAATTTGATTTCAGCCAGAATATCACTTCATCTATTACTCTTTATGCAAAGTTTACACAGAGCTATTTCGATGTGACTTTTGACGCAAACGGCGGAAGTGCGGTAGAAAAGCAGACTGTAATAGGTGGTGGTACGGCAACAATCCCGGAACAACCGACAAAAGACGGTTACACTTTTGATTTCTGGTGTACAGATTCGGGGGCAACAAACGAATTCGACTTTACAACACCGATTACGGCAGATACCACACTTTACGCAAGGTGGGTTTTGAATCAGTACACAGTAGCATTTAACAGTAACGGCGGAAGCAGCGTACAAAGCCAGAGCGTAGAGCATGGAAAACTCGTTGTATTCCCGATTATGCCGACAAAGACAAACTACTCATTCTTTATGTGGTGTAAGGATAAATACCTTGAAGAAGAATTTAGTTTCTCAACGCCTGTTACATCTGATTTGACCTTATACGCTCGCTGGTTCGGAAGTTCTTATAGTTTTGCTTTCGATTCTAACGGCGGTAATACTATTCCGACACAGACGATTGAGAACGGCAAGAAAGCAACAAGAGTTGTACCTGCAAAGGCAGGAAACACTTTTGAAGGCTGGTTCTCTGATGAAGAACTAACAAAAGAATTCAGCTTTGACACGGCGATTGTGCATGACATGACTGTTTGGGCGAAATGGCAGCCGGACACATTCACGGTTACTTTTGAATCTAACGGCGGTTCGGAAGTAGACCCACAGACTATTGAATACGGAAACACGGTAACACAGCCGGACAATCCAACTAAGAGCGGAAGCGCATTTAGTGGCTGGTATTCTGATGAAGAACTGACACAGGGCTATGATTTTAGTAGTTCTGTTACATCTGATATAACGCTTTACGCAAAATGGAGCTGATTATGATGTTAGAAACTGATGATGATAAGAAAGATTCTCTGATTGACGCGGAAACAGAGTTGAATTCTTGCGTATGTAAAATTGTTGCAGCCGTAAAACAGAAACAGACGATGTACGAGCCTGTTGTTTATGTTGATACAGAAGGAAATGACGCTATCGCTTATGTGTACGATTCCCGGAAAATCCGCATGAGTTCAACAATGACGCTTGATAAACTCGCCGAAAAGTTTTTCGGAAATGCGGATTATGCAAGTCTTATTGCTTACTACAACAATATTCAGAATGAGCATGAAATAGAAGCAGGAACGATTATAAAGATTCCTATTCTTTCGCCAGACGAATCAAACGCAAACAACCGTATCTATGCCATTCCGGGAGATACTGACAATTACGGTCGTGACATTGCGCTTGATGATGAGGGCGATTTTGCCGTACAGAACGGAGATTTTGCCACAACAAGCAGCGTTGAAAACCTTAATCAAGCTATCGCAATGCGCCTTACAACAGCTTCGGAAAAACGCATAAGGTACAACGCTTACGGTATCAAGGCACAAATCGGAGAAGAAGCCGTAAAGAATTACCTTTTGAGTACGGTTGAGCAGACTGTTTTAGCTGACCCTCGCGTAATGGAAATCAACGAGATTTCGGCAAGCAGCGACAATGACAAGATTTATATTGCCGTGGATTACACGGATATAAACGGAAATAAACAAAAAATGAATGAAGAGGTGTAAATATGGCAGACATCAAAAGATACGATGAACTTATGGAAGAAGCCTGCGCGAATATGATTGCAAGGCAGAACAAGATAACCGACTTTAACGAAGGTTCTATCATTCACACGATTTTAGACACTTTTTGCCGCATTGTGGAAAGAGTGTATATTGCCATTCGTTCCGGGTTCAATCAAGGCTTGATTATGCTGATTTATTCCGTATTTAAGTTTGAGAAGAAAAGCGGAACTTATGCAAGCGGAAAAGTAACATTCAGCCGGGCTAGTGCATTGGACGCAAGAACGGTTATTCCTTCGGGCGTGAAGGTTTCGGGGAATGGTTTTAATTTTGTAACAACGGAAGCCGGAGCTATTGAAGCTGGCGCGGTTGATTCTGATGAAATCACGATAAAGGCAGAAGAAGCCGGAAGTGACTATAACTTGGAAGCTGGGGCAATTACAAGTATTGATTCATCTGTACCTAGCGACATTTCAGCCGTAACAAACAAAAACGCAATCACAGGCGGAACAAACGAAGAAACAGACGCGGAAGTAGAAGAACGGTTTACAAAGAAACTCGCCGGACTTTCCGGCACAAATCTTTACGGCATTGAGGACGCAGCTTTAAGCGTTGATTCTGTACGCTCTGTATCGGTAAAGAATCACAAGCCACCGTTGAAGAATGTTTATCATGTTTCGGTTTATGTTGACGATGGCTCTGGAACGGCAAGCGATGAACTTTTGCAGGAAGTGAAGAAAGCCGTTGAAGGAACGGAAACGCAGAACGGACACCTTGCACCGGGAGTAAACGCCCGCTATCTTGCTCCAACCGCCGTACCTGTTGATTTTGAGATTGAAGTTTCTACAGGTGATGTTGATACGGCAGAAACACAGGCAGAGATTAAAAAGATTGTTCAATCTTATGTAAATTCGCTCCGTATTGGCGGTACGGTTATTCTTTCAACGATTGTCGCAAAAATCCGGGCATTGTCTTATGTGTCTGATGTTACGATTAAATCACCGACTGAAAACTTTACCGTAAATAGTGAGCAGATTGCACGGTTTGGAAACGCAGAAATTACAGTTGTGGAGAGTTAAAAATGAAACTTGGCGATTTTATAAAAAGTCCTTTTTCTACTCTCATAAACAGAAAAGGAATCATATTCAAAGCTCTTCTTGCTGACAATGGAAACGGCACAATGGAAAAGCTGATTTCTGGTGTTGAAACTTGTCGCTCTGAATGGTGTAACGACACGGATTTTTACAACATGAGCGGTGAACGCTTTGAAAAATGCGCCGCATTGTTCAGCGTTCTTAAAAGAATGTATGAAGAAAGTGACGAATCTTTCAAGAACAGAATTGGTTTGCTTTTGCACAGAAACGGTGATGATATTTGGGGCGACAAGTGGAATATCCTTCATATCTTGCAGACCTACTTTGATACAAAATCGGTATGGATTCGCAACAGCACGGATAAACCTAGCCTTAATATTCTTGCTGACCCGGATTTTGAAAAGATGTCTGCATGGGCACTTGAAGGCGGGGCTGCATATTCACAGCAGGCGAATTTCAGCGGTGCTTTGGGTATGGCTTTTTCTTCTGTTGGTTCATGCTCGCAGATTGTTTCCGTATCACAGGACACTACATATTTTCTTCATTTCTTTGTGCAGGGAAAGATAAGTGTATCTGTAAGGGATAATAACGGTCGCTATTACTGTACGAAAGCGGGTGATTTCGGAGCATGGCAACAGAATAAATGTGTCGCAACTTTTTCTTCTGATGAATGGGATGCTAAAAGCCTGTTCTTTATTACTGATTCTGATGTCAGCGCGGTGACAATCACTTTTGAATATGTGGACATTGAAACATACCTTGATTATACAAGGCTTTTTGCAATGGACGGAAGCATTACATTCTCTGTAATCGTTCAGTTCAAAGGCGTTCACAGTGATTCAACGCTTATTCTTGCGCCGGGCGAAGCTGACCCGATTAAAGCTCCTGTTTTGGACTTTGCGGGATTCTTCGCAGAAGGTACGCAAGATGTAAAAGAAATAGACAGTGCAGACCAGAGCTTCTATGACTTTGATTCTGCTGCTGCAATAGCTGATGTTTCGCCACTTTTAACAGGTGGGGAAGAGGACTTTATACCGACTGCAAACCTCGACGGCAGGGCGTATATAGAGCTTGATACATGGTGCATGGCGGGCAATACGGACGGCGATGTAATCACGATTGATTATGATTCAATGTCTTATTACGACAACGCATTTGTGTATGGAGCTACAGGCACTAAATCGCAGGCAGTTTACGAAGAATTGCTTGAGATTGTGGCTGCTGCGGGAACAACGCCATTCATTGAGCTAGTCACTCGTGAAAGTGCGGAAGAATAAAATATCGAGGAGGCATTTTATATGTCTAATTTGGCAGGAGCGGTAACGCTTGAAAACGAAATCGTGAAAGCGACAGACTTTCAGTATGCTCACGACCAGCAGTATAAGAACATTGCACTTGTACTGAAAACTATTGTATCTGGGAGCGGGCATAACTTCATTCTTGGCGGTTCTGTAGCACCATATACAAACGGCGGAATGAATGTACAGGTTGACGGCTTGCTTGCGTATTGTGACGCAAACAAGGAAGTAGGAATTGAAACAGAAATGACTAAGCCTGTTTCTGTTGAAGCTGCTGACGACACACTTGACCGTAAGGACATTGTGCAGGTTGCTATTTCAGAAGTCGGCTTTGACGAGCAGAGCCGTGCATTTATCGACCCGGACACAAAAGTTAAGACTTTTGAACACATCAACACAAAGAAAAAAGTTGTGCTGACTATTTCTGTAAAGAAAGGTTCAAACGGTTCTGAAATTGCGCCTGCAGTTGATGAAGGTTGCGTAAAAATCGCTGAAATTTCTGTTCCGGCTGGCACTCTTAACATTACATCTGACTTGATTGAAAATGTTTCTTCAAGAGTTGCGGGCGGTGAAAATGTGAATTGGACGGCTGATAAAGATTCTACTTTTGCGCCGATTTACCTTGCTTCACTCATTCGGAGCTATCTTACACAGCACAATGAGGATGGCACACACAAGAATAATTCCATTGTTGCGGCAATGCTGAAATTCGGCACTGAATCCGGCTCAATCAATGCAAGCCTTTTGCCTGTTGGCGAGAGCATGACATTGAATAAGGTTTCTCACGAATCTGTAGAAAGCACAAAAGAGCTTATTAAGGCTATCGTGACTTTCTGCAATGGTGTCTATGCTTACACAAACAATATTTTCTCACGCTATGAATATCTTGAAGATGTTCCGGCAGCAGTTTCAACAGAAAATATTGATGTAACCGAAGGTGGGGAAACAACTATTGACGGCGTTTCTGTAACAGCAGGTCAGATTGTTTTCTTGAAAGACCAGACAGACAAAAAAGAAAACGGCTTGTGGGAAGTTCAGACAGGAAGCTGGAACAGAGCGGACGACTACGAAGAATCGACAACAGCCTTTGACCACAAACTTGTTTTTGCAGCAGCAGGAACAGTGAATAAGGGGAAGGTTTTCTTTTTGCCGGGCAACACTTACATAATCGGCACTGATGAACTTGATTTTACAGAAGCAAACTTCACTTCTGACAAACAGGCTCACAAATTCGTTATGCGTGACGAGAACGGACGCGCAAAAATGGCAGAGCCGGAAGAAGATGATGATATTGCTACAAAGCATTATACAGATTCACAGGTAGCCGCTCTTGATACAACTATCGGTCGTGGTGTAAGAAATATCTGGTTTCCTCGTAAAAGATGGTTGCGTTTTGACTTCTCTGATTCTAGCCATAAATCGGTTAAAATTGACAAGGGTGTTTATATTCCGCTTGATTCAAGCCGTGTATTCTATGCAGACACAGAAAAACACATTGATTTGTCGGAGTATTTAACACTCGCAGGTAAAGATTATTATATTTACCTTGTACCGAATGGCGAAGGAACAAAATTTGTAGCTTCTATCAATTCATCAGCTCCTAGCGATGTTTCGGAAAATTACACAACTGAAAATACTCGCAGAATCGGACAGCTCCACACGGAATGTGTAGCAATTCCTGCTGACACAACTATGCGTCACAAAGATTCTACGGCTATAACAGATATTCAGCCTATGCTTTTGATTCCTTATACTGACGAAGATTCAGACTTTAAGGAATTCTACACAAAAACACCTACTAACATTACAACAGGAACAAACTTCAACACTTTCACTGTACCTCACCCTCTTGCTGGTTGGAGCGCTGGTGATATTATCCCGGAAAGTATTTTCTGTATCGGATTTATGCCGCTTTCTTCTGCCGATGGAATGTTCTATGTAAAAGAGCTTGATGTAGCTATAGACATTTATTTGCAAAGTGGAAGAGGAAGTCTTACAAAATCTGTTTACGGTGGTGCAACAACAAGAAGTAGAGCGCAGGTAAATCATACAGACGATATGCTTGCAGTCGGTAAACAGCTTCTTTCTGACGCTGAATTTACACTTGGAGCTATGGGAAGTAACGAGCAGACATCTATATCTGGTGCTGCTGAATCGTCAATTACTACCGCAGGTGGTCATGTAGATTCTGCTGGTCGCCGTATGGTCAGCGCAAGAGGTGGCGAGGACTTCTGTGGTGGAGTATGGCAATGGCTTAGAGATGTTTCTGCTAACGGCGGTTCTGATTGGTCAGATTATGCAGGTGGTGTAAAGTTTGGTCAAACTTATGGTTCTTCCTACGCCTTGCTGGCGGGCGGCGCTTGGAACAGTTCTTCGAATTGCGGTTCTCGTTCGCGGGGTGGTGACTATTCGCGTGCCATTGTGTATGCGAATTTCGGGGGGCGCGGGTCGAGCCGCATAAAAGCGTAAGACCGCACAAAGAAAAAAGAAAAACGACACCGCGTAGCGGTGCTTAGTGGTGCGGCGTAAGCCGCCCACATTCTAGCTTTATTTGTAGGGATAACAGTAATTGAATCAATCAAATTATTGTTATATATTAAAAGAAGTAGTGAAAGGTTAAATCGCGCCTTGCTGGCGGGCGGCAATTGGAACAATTCTTCGAATTGCGGTTCTCGTGCGCGGAATGGTAACAATTCGCGTGCCAATGTGAATACGAATATCGGGGGGCGCGGGTCGATACGGGGTAGAGTAACTCCGGCTGAATCTTTCACTCTGGCGGAATGCCTAAACACGAAAAGGAGTGGCAGCCCTACTAGTAGCAATATGCAAATGCAGGGCTGCCTTTTCTGTCTATGAAAACTTGGGGTAATTTGTGGACTCCGTTTATTACGGAAGATAACTTTGGTATTGCACATACATTAGCAGGAAAAGGAAAATCAAAGCAGAAATTAGTACAGGAATTTGAAAAAGATTCTGATGGAAACCTTGCCGAATTAAGGCAAGAAAATATAGACGGCACTTATCATACATCGAAGTATCAGAGTATGACGATTTATGAGCCGAAAAAGCGTATAATTTATGTATTACCATTCAAAGACAGAATAGAACATCACGCTATTGTAAATGTATTAAAACCTTATTACGAGCGTTATTTTATAGCGGATAGTTACGCTTGTCTTGATGGTCGCGGACAACAGGCAGCAGTACAAAGATGTATGCAAGCCCTTAGAAGAAATACATTTTGTATGGAAGGTGATATACATCATTTTTATCCGTCAATCTGGCATGACAAACTGTTTAATCAATACAAAGCTAAAATCAGAGATAACAGATTCCTTGAAGTATTGGAAGATAATATATATTCGTTTCCGGGAGAGAGAAATATCCCGATTGGAAACCTTACAAGTATATGGCATGGGAATTTCCATTTAACACAATTAGATTTGTTTTGCAAACATGAGTTAGGCATACATGATTATTTGCGTTATTGTGATAATTTCTGGTTATTCGGCAATGATAAAGCATATTTGCATGAGTGCAGAAAACGAATAGAAGAATTTATTTGGGAACAAATGGGATTGGAGTATAGCAAAGCAAATGTATTCAATGTAAAACAGGGCGTAGATTGTCTTGGCTATAGGCTTTTTGATAATTATATTCTTGTAAGGAAGAGTACGGCAAAGCGTATGAAGAATAACATAGCAAAACTTCCAGAACAGTTTGAAGCCGGAGAATTGACCGTAGAACAGTTACGCTCTAAACTTGCAAGTGCTTCTGGTTGGTTACAACACGCCAATGCTCATAATCTTGCAATAAGTATGAGAATAGATGAAATAAGGGAAAAGTATATTCCATTGAATACAGCAGCATAGTGGGAGTATAATAGAGATATGCACAAGTTTTCAGACTTCGCAACGGACGATGAACACCTTGAAGGTGACAAAGTTTCGTTTAAAGATATTATAGACAAGCAAATAATCATTTGGAAATACATTCAAATGCGTTCTCAATTCCAATCAGAGTATTGCGCAATGATTCAGTTTTCTTATGAAGAAAAAGGTGTTAAGTATGTCACTTTTTCTTCTAGCGAAGTAATTCTTACGCAGCTTGAAAAGTATAAGGAGCAAATGCCTTTTGAAGCTACAATTCAGCAAAGAAAGAGCGGGAAGCATTACTATTACATAATCACATAATTAAGAAACTCATTGATTTTTAATTCTATATATCGTATAATTTACTATAAAAGGTATTTTGTAGCAACAAAAGCCGCTGAAATGACACGCCATTGTCTTTCGGCGGCTTTTTTATTTCTACAGGAAAAGGACTTAGGGCAATGTTGGAATTCATATCTAAAAGTACACCGCTTAATCTCATTATCATAGGAATCTTTGTGTTGTGTGCGATTTTAATAATCGTAAAGACAATCAAAGAGTTATCCGTGAAAGTTGGCGACAAGAGCGTTTCTTTTTCGAGCAAGAAAACGCAGTCGGAAATTGTAAAAGTCGTAACGGATTACGCAGATTTTAAGTACAAGATTAAGGAAGAGCAGGCAGAAGGTGTAAACGACCTGCATTTACAGGCTAAAAGGGTGGTACAGGTTCAGATTGACCAATATGTAAAAAGAATTACGGTTGATTACATGGGAGCATTGAACAAGAGCGGGGCTGAAAATGCCGGGCTTACTATAAATATCTTTTCACTTCTTATGCGAATCCTTTATAACGAAATGTACAAATTCTGCATGGAGATATACGAAAGAAATCATCTTAAAGATAAGTCGGATTCTGAATTAAAAGAACTTGCAGAAACAAACTATCAGCGGCTTGCCGATATTTTCCGGGAATTTATGCAAACGAATTGGCTTGATGTAATGGGGGATTACGAAGTCCTTCATAATATCTGTGTGGCAGAGATAAACTTTGTGCGGAATCTTATGTATCAGATTCTTGCTTCTTTCCGGGATTTGAGCAGTCAAAAATACGAGCTTATCAATACTATCAATGACATAGATTGCAGGGTTAGGGAGAAAGTGCAAAATAATGGCGTTCTCCCCACCAATGCAATCTCAATTCTTTCAGACCTTTACATTCCCGGAACAGGACTTAACCGAAACAGCGTAGAAAAGTGGCTATCCACAACAAAATAAAACAGGGGGCTAAAAAAATGATTGATTCACAGCTTATCTTGAAAATTTGTGTTGCAGCTTTTGCAACTGTAGGAATTGAAGAGTACATCAAGAACTTTCTGAAAACAGAAAAGACTAAAATCTATGCTCTTATTATGATTCCGCTTTCTCTCGGTTGCTTCTTTGCCATTGAGAAATTACCAATCTGGGTAATCGGTGGGCTTCTTACAGTCGGTTGTGTGCAGATTGCTTATCAGACAATCATACAGGGATTCAAGGCTATTATTGACGGTCTTGTAGATAAACTAAAGGGAATGGGAAAAGAAAACAATGACAGCCGCGATTAAACTTCTTCTGATTGTTTGCGCCGTTTTTCTTTTTGCAGCTTTGATTTTCTTTTTTTTGTGGCGGCTCTCTGTTGGCAAGAGAAAGTCGCAGAAGGAAACGATTGACAAGCTCGTGCAGCAGATAAACGAAGCGAAACAGACGAATTCCGAATTGGAATACACGATTAGTGTTCTGAAAAAGAACAGGGAGAAAGCAAATGAAAAAATCAATGATTTGCATAATGGCGATGTTCTTGGCAATGCTCTTGATAGGTTGCACAAGCACAAAGGTTGAGTACATCGAAAAGCCTTATTTGCCAGAACTGAACTTTCCTTTTTTTCCCGAATTGTACGGCGATGTAAGAAACCCGGACGACACAGTAACAGTGCCGGGAGATTGGATTATCCAGATTAGTGACTTCCAGATTTACTATGAGGAATTGGAAGATAACTACAACGACTTGAAAAAGAAGTATAAGGGAGAAAGTGACAAATGAGCATGACATTAACACAGTTCATAAACACATACAAGGGTACGAAAGTTGATTACAAAGACGAAAACTTCAAGGGTGACGGCTCTTTTCAGTGCGTAGATTTGGCGCGACAGTATTACAAAGATGTTCTGAATGTTCCGCAGTTTCCGGCTCTCGGTGCTGACGGCGGGGCAAAGGATATTATCAAGAATCCGGGCAGCAAGCTGAAAGTCATAAAAGAAGATTTGCTTGCTGATTATTCTGCAGGCGATGTCCTTGTCTGGGGAGCGAGCAAAACAAACAAATACGGTCATGTCGCTATTCTTGTGGCAATCTACAACACGAAGTATTTCATTGTTCTTGAACAGGACGGCTTCAAGCAGGACGGCGTAAAACTTGCTTTCAGAAGCCGTGAGAATCTTTTGGGCGGATTGTACAAGGCTTAAAGGGGAAAATGGGCGGTATGCTCATAAATATAAAATGCCTTTTAAGGCAGGGGGTAAGATATGAAAAAGAATATTTTTCTTATCATTGGTTTGCTGATGGTTGTTGCAGGTGTCGCTATTGCGTACTTTGCAAAGTTTGAGCTTGCCGACATGACAGGTTTTGCACTTACAATGTTTGGTGCAGGAATTGCCACTTCACAGCTTTGGCAGAAACGCGACAAGACACAGAAAACATGGCTTGCCTTTCTTGCGGTTAGCTTGGTCGGTATCGGCGCATATCTGCTTGGATTCGGCGGATTCAGCAAGGAAACAATGACAACTGTAATGACTATGGTTTTTGGACTTGTGGGAATTATTGCCGGACTTATTATTGCTGCCATTCAGTCAAAGAACGCAAAGCAGATTGAATGATTTTTTACTAAGGCTTGAAAAACCGCTCTCTTTTTGCAAGGGAGCGGTTTATCTGTTTTCTTTGAGGTGATTTTATGGCGGATATTGGTATTAGCGTAGGCTTAGACACTTCTCAATTACAGCAGGGCGCAAGGGGTGCTGCTGGTTCCATTGGAGAGTTATATGAGGAAATGGCGAAGTTGCAGACCGCAGGAGAAAAGCGCAATGCCATTTATGACTACCTCAATAATGCAAAAGGTTCAGCAGATGAATTAACACAGGCTTTTCAAGGTGTTGCAAATCTTTTTGGCGTAATGCAGACACAAATGCAAAATAATAATCGCCCTTCTGTTGAGCA
>OCVV011210928.1_pt1 | contig 12867 bp, 12 predicted proteins | sample 1539721 | NCBI WGS metagenome assembly OCVV01 (sample SAMN02144230, study PRJEB22623) | gut metagenome | biome: sheep rumen | host: Ovis aries | place: New Zealand
TTAAAGCTTTTCTTGCCTTGAACGCGGAAATAGTTAGTGCAGAATTAATATAGCTTTTTAGCCTGCACTATTTCGCTCCGCGTTCAAGGTCTGTGAAGCCAAAGCAGAAGTACGACGCGTGGCGGTGCAGGGTTTTCCCTGCCAAAAAGTTACAACTTTAATTTAATTAATAAAATATTTCCAACCGGAATAGTAGACTGTTTTAAGGGTTTATGATATAATTAAATAGTAAAACTGCTATTCCTGTAATAGTAATTTTGTACTTATCGTTATGCTTTTGCGGAAGGAGTTAATAAAATGGAAAAGCAAAACCCTATTATGAAAATTCATCTCGCGCTGATGATACTTATGATGTGCGGAACGGTTGGCGGAGCAGTCAATTTTATAGTCAGTGCTGTCAACTCAAAAAACACTCACGATACGTTTTCAAACCTGACAAATGTTATCTTAATGGTATTTATTCTGCTGATGCTTATTATGGGTGCTGTATATCTGCTCAAGGGCTACAGCAAGCAGGCGGCAGTCTTCTATAAAGCGTTTATGCTTTTTCATGTAGGGGTATGTGTGATTTCGGATATTGTTAATCTGTTTTTCTATAAGACAACAGCGTTAATGGTTATGATTTCAGTTCTGTATGTCTTTAAGGCGTTTGATCTGCTCATTATGGTGTTTGGAAAGGACCTCGGAAAAAAGAGAACTTGGATACTGTTTTATGTGATAATTGGTCTTGACATTTCAGCATTGATTCTGGCAGTCATCAATATGGCGAAGGTCGGCTTTGATTTCAGCTTTACGGGCTATGTAACCGCACTGATTGCAGACGGAACTATAGGTCTTGCAGTAAGGGGCAAATATAAAAACAAAGAAGCAAGAGGTACAACTTAATAAAAACAAGGCAGTCTGCTCAATAAACAGACTGCCTTTTAATATTCTTACGTCTCAGCCGAGGCTTTTTTCTCTCGCCTTAAAGCTTTCCTTTTCTCCAGTGCCGAAACTATTATCGCACAGGACGCATCACCTGTGATGTTTACTGTAGTTCTTCCCATATCGAAGACCCTGTCAACACCTGCGACCAGTGCTATGCCCTCAACAGGCAGGCCTACCGACTGCAGTACCATTGCAAGCATTACCATTCCGGCACCCGGTGCGCCTGCTGTTCCGATAGAGGCTACCGTCGCAGTGAGAACTATAGTCATTATCTGGGAGAATGTCAGGTTTATTCCGTAGCACGAGGCAATAAATATTGAGCAGACACCCTGATAAATCGCCGTTCCGTCCATGTTGATGGTTGCTCCCAGAGGCAGTACGAAGGAGGTTATGCTTTTGTCCGCACCAAGCTTCTGAGCACATTCCTCATTTATAGGTATAGAGCCTACCGAGGAAGCCGAGGAGAATGCAAACAGTATAGCAGGAAGCATCTCCTTAAAGAACTTAAAGGGGCTTATTTTAGCACCGAGCCTTACGGCAGTTGAGTACACTATCACCATATGCACCACATATCCCACATAGGCCACGAGAAGCACTCCTGCAAGAGAGCCCAGTATCTCAGGGCCGTTCTCAGCGATAACAGGTGTAATAAGACAGAAAACTCCGACAGGGGAAAGCTTGATTATCATATCCATGACTGTCATGAACAGATTATTGAGGGTATCGACTGCTTTGATTTCTGTACCCGTCTTTTTCTGAACGATAAGGATAGCAAATCCGATAAACAGGCTTGAAATAATAATCTGAAGCATATTTCCCTTTACAAAGGGCTCAATGAAGTTTGACGGGAACATATCTATGAGCACGTCTATAAACTTAGTTGTCTTCGGCCCCTCATAGGACAGAGAAGAGGTTTTCAGAACAGGGAAGAGCCCCTTCATAAGATTTGCGACAAGCAGTCCTATAGAAATCGCAAATGCCGTTGTGAACAGATAGTAGATTACAGTTTTAAGCCCGACAGAGCCCACCTTTTTGATATCCTTCATGGAGATTACACCCGACATAATCGAGAAAAACACAAGGGGCGTTACTATCCATTTGATAAGGTTCAGAAAGATAGTTCCGAACGGTTGTATGTATGACTTTGCAAAGCCTGCGTGTCCTGTTACGGCGAACAGGATACCTGCCAGAATACCAAGTGCCAGTGCAATAAAAATAAGCAGAGCAAGCGGAAGCTTTTTTCTGTCTTTTTTCATAGCTGTACCTCTTTTCCTGTGATATTTATTTCATTATATCATATGTAAGCATACATTTCAATACCTGATAGCGAAAGTAAAACCACCGGGCGGTTTTCGTCACCCGGTGGTAAAATTATGCTCTTATTTTCCTTTGAATGCAAGCTCCACTGCCTTGTAAGCGCCGTCATACATTCCACGTTCCTTGTTGCGGATTATGTTCTCACACAGGAAGCGGATAACGCTGTTCTCTCTCTGCATTACAGCTAGTGTGCCGCATATCTCACGGATACTGCTGCATTCGTAGGTTCCGTCGCCTATCTCAGCTGCACGGACAGCTCCCCACGCTTCATGACCGCCTACACGTTTTATCATAAGCTTCGGCACTGGGTAGAAGGCAAGCTCGCTGGGCTTGGTGATAAGTACGTCACAGCACCTCATGAGCAGGTTGGTCGAGTACACAGCCGCAAAAATATCCTTGTGGCAGAAGGCGTGAACTCCGCCTATATCGCCGTCAAGAGCCGCTTCTGCAAATGCCTTTGTCTCCTCGAAATTGTCGAGGTGCTCTGTAGTGAGTGCCGAGAGTTCGGGGAGCTTTTGCTTTATAGCCTCCCATGCGTCTAAGTGGTCTCCGAGGTTGATAAGGAGTGATGCCTTGTTTCTTCTCACCTGCTTTAGAAGCTGTCTGATGATAGATACGAAAATATCCTGCTGAGCACCTGCACCGCCGATAGTGAGCAGGTATCTCTTAGCCTTGCCCTCATCAAGTCTCTTTATCCTGCGTGCGCAGTCAGCTTCAATGTTCGATACAAGCTCGTGGTCTATATAGTGACCTGTGAAGGCTATGTCCTCATCGGGCATGGGGCGCAGAGTTCTTGTCTTGTCCATTCCCCTGAGCATCTTGTAGCCGAGGTACGCACTTTCAGTCTGAACTGTATGTATAGCACCCTCTGCAAGGTGAAGCGCCATAGGCCAGTTATCGGGCACAACATTCACAACCTTTGTAAGCCCTGCGTGTATAGCCGCCTGTGCAGGCCACACATGAGTTGCCGCAAAAGGAATGTCCTTAGGCAGATCTCTGAAAAGAGCTGTCATAAGCTCGCTGACCGCCTGATCGGAGCAGTTGTAGGTAAGCTTTCTGAATCCTTCACTGTTCATGGGCTCCCATACAGCCTTGTTGAAAACAACGCTCTTCTGTGATATCCTTGAGCCCAGTGAGTAGAGATCGTTCTGAGCCGAAATAATCTTTGTAGCCGTAGTGCCCTCAAAGGAGTTAAGGTCAAACCAGTAGGGGGTATATCCCATAGAGTGTGCCGCAGAAGCTATCGCCATAGAAATACGGTAGTGCCCGAAGCCCATTCTGATATTGCCGATGATTATGCTCTTATCCTTATCTATCTCCAGAGGCTCGTCAGACAGCTTCAGCACCTTAACTCCTAGGCTGCCCTCACCGACAACACTGTTGTCCTCGGCTTTCAGGTGATATACCTTCTGTCTGTCATCACCGTACTTATTAATAAATGACTGCTGCTTGGACCTTGCGCTCTTTACGTCAGATTCCTTCATAACGTTTCCGAAAATTACAGATGACTTGTCCATAGTGTTATCCTCCTGTTAAAATATACAAAATCTGCGGTGTATTTTTGCCATACCAATTAAAATATTTCTGCCCCTCTTGACAAATCGGGGAAAGTATGATAGACTTACTATCAGGTTGATATTAAGTCTATCACAAAAAGGAGGATTTGTCAAGTGGATTACAAAAAAATTCTCGATAATGCAAAAAAAGACCGCATGGAGGAAGCCGTGCAGACCGCTGCACAGATGCTTCTTGAGCAGGATATAGACGATATAAAAATGAACGATATAGCAGTAAAGTGTGATATAGGTGTTGCCTCGCTGTACAGGTACTTCGGAACGAAGTCGGCTATCGTTATAAGGGCAGGCTGTCTTTTATGGGGGCAGGTAAAGGCTCTGTTTGACGGTGTGTTCGAGTGCGACTACTATAAGAACAAGACGGGTATAGAGCAGATAAGGGAGCTTATGAAGGTGTTCAAGGTGCTTTACAGCTCGCATAAGGATTTTCTGAGGTTTATCGACAGCTTTGATCGCTTTGTGATAAGGGAGAAAATACCACAGGAGGAGCTTGCAGAGTATGAGAAGAGTGTAATGAATTTTTTTCCGCTGTTTGAGGACGCCTACCGCAACGGCTGTAATGACGGCACTGCAAGACCCGATGCAGATTTCAGAACGCTGTACATCTCGGTCACTCATGCGCTTATGCTGATGAGCGAGAAGTTCGCAAGGGGAGATGTATTCATGGGAGAGTCCGAGAGTGCGGAAAAGGAGCTCGACTACTTGATAGAAATGGCAATAGTAAGCATTGAAATAAAGGAGGAAAACAAATGAAAAAGAAGATCACTAACAAGGTACTCTGGATATTTGCGATAGGTCAGCTTGGCTGGTCTATGCTGTCGGGTATCGTATCTAACTGGCTGGTATTTTTCTATATGCCCGAGGGCTCGGAGATAAAGCTCGGGCAGAAATATTTCATCATGCAGGGAGCAATATTCCTCGGGCTCACAGTTATCGGTCTTATCACTGCGGCAGGCCGTCTGTTTGACGCTGTCACCGACCCGTGGATAGCTTCAAAATCCGACCGAAGCCGCCACAAGGACGGAAGGCGGATCCCGTTTATGAGGGCTATCGCAATTCCGTTCTCAGTGATGACTGTGCTTATCTTTATTTCGCCCTTCGGCTCGTTCAACAGTAAGCCTGCAAGCGGCACTGCAGTGTGGCTCAATAACGGCTTCCTTCTTGTAACGCTTTTGCTTTTCTACCTGTTTATGACAATTTACTGCACGCCCTACAACGCTCTGCTTCCTGAGCTCGGACGTGACCCTAAGGACAGGATAAATGTATCTACCTATATCTCGGTTACATTTTTTATCGGTAATGCGATAAGCTATCTTGTACCTAATATAGCAGGCTTTATGAGGGGCTCTCTCGGCTATGCAAATTCGTTCAGAGTAACTATCGGTATACTTGCGGCAGTTGCGGCTGTATGTATGCTGGTGCCCGTATTCGGAATCAAGGAGAGCGACTACGTCGATACCACTCCCTCGGACACACCTGCATTTGCATCTCTTTCAAAGACCTTCAGAAACGGAGAGTTCCGCAAGTTTGTTTTCTCGGATATTTTCTATTGGGTAGCACTCACGATGTTCCAGACAGGACTGTCCTTCTACATCGTATCACTTATAGGGCTTGATTCGGGCAAGACCTTCCTGCTCTTTGCAACAATGACAGGAATGAGCTTAGTATTCTACGCTCCCGTAAACATACTTGCAAAAAGGCTTGGCAAGAAAAAGCTTGTTATATTTGCATTCGTATTCTTCAGCTGTGTATTTGCGTTCACCGCCTTTGCAGGCAAGCTCGGAATGGGCAAAATGGCAAACGGTATCGCTATCGCAGTGCTGGCATCTATACCTATGGCTATCCTCGGAATACTTCCGCAGGCTATCGTTGCAGACGTTGCACAGGCTGACAGCATAAAGACAGGCGAGAGCCGTGAGGGTATGTTCTTTGCAGCAAGAACCTTTGCTATGAAAATGGGTCAGGCACTTGCAATGGTGCTGTTTACCTCTATCAAGGGCATAGGCGAAAACGGCTTCGGACTGAGACTTACCGCAGGCGTTGCAGCAGTGCTTTGCCTTATAGGCGGAATAATCCTTGCTCTCTACAATGAGAAGAAGGTCACAGACATTATCGCTGAGGGAAAGGGAGAAGAGGAAAATGCTTGAAAACATTAAGATAAAAATACAGACCGAGGACTGTTATTACGAGTTTGAAAGGGGTCTTGAAAGCGATGAGCTCTCAGCAAAGCTTACCCGGGACGGCGACAGGCTGACCCTGAGGATCACTCCGAAAAAGGAGCTTATGTTCTCAAAGGTGAAGCTTACAGCTTACCTGCCTGTTACTGATGATGACCGTATTTTTGTGAATGGCTATCAGTCATGGACAGACAGCCGTGAGTACTCTCCTGATGAGAAAACAAGGGGCATTGACCACATTCCGCCTGCAATGGTTGCAAAGTATAATTTTGATAAGTACGGCGACTACAACTTTGTAAAATACAAGCAAAACGGCGGCCATTTTCACGGCTTTACCTATGCTTATGTGAGGGCAGCCGAGATGTACACGCTCTTTGGTTCACTGAATGAAGCAACCGCCTTCACTCTTATCCGTATAAATGCCAATAAGGAAAAGGTAAGCTTCTCTCCCGACCTTGAGGGCGCAGTTTTCGGTGAGGAGTTCAATGCTCTTGACCTGTATATAGGAGAGGGTACGGAGTCGCAGGTTTTCGACCGCTGGTTCTCCCTTATGCAGACAGAGCCCCCGAAGGCAAAGCCTGTTTTCGGCTATACAAGCTGGTACAGACATTATCAGGATATCAGCGAGGAAAAGCTTTCGCATGACCTTGACGCTATAGCCTCATCTGCTGAAAAGCAGGACATCTTCCAGATAGATGACGGCTACCAGACCGCAGTAGGTGACTGGCTTTCGCTTGATAAGGAGAAGTTCCCTGACGGCATCAAAAAGATAAGCGACCGCATACACGAGAACGGTATGCTCTCAGGACTGTGGCTTGCGCCCTTTGTATGCGAGAAGGAGAGCGATATCTACAAAAATAAGAAGCAATGGCTTCTTCACGATAAATTCGGTGATGAAGTTCCCGCAGGCTGCAACTGGAGTGGAAGCTATGTTCTGGATTTCTATAATGAAGAGGTAAGAGGCTACCTCAGAGAGGTGTTCAGAACTGTCCTTGATGAATGGGGCTTCGACCTTGTGAAGCTTGACTTCCTCTATGCTGTATGCGAGATACCTCAGAACGCAAAAAGCAGGGGACAGGTAATGTGTGAGGCTATGGACTTCCTGCGTGAGTGCGTCGGCGATAAGCTTATTCTCGGCTGCGGTGTGCCGCTTGCTTCGGCCTTCGGTAAGGTTGATTACTGCCGTATCGGCTGCGATGTAGGCCTTAGCTGGAACGACAATCCTCTTATGAGACTGACCCATAGGGAAAGGGTATCGACAAAGAATTCTATCATGAACACTATCTTCCGCCGCCAGCTTGACGGCAGAGCCTTCCTCAATGACCCCGATGTGTATCTTCTCAGAGACGATAATATCTCCCTTGTTCACTGCCAGAAGCAGTCGCTGTCTGTTATGAATCACCTGTTCGGAAGTGTGTATTTCACCTCCGATGATATTGGCTCTTACAGTGAGCGTCAGCAGAAGATGCTCAGAACTGCAAGGCGCTTGACCAAGGCTGAGATAAAGAGCGTTGACTACAACCTCGGCAGAGTGACCGTCCGCTTTGATGACTGCGGAAAGTCAAGGCATATAATTCTTCTGCCTGACGGACGGCTTGAATAGAATGAAATCAGAAAGCCATAGTATACCTGATTTTCCTGAGAAAGAAAAAAGACTGATAATCACAGCCGAAAAACCATCAAGCCGCCTTGTGCAATGCAGGGCGGCTGATTATTTGCTGTGATGTATATTTTCAGACATATAGGCAACCTGACTAATGCAGGGTGCTGCCTCTATGTACGAAATAATGTGAGATTGACATATCATTCAAAACGTGATAAAATACTATTTTAATAAAGTTGCATATTGTTATCGCAGATTACAAAAATATCCTGCGAATAAAAGTTACGTTTAGAATATAAACAGGGAGAATGCTATGAAAAAGGTGCTCTATATTCACGGCAAAAACGGCAGTGCCGATGAAGCTGAATTCTACAAGCCCGTATTTTCGGGATATGATGTCACAGGTCTTGACTATAAAGCTGAAACACCACGGCAGGCAGCTTCGGAATTTCCGAAGCTTTATGATGCCTTATGTGCAGACAGTGATGAGGTTATACTTATCGCAAACAGTATAGGTGCGTATTTTGCCATGCACTCGCTGCCGCAAAAGCATATAGACAAAGCGTTTTTCATTTCACCTATAGTTGATATGCAGCGGCTTATCCTTGATATGATGAAATGGGCAGGGGTCAGCGAGAGTGAGCTTTCTGAGCGTGGAGAAATTGAGACAGCCTTCGGTGAAACGCTTTCGTGGGAGTATTTTTGCTATGTCAGAAGCCGCCCGATAAAGTGGAGCGTCCCCACAGAGATACTTTACGGTGAAAAAGATAATCTGACAAGCCTTGAAACCATTACAGACTTTGCAGAAAGAGTCGGAGCAGGATTAACTGTAATGTCGGGCGCAGAGCATTGGTTTCATACGGAAGATCAGATGGATTTCCTGAAAAAGTGGCTGACGGAAAGGAGCAGTATATGAAGATCATCACTTATCATGACAGCGGCAGGAAGCAGCACTGGCTTGACAGATTATCCGAATGTGACTGGAGGGCCGCTGCTTTTCTGCATAAAATGCTTGTTGATGAAACGTTTTTTGAAAGCCTTGGTGAGAGTTCAAAGCTTCTGCTTCTGATCGACGGAAATGAGCTCATATCGTTCTGTACTTATGCTGAAAAGGACGATATCCCCGATACAGAGCTGTCTCCGTGGGCTGGGTTTGTTTACACATTTTCCAAATACCGCGGAAAGAGATATGCGGGTCTGCTTTTAAATAGAGCAGCAGAACTTGCAAAGGCTGACGGCAAAACGGCACTATATATTTCCACCGATCATGTTGGACTTTACGAGAAGTACGGCTTTTCATTTCTTTCAGAGAAAAAAGATAATTCGGGCGAAATATCGAGAGTATATGTAAAGGAGATAAAACCATGACCGAACGCTATTATGACATATAGGCAACACCGCTTGGCCGTATAGAGGTATATTCGGGTGGAATTCTCTGTATGAATCGGTCTGAATGGCGGATACGGTATAGTACGTTGTTTCGCTGTCAAAGTTGTGCTTCTGCTGAACAGTGATGCCGATGATTTTTGTGATCTGTACGGGAATCAAACAGACAGTTCAGTAAGCCTTGTCTGTTTTTTTAGGCTGTAAAGTTATCAGGGCGTCAGACACTTTCAAGGCATACCCTTCTGTTTAATGTGCCCTATTACAACTCTTTTGATTTGTTGATAACGCCAAAAATCATAAATTTTGGAAATATATATTGACGCTGTGTCAGAATGGTGCTATAATGTCTATAATGACACGATGTCAGAATAGACTGCAGGAGTGATATTTATGAAAAAAGCATTGATACAAAGCTGGCACTTTACCCCACACCTGTGACGATCGTTGGTGCTATGAACGGCGATAAGCCCACATGGACACTTGGGGCAACGACTGAACCTTCGGCGGCAGTCTGACGGCTGATGCGCTCCTGGGAAAAGGAAATGAAATAAACGAAAGTGAGGGACTGCCATGCAGGCAAAGACTACAAACATGATAAAAAGGATAGTAGATGCGGTGCTGACAGTCCTTTTGCTGTTTTTAATGGCTTTTCAGGTGACAGGCGATGTGCTGCACGAATGGCTGGGTATAGGCATGACGGTAACGCTGATACTTCATCATATACTTAACCGCAAATGGTATAAAACGGTGTTCAAGGGGAAGTATTCGCCCTACCGCATTACTATGACGGCAGTGAACTCGCTGATGCTTGTATCAATAGCATTGACAGCTCTCAGCGGAATGTCAATGAGCGGTCACGCAGTGCCGTTTATGTACGGTCTTATCAATGTGATGACCGCAAGAGAGCTTCACCTTGCTATGTCGCACTGGTCGTTTATCCTTATGGGTATCCATGTCGGACTGCACCTTAAAGCTATGACTGCAAAGCTCAAAGGCACAGGCAGGATAATCTTCTATGCAGCACTGACAGGTGCTTCGGGTGTGGGTCTGTGGCTGTTTATAAAGAGCGATATAGTAAACTACATCTTTTTCAGAACGCACTTCGCATTCCTTGACTACAGTACGGCAAAATGGCTCATCATACTGCAAAACCTTGCTATGCTTCTCTTCTTTGTGCTTGTGGGATACACTCTCTCGGAGCTTACACAAAAGGGCAGGGGATTCTCGGCAAAGCCGATGATATGGCTCGGCTGTGCGATTGTTATAGGTGTGGTGATGTTCTTTGCTCTCAGAGAAAGCAGCAGCGGCACAGGCTTCTCCTCTGAGGGCTGGAACAATGCTCCTGTGGCAAAGCGCAATACAGCTCAGAGCGCTCAGAACCATAGCTTTGAACAAAGCAGCACAGTGTCATCGGGCTCTGTAAATGACGGCTTTATCCTTGTTGAGGGCGGCACTCGCCATGTTTACAGGGGCGGCGGCTGGTACGAAATGCAGATACCTCGCCCGAAGGCACACAGACCGCTAAAGAGAACATCAAGGCTGAAAAGTGAGGTGCAATATGAAAACTGCTATTGACAAATCCCTTTTGCGGTGATTAATAATAACAGAAAATTTCATACGGGAATGATGCTCTCCCACGGGAAACCGAAACCGCTTATCATAAGCTGATGACTTCTGCGATTTACGCAATAGTTGTCGGCTTTTTTGTTTTGTTGGAGGTATTTTTATGCTGTTATCACTTGCGATCATTTTTCTTGTCGGGCTGTCTGCCGCTTTCACCGTCGGATTTCGGGAAGGTCTTGTCCCATTCAGCAGTCAAAGTAAGCATTTCGTCTTTCATTTTACGATACCTCCGTTTTTTCTAAATGTAACACCGTGTAGAGGCGTCAGCCGCGGGTTGTGCGGTGTTGCCTTAACAAAACGTATTTAAGCCTATTTAACATTGGTTTAACCTTTCGGTACTGTTCAAATTAACATTGACCTGCTATAATGATAGTATCAGGAGTGTGATTATATGCTAATATACATCGTTGAAGATGATGATAATATCCGTGAGCTTGAAGCGTTCGCAATGAAAAACAGCGGCTATGATACCGAATGCTTTGCAAGCTCCAAAGATTTTTATAATGCGATAACCAAAGCTGTTCCCGACCTTATTCTGCTTGACATTATGCTGCCGGGCGACGACGGTCTGACAATACTTAAAAAACTGCGTGATGACCCAATGACGGAAAATATACCCGTCATTATTATCTCGGCAAAGACAACCGAGCTTGACCGTGTGAAAGGGCTTGACCTCGGTGCCGATGATTATTTGTGCAAGCCATTTGGTGTTATGGAGCTTGTCAGCCGTGTGAAGGCAAGGCTGAGAGGGAAAAATCAGAGTAATGAATACCGTTTTGCAGAAATACTGCTGAACGAGGATACCCGAAAGGTGTTCATATCAGGCAGACAGACAGAGCTTACCTACAAGGAATTTGAACTGCTGAAAACCCTTATAAAAAGTCCGGGAAAGGCTTTTACCCGTGACTATCTCATTGATACGATATGGGGACAGGAAAGCACAGGACGCACCCTTGATGTTCATATCCGTACTCTGAGAGGCAAGCTCGGCGAATACGGCAAATACATTAAGACTGTCAGAAACGTAGGCTACAAGCTGGATAAGGACGAATGATATGGAGAGAAAGGTCAATCTGCACCTGTTTTATATGGGCGTTGTAACGGCGATTATCGGTATACTTATCACGACCGTTTCCTACTATCATTTCTTCCGCAAGGAGGTCGAGGAAAACCTTGCACATGAATGTCATCTGGTGGCGCAGTGCTATAACAGCGGTGATCCGATTACCGAGCTTGACCGCTTCTCAGGAGAGGATTTCCGTATAACACTTATCGAAAAAGACGGTACTGTCCTGTTTGAGAGCAGCGGCGACCCGCAGGAAATGCCAAACCATCTTGACCGCCCTGAAATAAAATCGGCTATCGAAAACGGAACCGGTACAGACACACGTTTCTCCGACACCATAGGCACAGAGGACTATTACTATGCCCTTCGCCTTAGTGACGGAAATATACTTAGGGTTTCCATTCAGGCAGATTCTATCTTTTCACTGTTTGAGCGTTCCCTCGTTATCATACTGATAATTGTGTTAGGCATCATTATTGTTTCACTGCTTGTGTCTGTGAAGCTGACGAACAATCTGATAGCGCCTTTTCGCAAAATACCTGAGCTTATCAGGACAAACTCGCCGCCTGAAGAAAGCGGCATTTACCCCGAAGTCATTCCCCTTGTGGAGGAGATACGCAATGCCAGAAATGCACAAAGCGAGATGCGGCAGGAGTTTACGGCAAATGTTTCACACGAGCTGAAAACACCGCTGACTTCCATTTCGGGCTATGCCGAACTTATCGAGTCGGGAATGGCAAAGGGCGAGGACAGCGTGAAGTTTGCAGGCAAGATCAGAAAAGAGTCTGACCGTATGCTTGCGCTTATCAGTGATATACTGCGGCTTTCCGAGCTTGACAGTATCGGTGACACGCCCCTTGATGATGAGGTGGACATTAAAGCCGTTGCCGAGGACTGCAAAGAACGTCTTTCACAGCAGGCAGAAAAACGTGGTATCAGAATGACAGTCAGCGGAGAAAGCACAGTCATCACAGGCAGCAGGACGGAGATCACCGAGCTTGTCTACAACCTTGTGGATAATGCGATCAAATATAACCGTGAGAACGGCAATATAGAAATAGAGACCGCTGACAAAAAGCTGACCGTGACCGATACAGGGCTCGGCATACCGCAGGAGAGTATCCCCCGTATATTCGAGCGATTTTACCGCATCGACAAGAGCCGCAGCCGTGCAAAGGGCGGCACAGGGCTTGG
>OCVV011315230.1_pt1 | contig 12866 bp, 11 predicted proteins | sample 1539721 | NCBI WGS metagenome assembly OCVV01 (sample SAMN02144230, study PRJEB22623) | gut metagenome | biome: sheep rumen | host: Ovis aries | place: New Zealand
GTTCCGTTTGAATTTACCTTATCCTGAATAATACACTATTATTTTCTGTTTTCCTACCTTAATGTCATTGGGACGGTTCTGTGTCTCCTTTTCGTGAAAAGGAGACACAGAACCGTCCCCTGTCCCCCCCTGACATGTTATAATTAAAAAAGATTGGAGAAGGCAGTGGAGTACCATCGAACTGCGCAGAAGGTCGGTCTGTTTCCTGGTCTTTTCCTCGTTGTTCTAAGAAAGGAAAAAACTTATGTACAAAATCATTACCTGTGATCTGGATGAGACCCTGCTCAGCATGGACCGCTCCATCTGCCGGAGAAATATTGACGCGATCCGTGCGGCGACAGAGAAGGGTGTAAAATTTGTCTGTGCCTCCGGCCGGGGCTATATGTCCTTCCAGAACACCCTCAAGGAAGTCGGCCTGTATGACCTTGCTGATCAATATTCCATTTCCTTCAACGGCGGAGCTATTACGGAGAATAAGGGGAACCGCGTACTTCACCTGGAGGGCATCTCCTGGGAACTGGCGGATTCTCTTTACAGGAAAGGCCGTGAGTATGATGTCTGCCAGCATATCTATACTCAGGACACGGTCTATCTGTACAACAGCAATGAGGATGAAGTAGCCTTCCTCAACAACCGCCAGGACTTCATTGAAATCTATGATGAAGATCTGTCTTTCCTGAAGGGGCAGCAGATCATCAAGATCCTCTACCAGCATGTGGGCTATGATTTTCTCAATCCCATTGAAAAAGAGCTTGAGTACCTGACCGGTGACTGCGAAGTCAGCTATTCCAGCGGCCGCTATCTGGAGTTTAACAAAAAAGGCGTCAGTAAAGGGAACGGACTTCGGCGCCTTGCCCAGATTCTCGGTGTGGATATGAAAGACACGATTGCCATCGGCGATAATGTCAACGATCTGTCCATGATCCAGGCAGCCGGGATCGGCGCCGGTGTCGGCAATGTTTTTGAGGGAATCATCGACCAGTGTGACTATGTCGCAAAGGCTGATAACGACGAGGGCGGTGTAGGAGAGATCATCGAGAAATACGTACTGTGATCTGTCTGTTTTCCGGGAGCGAAAACAGAAGTTGTGATTTGCCGGCCCATCCCGGGCGGTAATTGCGAAATAAGTGTACTGTCACGTGCAGGCCCATTTCGGGCGGAAAGGAGATCTCAATATGAGAGAATGGACCAAGGAAGAAAAATATCGTTATCTGAAGGATCCGCAGGAACTGGGCGAGCTGTACGAAAAGATTTCCGCCTCTGTCTACCGCCAGCACTTTCACAATCAGGCTGTGACCGGCCTGATGAATGATCCCAACGGATTTGTCTGGCACGACAACCGCTGGCACCTCTTCTATCAGTGGTGCCCCTGGGGCGCGGTGCACGGACTCAAGCACTGGTATCATATTATTTCCAAAGATCTTGTGACCTGGAGAAATCTGGGCGTCTGCCTTCTGCCCGACCAGGAGGACGGCTATGACAACAAGGGCGTCTACTCCGGATCCGCCATGCCCATCGGCGACAAGATCTATCTCTACTATACCGGCAACCACAGAGATCCGGACTGGACAAGGCATGCCTATACCTGTCTGGCCCGTCTGGGCAAGGACGGCTGGCCGGAAAAATATCCCCTGCCTCTTTTCGGCGCCCATCCCGGCTACACCGAGCATCAGCGCGATCCCAAGATCATCCAGATTCCCGGCCAGGAAAAATATTACATGATCATCGGCGCGCAGACGCTGGATAAGCGCGGCTGTGTTCTGGTCTATTCTTCCGAGAATCTCCAGCACGGATGGACCTTTGAGGGTGAGCTGAAGGTTCCGGGATTCGAGAACTTCGGCGACATGTGGGAGTGCCCTTCCATCGAGCATCTGGGCGGTACGGATGTCCTTCTGCTGTGCCCGCAGCACCTGACTCTCCCCGGCCGCGGCCAGAGCCAGAACCACAACGGCTATATCCTGGGCCATATGGACTGGGACAGCCTCACCTTCACGCCCGACGGCCAGTTCCACGTGCTCGACTTCGGATTCGATTCCTATGCCGCCGCCTGCGCCAATAACCTGCAGGATGCCGACAAGGCTATTCTGATCGCCTGGATGGGCGTTCCGGATGTCTCCTATCCGACAGATGAAGAGGACTGGGCAGGATGCCTGACTCTTCCCCGCGAGCTGACAGTACGCGGACGCCGTCTGATCCAGCAGCCTCTTCCCGAGCTGAAAAAACTCCGCGAGGAGAAGATCGTTCTCACGCCCAACGAGGCCGGGTGCTTCGCCCTTCCCGTCGCGTCGGAAGTGGAACTGGACTGCCGCAAGGGAGATGTCCGTCTGGATATGTTTACGGACAAGGACGGAAACGGCGGCCTCTCCATCTGCTACAGCGAGGAGAAGAAGGAGATCACTGTCGACAGGAGCGGTATGCATATCCGCTTCAACCAGTCCGAGGGCGAGAGCCGGACAAGGCCTCTTGAAAACGGCCTGCAGCATTTCCGCATTTTCGTGGACAGTTCTTCGATCGAGATCTTCGTCAACGACGGCGACGCGGTATTTACTTCCCGCGTCTTCCCCGAGGCGGATGAGCACTTCTTCAAGGTGCAGGGTGATACCTTTAACCGCATGTGGACGCTGAAGAATGCGGTCAAGGACAGTTTCCTGATCTAAAGCAATTAAGGACGAGCCTTCGCAGCATAGGTCCTTTGAAGGTCTGGTGTCCTTCGCATAGATGTACGTAAGGCTCGCCTATGCTCCGGGCGGGCAACGTTCAAACTCGTATTCCGTTCTGAAGGAACGGAATACTCAGACAGGTGAACGACAAATGCCCGGCCGTGAGGGCCGGGCATTTGACCCGCCCGCCGCATAGATCTCGCCAAGTACATCTAATGCTCATCCCAACAGACTTCGCCAGGACCTATGCTGCTCAGGCTCTGAAAGAGCAGAAGTGAGAAGCGGTAAGGAACGCATGGCAGCTGCTCATGCTCTGTAAGAGAAATGATGAAAACATCATATGGCGCAGATTTGTGCTGTTCGGGTTTTGGATGAAAGAAAAATAGAGTTTTAGATTTTGAGATGACGGAAAAAGAGAAGAAGAATATAAGCAAGTTTATTTCGAAAATACTGAGGCACAGGCCGGAGATCATCGGGATCCGTCTGGATGAGCACGGCTGGGCGGATGCGGATGAGCTGATCGCGGGTGTCCGCAGGGCAGGGCATCCGGGCTTCGACAGGGAGAAGCTGGACGAGATCGTCGAGACGAATAATAAAAAGAGGTATTCCTACAGTGCAGACGGGAGGCTGATCCGGGCCAATCAGGGGCATTCGATCCCTGTAGATGTGGAGCTGCCGGAGATGACACCTCCGGATGTTCTCTGGCACGGGACGGGAGAGTGTTTTCTGTCTTCGATACAGGAGCAGGGAATCCTTCGCATGAGCAGGCTCTATGTGCATCTGTCTCTGGATGAGGAGACGGCGGAGCAGGTGGGCAGGCGGCATGGAAAGCCTGTGCTGCTTCGCGTCGATGCGGGGCGTATGAATGCGGACGGATATGTCTTCTATTACTCTGTGAACGGTGTCTGGCTCACGGAAAAGGTGCCTGTGGGGTATTTTTCGGTAAAGTAAAAGACCGGAAAAGGACCAGATCGGCGGCGATTCTTGCACCGTTTCCGAACGCATGGTATGATAGGGAAAGTTTCTTTGCGGGAAACCTGCAATTCTTTGGCGGGTTGTTGAAATATATGACAGGAGGAAAGTATCTACATGGGTGAGGAAAAGAAAGTCATGCTCTCGGGAATCCAGCCGAGCGGGGATCTGCATCTTGGCAATTATCTTGGAGCAATCAAAAACTGGGCGGACCGCGTAAACGAATTCGACTGCTATTATTTTATGGCGGATATGCACACGATCACTGTGCGTCAGGATCCCAAGGAGCTGCGCCGCCGCTCTCTGGAAATGCTCGCGCTCTATATTGCCTGCGGTCTTGATCCGGAGAAGAACACTCTGTTCCTGCAGTCCCATGTGCCTGCGCACGCGCAGCTGGGCTGGGTGCTTGACTGCTATACCATGTTCGGAGAGCTGACCCGTATGACGCAGTTCAAGGACAAGTCCGAGAAGCACAAGGACAATATCAATGCAGGTCTGTTTACCTATCCTTCTCTGATGGCGGCGGATATCCTTCTGTATCAGCCCCACTATGTTCCGGTGGGAGAGGACCAGAAGCAGCATGTCGAGCTCTGCAGGAATATTGCCAATCGCTTCAACAACATCTACGGCGATGTTTTCCGCGTGCCGGAGCCCTACATCAGCAAGATGGGTGCAAGGATCTACGGCCTGATGACTCCCGGAGACAAGATGTCCAAATCCAATCCGCAGGGCTGTGTCTTCCTCATGGATGAGCCCAATGTCATCATGAAGAAGTTCAAGCGCGCCGTCACGGATTCCGACACCGAGAACTGCGTGCGCTACGACAAGGAGAATAAGCCCGGCGTCGCGAATCTGATGAATATCTATGCGACCATCACCGGCAAGACCTTTGAGGAGATTGAGCGCGAGTTTGAAGGAAAGGGCTACGGCGTTTTCAAGCCCGCAGTCGGAGAGGCTGTCGTGGACTGCCTCAATCCGATCCGGGAAGAGGCCAAGCGTCTGATCGCCGACAAGGCTTATCTGGACAGTGTCTATAAAGAGGGCGCCCAGAAGGCATCCTATATTGCCAACAAGACACTCCGCAAGGTGTATAAGAAGATCGGTTTCTATCAGCCCAAATAACAGGCCCGGAAAAAGACATAGAAGTATTCAATATTTCATCCATACAGCCGGAGCGGCTCAGACAGCAGGAAGGGAGAGGCCATGAATTTTCTTGAAGAGAGGATCATGAAGGACGGACAGGTGAGAGAGGGAGACATCCTCAAGGTGGACAGTTTCCTCAACCATCAGGTGGATATTGCGCTTCTGGAACAGATCGGAGACGCTTTTTATGAGCATTTCAAAGAAAAAAGCATCACCCGTGTCCTGACAGTGGAGTCATCCGGCATCGCGATCGCATATCCCGTGGCACGCCGCTTCGGTGTTCCCGCCGTATTTGCCAAGAAGGCTCGCAGCATGAATCTGGACGGAGATCTGTACACATCCATCGTTCACTCCTATACCTACAATGTGGACAATGTTGTCACGCTCTCCAAACACTATCTGCACGACGATGACTGTGTGCTGATCGTGGATGACTTCATGGCCAACGGAAAGGCTGTGCAGGGCCTTCTGGACATCTGCAGGCAGGCGGGCGCATCTGTGGCCGGAATCGGGATCGCGATCGAGAAGGGGTTCCAGAACGGCGGCAGGCTCCTGCGCGAGGCGGGTGTCGATCTCTACAGCCTTGCCATCGTGGATTCCATGGATGCTGACGGGACAATTGTTTTCCGCAAACACTGATTATTCAAGACTCGAACGCGAGTCTTGCGCCCATGCGAAGCATGGGATCATGCCTGCGGGTTTCCTTGTCTTTTACCTTACAAAGACGATGAAATATCTTCCCTATCGCACGCGCGGGCATCCTCGCGGCGAGAGTGTATTCTCCCGGGCAGCCGCAGGGAGCTGTGCCGTCCCGCGGCAAAACATACAGGGAGAAAGATCTTATGTCTGCATGAATGCAGGTATCCGTTTTAAACCGGGTACCTGCTTCTTTGCGAGTGCCCTGTATCAGGGAGGGACCGGGATCAGCAACCGGCCCGGGAGTACCTCTATGTAAAGACCATCGTAATAAAGACCCTCGTAATAAAGAGTTACGGTACAGACCCTGCTGAAAAATGAATAAAGACCTTCCGGATAAAGACCATCTTTTTTCACTGAGGGAAAAATGATCACATATGTGGTGGAATAGTCAGAAGCAGGGGATTATACAGGAATGTGTAAAGAGTAAAAATGAAAGAGAAGAATGAACAGAATCTTTCACAGGTACAGATGATCGCACAGGCAGCCATGATCGCGGCCGTCTACGTGGTGCTCACAATGCTGTTTGCACCGTTTTCCTTCAGAGCGATCCAGGTCAGAGTTTCGGAGGCACTTACCATTCTTCCGCTGTTTACCCCCGCTGCGGTTCCCGGCCTCTTTGTCGGATGTATCCTGGCAAATATGCTGGGCGGCGCGATCATATGGGACGTTATTTTCGGCAGCCTGGCCACCCTGATCGGGGCTGTGGTCGGCAGGATGCTCCGCAAAAACCGCTGGCTGGTCCCGATTCCCACGATCGTTGCCAATACGGTGATTGTCCCGCTGGTCCTCCGCTACGGATATGGTGAGAACATACCTCTCCTGCTGATGGCGGTCTATGTGGCTGTGGGGGAGATCATCAGCTGCTATGTTCTGGGAGAACTGCTTGCGGAGGTCCTTCTGCGTTACCTCAATGTCATATTTAAAAACTGACAGACTGCCTGACTGACCGGCAGATTAGAGGCTGCGGAGTGCGGACGGCTGACAGATGCCGCTGACAGATGCCTCTGAAAGATGCGGACAGATTCTTTTGTCAATTCCGTTGAAATCAGGAATGTCATGCGTATAAAGAGATAAAGTAACTATTTCAGGACCAACATGATCGAAGTGCATTGCGGGGGTTCGCACGGAAAACAGAGGATCAGGGCGAAAACCGGCAGGCGACAGGAGGTTGATCTTATGGCAGAGGAGCTTAAAAATACCATGCAGAAAATGGATGAGGACGATCTGTTTTCCGTTTCCGGCGGTGTATCCGTCCACAACAGGCAGAGGCCGAATGTAGGCACATATACACCTGTGGACCAGACAGTCCTGTCCGGTGTCACGGCAAAACAGAATCCTGTGGGCAGTTCGGATATGAAAGGCTTCATAGGAAATATGACAGAAGAGACCGCATCTTCCGTGGGACTTGGATCCACGACAGCGGACTGTCCGACCTGCGGCGTTCCCACTGTACATATCGTCTTCAACGGCGGCAGGGGAAAATGTACGGTCTGCGGACTTGTCAGGGACAAACTCTGACGGATTAAACGGATGAAGGAGAATAGAATGGCAGGAATGGATAAGTTAAATGACATGGACCTGGGGAAGGTCACCGGGGGCGTCGGAGAGGCCGGCGAAGAAAATAAATGGAAATGGGCGCTGGCCAATATCGACAGAGGTTATCTGGCACTCCGCTCCGCTCCTGATTACGACTTCCGAAACGAGAAGGTGAAAATTGTCAACGGGACTGCTCTCCAGATCAATCCCGACAAGACAGACGGCGAGTATGTCTACGCCTATTTTAACGGAGAGTATGGCTGGGTAAACCTGAACTATATCTCCGGATTTGAGAGTCACGGCACAGCTTTCAGATGACAGGAATGAAATAAAATATCTGCCGGCCGCAGGCTTTACGGCTCCTTTCTCTTGAGAGAGGGGCCTGTTTGGCTGCGGCCGGCTAATTGAGGTTAAAATACTGCCGCGCGGGCAGGCCGGGGGACTTTTTTCAGACACCGGCAGGCCGGGGTATCCCGAAATTGGAGGACATGATGGATAATCAACTCTTCAGAAAACAGAGTATGGATCGGATTTCTTCGCCTGAACAGCTTCAGGATTATATGAGGGTCACCAGCCCCGGAATCTGGATGGTCCTGTCGGCAGTCATTGTCCTTCTGGCAGGGCTGATCATCTGCTCGATGGTCGGGAAAATAGAGACCAAATATGAGGTCAGAGCAGAGGTGCAGGACGGGAAGACCAGCGTCATTCTGGATGCGGATACGGAATATGCGGTGAAAAAGGGGATGACACTGCGGATCGGTGATCAGGATGTTTCGATCGAGTATGTCCGCACACTGGACAGCGGAGAGACCGTTGTGTCGGCAAGTGCTTCCCTGCCGGACGGGACCTATGACGCGGAGATCGTAACGGAATCCATCACGCCGATCAGCTTCCTGACCAACTGACCGCGCAGACTCCGGCCCGGCTGAACTGCCTGCTGAACTCTTTATTCTTCATCGCGCAATCCCCGTGCCTTCAGAGACGGGACAGGCGCGCAGGACTCGCGAATGAGTCCTGAATTGTACTAGGATGCCCGTGGAAGGGAAATACTTCACCGATGGAAAAAACAAAGAAGAAAACCATACAGCCTGTCAGAAAGGGAACCGCCAAGGTTCCGGTGGTCATGCAGATGGAAGCCCTGGAATGCGGCGCGGCCTGTCTGGCAATGGTGATGGCCTTTTACGAAAAATGGATACCTCTGGAGCAGGTGCGCCGTGACTGCGGTGTCTCCCGCGACGGATCCAATGCCAGGAATGTACTGATCGCCGCCCGCAGATACGGGTTTGAGGCGGACGGCTACCGCATGGAAGTAGATGCCCTGAGAGAGAACGCTGTCTATCCCTGCATTATCCACTGGAATTTCAACCACTTTGTGGTTCTGAACGGTTTCAAGGGGGACAAGGCAGTGATCAACGACCCTGCCCGGGGCACAGTCCGGGTATCCATGGAGGAGTTCGACCACGCTTTTACGGGAATCTGCCTGCTGATCACGCCGGGAGAGAATTTCGTCCCCTCCGGAAAGAGGAGGAGTACGCTTGAATTTGCCGCCAGCCGGATGACCGGGGCAGCAGCGGCTGCTGTCTTTGTCACGCTCACTTCCGTGATCGCCAGCCTGTTCGGAATCATCAATCCTGTCATGACCAGGATCTTTATGGACCGTCTGCTGACCGGGCAAAACCCCCGCTGGCTCTATCCCTTCGTCGCGCTGATGGCAGCCCTGTGTGCGGTCCAGCTTGTGGTGCAGTGGATCCAGGTGGTCTACTCCCTGAGGATCAACGGAAAAATGTCGGTGGTGGGAAGTACCTCTTTTATGTGGAAGGTCTTAAAGCTTCCCATGGAATTTTTCTCCCAGCGCCTGGCGGGTGATATCCTGCAGCGCAAGAACACAAATGCGTCTATAGCGGGGACCCTTGTGAATACTGCCGCCCCTCTGGTCCTGGAGACAGTGATGGCGGTGGTCTATCTGACCCTTATGCTGCGCTACAGTCCCGTCCTGACCTTGATCGGACTGGTCTCGGTGGTCATGAATCTGGTGATCGCGCGCTATATGTCCGAAAAACGTGTGAATCTGACACGTGTGCAGATGCGGGACGCGGGAAAACTGGCCTCGACGACAGTCGCGGGAATCAGCATGGCGGAGACCATCAAGGCTTCCGGCGCCGAGAACGGCTTTTTCCGGAAATGGTCCGGATATCAGGCTTCGGTCAATACCCAGGATGTGAAATATCAGCGCATGAATATGAGCCTGGGCATTATCCCCACGCTGATCAGCAGCATTGCCAACTATATGGTCCTCTTTGCAGGAATCTACTTTGCCATGAACGGCAGCTTTACCCTGGGCATGATCTCGGTCTTTCAGGGATTTCTGGGTTCCTTCATGGGACCTGTGTCCACTCTGATCGGGGCCGGCCAGCTGATCCAGGAGATGAGAACGGATATGGAGCGGGTGGAGGATGTCATGCAGTATCCCGAAGACCCGTTTGTAAAAGACGACCCGGTCAGCGATGAGGAGGATTACTCCAAGCTCAGCGGAAAAGTCGAGGTGAAGGACGTGACGTTCGGCTATTCTCCCCTCGGAGAGCCGGTCATCAAGAATTTCTCCATGTCTCTTCAGCCCGGAAGCAGGGTGGCGATCGTCGGTCCCAGCGGATGCGGAAAGTCGACTCTGAGCAGCCTGATCTCGGGGCTTTACAAGCCCTGGAGCGGAGAGATCCTGTTTGACGGAAAACCGATCTCCGAGATCCATAGAAGCGTCTTCACAGGCTCTGTGGCTGTCGTGGATCAGGAAATCATTCTGTTCGAGGATACCATTGCTGCCAATATCCGCATGTGGGATGAAAGCATAGCGGATTTCGAAGTGATCATGGCAGCAAGAGACGCCCAGATCCATGACGATATTCTCCGCCGTCCCGGTGGATATCAGGGGAAACTGACAGAGAACGGCAAGGATCTGTCGGGAGGACAGCGCCAACGTCTCGAGATCGCGCGCGTGCTGGCACAGGATCCTTCGATCATTATCCTGGACGAGGCGACCAGCGCGCTGGACGCCAAGACCGAATACGATGTCGTCAAGGCAATCTGCGACCGGGGCATCACCTGCATCGTGATTGCCCACAGGCTGTCCACGATCCGTGACTGCGACGAGATCATCGTGCTGGAGAAAGGACAGGTCGTGGAGCGCGGGACCCATGAGCAGCTCTATGCAGCAGGCGGCGCATACACAGAACTGGTCACAAGCGAATAGGGGCAGGCCCTGTTCGCCGGCCATCGTCCGATGATGCCTGCGGGCGCAGGTGCTCCGGCATGGACGAAAAAGAGGTAACAGAATGGGATGGTTTGATGAACAGATCAGGGAGAGGATGAAGAGTGACCAGGAAATTCTGGAGGACTCTTTTCTGCAGATAGTCGATTCCGTCATGGGAAATCACACGGCTTCTCAGCTTGCCAGCGATCAGGTGGTCGCCAAGGAAGCCCTGGATGACGTGCTGAAATATTACCGCTATAAGCCCGTTGAAGTTCCGGACAATATCCGCGACGTAAATGAGCAGATGGACTATGTGCTCCGTCCCCTGGGTCTGATGACTAGAAATGTGACCCTGGAGGAGGGCTGGTACAGGGATGCCTTCGGCCCCATGCTGGGTCTGTATACAGGTGATAAAGAGGCCCGCGGCAGGGGGCAGAGCGCCTCCGACGGCGCAGGCGGCGATGATTCCACGAAAGAGCAGGATGTCCCTTCGGGCACAATGGTTGCCCTTCTCCCCGGAAAGATCAGCGGCTACAGGTTCCGCGATCCGGAGACGGGGAAAATGACCCGGGTCAGCCGCGCCAACGCCCATTGTATCGCACCGGACGCCCTGTGTTTTTACCGTCCGCTCCCCATGAAGAGCCTGGGAATTCCGGACCTTCTCCTCTATATGAAGAACTGTATCTCGAGCGGAGATGTGGTGTTGATCTTCCTGGCGACACTGGCTGTGACTCTGGTCGGCATGATCGAGCCCAAGGTGTATCAGATGGTCACAGGCCCTGTACTGGACAGTAAGAGTATTTCACTCCTGATGGGTACCGCGGTCTTCCTCATTTCCGCGACGATCGCTTCCCAGCTTCTGGCAGTGGTGCGGTCTCTTATGATGGACCGGATCACGATCAAGACCTCCCTGGCTGTGGAGGCCTCGGTTATGATGCGGCTGCTGTCTCTGCCCCTGAGTTTTTTCAGAAAGTACTCCTCGGGTGAACTGTCAAGCCGGACAAGTGCCGTGAGTACTCTCTGCAATATGCTGATCAGCAATGTCTTCTCCATTGGTCTGAGTTCGCTGCTCTCCCTCCTGTATATCACGCAGATTTTCGGCTTTACCCCCTATCTGGTGGTGCCCTCCATTGCGATCATTCTGGTCACTGTGATCTCGAGTCTTGTGACTTCGCTTCTGCAGATCCGCATCTCCAGAGAAAAGATGAAACTCAGCGCAAAGGAATACGGCATGAGTTATGCCATGATCTCCGGCATCCGCAAGATCCGTCTCTCAGGTTCGGAAAAGCGGGCATTTGCCAGATGGGGACGCCTGTATGCGCAGAATATGGAACTGGAATATAATCCTCCCATGTTCCTCAAGATCAATTCCGTGATCATGACCGCGATCTCCCTGATTGGAAATATTATCCTCTACTACCTGGCTGTAAAGTCTGAAGTGGGCCCCTCCGGCTATTTCGCCTTCAGCGCGGCCTACGGCAGGGTGATGGGCGCCTTCAGTTCCCTGGCAGGGATCGCCATCTCCGTGGCCAGCATACCGCCGGTCCTGGAAATGGCAGAGCCCATCCTCAAGACAGAACCGGAGATCACGGCAGGAAAGGAAGTCATCACCCAGATCCGCGGAAATATCGAGATGAACCATATTTCCTTCCGCTATGAGGAGAACACCCCCTTCGTCCTCGAAGACCTCTCCCTCAAGATCCGCTCCGGGGAATATGTGGCGATCGTCGGCAGGACCGGCTGCGGCAAATCCACGCTGGTGCGTCTGCTCCTGGGCTTTGAAAAGCCCGAGAAGGGCGCCATCTACTATGACGGACATGATCTGAACACCATTGACCCCAGATCGCTCCGCAGGAAGATGGGTGTAGTGACGCAGGACGGCCAGCTCTTTCAGGGTGATATTTTCTCCAATATCACGATCTCCGCGCCCAACCTCACACTGGATGAGGCCTGGGAGGCGGCGGAAACTGCCGGCATTGCCCAGGATATCCGCGAAATGCCCATGGGCATGAACACAGTTATTTCCGAGGGCCTCGGCGGTATTTCCGGCGGTCAGAAACAGCGTCTGATGATCGCGCGGGCCGTGGCACCCAGGCCCACCATTCTGATCCTCGACGAGGCGACAAGCGCCCTGGACAACAAGACGCAGAAACAGGTCTCGGAAGCCCTGGACAGACTCAAATGCACCCGCATCGTCATTGCGCACAGGCTCAGTACCATCCGCAACTGCGACAGGATCCTTCTGATCGACAACGGCAGGATCCGGGAAGAGGGAACCTATGAGGAACTGATCGAAATAGGCGGTGCCTTTGCCCAGCTGGTCGAGCGGCAGAGGCTGGACACCTGACAGGGAGAAGAGTGCAGGTATTTTTTCCGTGAGGACGTATAATCAGGAAACAGATATTATTCCCCGTGAGGGCGTATCATAAGGGGCAGGTGCTGCAGCCTGCTGGGAACAGGTACAGACAGAGTTTCCCGTGAGGACGTATGCTGAGCAAAAGGAGAAAAAGAGAGAAAAAAGGCCGTTACTGTACAGACCCACCTGAACTCGAGGTGTTTTTGCGTGGTTTCCAACGCAAAAACCCGAGTTAAACGGCGTTCGCCCCATTCGC
>OCVV012852647.1_pt1 | contig 12863 bp, 12 predicted proteins | sample 1539721 | NCBI WGS metagenome assembly OCVV01 (sample SAMN02144230, study PRJEB22623) | gut metagenome | biome: sheep rumen | host: Ovis aries | place: New Zealand
GCAGGCAGGCTGCCGCCTGTCAAGAAGCCCAACAAAGCTATACGTAATATAGCGCAATAGATGATAAAGGTTTTTATTAAGGATTAGTATTAATTCTACTTCTCCTTCGGTTTGCTGACCAGACCTGCCACCAGCGACAGCACCACCGCAGCGCCGATGCCTGCCGCCGCTGCGGACAATGCGCCTGTCAAAATGCCGATCGCGCCGTCCTTGTCCACCGCGTCGCGCACACCCTGCGCCATCAGGTGCCCAAAGCCCGACAGCGGCACCGTCGCGCCCGCGCCCGCGAGCTGAGCGAGCGGCTCATACAGCCCGACCGCCGACAGCACAACGCCCGCTACCACAAACCCTGTCAGGATCCTTGCGGGGGTCAGAGAGGTGCGGTCGATCAGCACCTGTCCGATCAGACACAAGGCTCCGCCTACCAAAAAAGCCCATAAATACTGCATTTTCACGATCTCCTTTTTTATATTCTTCGAAAACAAGTTATTTATTTAACAATCTTTTTATATTGAAAAACTGCTATATTAATGTTATTATATATAAATGGCGTTGTTTAATACGTTAAAATAGTAAATTTCTTCTATATATGAAGGAGGTATCTTTTTGGCTGAACTTAGTTTTCCTAAGCGACCCTACCGCACCAAGGGCGGCGTGCATGCGCCGCACAACAAGAACACAGCGCACAAAGAGAGTGTGACGCTGCCGGTGCCGAGCATGGTCGCTCTGCCGATGACGCAGCATATCGGCGCGCCGTGTAAGCCGCTGGTCAAGGTCGGCGATATTGTGGACGTCGGTCAGCTGATCGCGGCAAGCGACGCCTTTGTCAGCGCTCCGATCCACGCCAGTGTCTCCGGCAAGGTCAAAAAAATCGATAAAATCACCATGCCCGACGGCAGTAAGGTGGATGCGATCTTCATCGAGAGCGACGGCGAACAGCGCCTTTCTCCCGACATCAAGCCGCCCAAGGTCGATACCCTGTCCGATCTGATCACCGCAGTTCGCAACAGCGGTCTGGTGGGTCTCGGCGGCGCGGGCTTCCCGACGTCCGTCAAGCTCAATATCCCCTCGGATAAGAACGTTGACACCCTGATCATCAACGTCGCCGAATGCGAGCCCTACATCACCTCCGACCACCGCGAGATCCTCGAGGATTCGTGGGACGTGATCTCGGGCATCATCACGGTCAAGGAATTTTTGGACATCCACCGCGTGATCATCGGTATCGAGAACAACAAGCCCGACGCGATCAAGGCGCTGCGCGAGATCGCCGACAGCTCTGTTGATCCCAACAATGAGATCCGCGTTCTGCCGATCAAGGCAACCTATCCGCAGGGCGCTGAGAAGATCCTGATCAAGGCGTGCACGGGACGCGAGGTGCCCGTAGGCGGTCTGCCCAGTGACGCGGGATGTCTGGTGATGAACGTCGGCTCCATCGCCTTCATCGCCCGCTATCTCAAAACGGGTATCCCGCTGATCTCGCGCCGACTGACGGTCGACGGCGGCTGTATCGAAAACCCCGTCAACGTTATCGCGCCCATCGGCACCCCGATCAAGGACGTCATCGACTTTGTCGGCGGCTACAAGGAACCGCCCTACAAGCTGATCATGGGCGGCCCCATGATGGGTATTGCCCTGCCGAACGATGATCTGTACATTCTCAAGCAAAATAACGCGATTCTGGCGTTATCCGAAAAAGAAGCGAAATACAGCGAGCCCACGGCATGTATCCGCTGCGGCAGGTGTCTGGACGCGTGCCCGATGCGCTTACAGCCCTTAGAGCTTGCGAACGCGGCAAACCGCGGCGACATCGACGGGCTGAAATTCTACAACATCATGAACTGCATGGAATGCGGCTGCTGTTCCTTTGCCTGCCCCGCCAAGCGCCATCTGGTGCAGAATATCCGCGTCGGCAAGGCGTTGATCCAAAAGGCAAAGCGTGAAGAGATCGCCGCAAAAGATAAAGGAGGTAAGAAATAATGGATACGAAATTACATGTTTCCGCCTCCCCGCATTTTAAGGGCAGCAGCACCACGAGCCGCATCATGCTCGACGTCATCATCGCGCTGATTCCCGCGTCGATCATGGCATGCGTGATCTTCGGCATGCGCTCCATGGTGCTGATCGCGATCTGCATCGCAACCTGCGTTCTGCTCGAGTTCCTCTCGCGCAAGATCATGAAGCGCGACACCACCATCGGCGATTTATCTGCCGTGGTTACGGGTCTTTTACTTGCATTGAACTTACCTGTTGATATCAACCCGCTGATCGCCATGTTCGGCTGTCTGATCGCGATCGTCGTGGTCAAGCAGATGTTCGGCGGCATCGGCATGAACTTTGTCAATCCCGCCTTGGCGGCGCGTATCGTCCTGTTGGTATCCTTCCCCGGGCCGATGATGCACTGGGTCACCGCGGCGGGCGCTCCCAAGGCTGCCGCGATCGACGCGACCACCTCCGCGACCCCTCTCGCGGCTGAGCCGGGCGTTTACTCCTATGTCGATCTCCTGCTGGGGCGCTGCGGCGGCTCCATCGGCGAGGTCTGCGCCGTGGCACTGATTTTGGGCGGCGTTTATCTTGTCATCCGCAAGGTCATCTCCCCCATCATTCCCTGCGTCTATCTCGGAACAGCGGCTGTGATGAGCCTGATCGTCGGGCTCGATCCGCTGTATCAGCTGCTCTCCGGCGGACTGATGATCGGCGCGATCTTCATGGCGACCGACTACGTCACCTCCCCCGTCACCAAGTGGGGCAAGGTGATCTACGCGATTGGCTGCGGCATCCTCACGATCCTGCTCAGGGCATATTCGAATATGCCCGAGGGCGTATCCTTCTCGATCCTGCTGATGAATATACTGGTACCGCTGATCGAGCGCGCTACCGTTCCCCGCACACTGGGCTATATCAAAAAGAAGAAGGGGGAACAGAAATGAGAATCAAATTGACTCCCAAGGCGATTTTGATCCCGACGCTCTCCCTGTTTTTGATCTGTCTGGTTGTCACAGCGGCTTTGGCGCTGACCAACAACGTCACCGCCGAGCAGATCGCCGCCAACAACCAGCAGAGCAAGGAAGAAAGCATGCAGACCGTCTGTCCCGAGGCAAAGACCTTTGAAGAGGTCATCCCCGACGTAATGTACAAGGGAGTGGATGACTGCGGCAAGACGGTGGGCTACGCGATCTCCACCGCCACCCAAGGCTACGGCGGACAGGTCAAGGTCATGACCGGCATTGCCGACGGTTCTATCATCGCCGTAGACGTATTCTATAACAACGACGAGACCCCGGGTCTCGGCAAGAACACCTCGGATAAATCCTTCCGCGACCAGTACAACGGTCTGAGCGTCAACGAGGATATCGCCGTCAGCAAGGACAGCGCCTCCGGCAACGCACAGACGGTCGACGCGGTCACCTCCGCGACCATCAGCTCTCGTGCCGTGACCAAGGCGGTCAACGACGCGTGTCAGCTGTATAAAGAAAACGTAAAGGGGGCAGAGTAATGGAAAAACGCAGTTACCTGAAAGAATTGACCAAGGGTATCATCAAAGAGAATCCCGTTCTCTGTCTGGTGCTGGGCACCTGCCCCACCCTCGCTGTTACCACCTCCGCGTTCAACGCGATCGGCATGGGCGTTGCCGCTACGGCAGTTTTGATCTGCTCCAACGCGGTCATCTCCCTGCTGCGCAAGTTCATCCCCGACAAGGTGCGTATCCCCGCCTATATCACCATCATCGCGGGCTTTGTCACCGTGGTGCAGATGCTCGTCAAGGCGTTTGCTCCCGCGATCAACAACTCGCTGGGCATCTATCTGCCGCTGATCGTCGTTAACTGCATCATCTTAGGCAGAGCCGAAATGTTCGCCGGCAAAAACCCCGTCCTCCCCTCCATCCTCGACGGACTGGGCATGGGCATCGGCTTTACGGCGGCGCTCTTGTGCATGGGTATCATCCGTGAGTTCTTCGGCTCCGGCTCTCTGTTCGGTATGCCAATCATGCCGGTACAGATTTTGATCTTCATCCTGCCCCCGGGCGGCTTCTTCGTGTTCGGCATCCTGATCATGCTGGCGAACAAGCTCAATTCCCGCGCCGGCAAAAAGGTCAAGACCTCGCCCTGCGACGGCTGTCCGATGTCCGAGAACTGCGCCGAGAAATCCTGTGAAAAAACCGCAAAGGAGGCGACTGCAAATGCTGATTAAATCACTCGTCGCCGTATTCCTCGCGGCGATCCTCACCGAGAACTATGTTCTGTCCAAGTTCCTCGGCATCTGTCCCTTCTTGGGCGTTTCCAAAAAGCTCAACACCGCGGTGGGTATGTCCGTCGCCGTCACCTTCGTCATGGTGCTCGCGACCGCCGTCACCTTCCCGATCTATATGTATCTGCTCGTGCCGATGGGGCTCGATTATCTGCAAACCGTGCTGTTCATTCTGATCATCGCGGGTCTGGTACAGCTCGTCGAGATCATCCTCAGAAAGTATATCCCCTCGCTGTATAACTCGCTGGGCATCTATCTGCCGCTGATCACCACCAACTGCGCCGTGCTTGGCGTGACCATGCTGGTGATCCAGAAGGTCGATTCCACCTCCGCGTATACCTACACCTACGGTCACGCACTGGTCAACGCGTTCGGCGCGGGTATCGGCTTCCTCGTCGCGATGGTCATGTTCGCAGGCGTTCGCGGACGGCTCGAGAGCGCAGATATCCCCAAATCGCTCAAGGGTCTGCCGATCACGCTGGTTGCCGCCGCGCTGGTATCCCTATCCTTCCTCGGGTTCGCGGGCTTTGTCGATAAGCTCATCCCGCTGGCATAAGGAGGAACACGATGAACAGTATCTTATTAGCGGTCGGCATCGTAGCCGGCATCGGACTATTGATCGGTTTGATTCTTTCCATCGCCTCCATCATCATGGCAGTACCCAAGGATGAAAAGGCTGAAAAAATCCTAGAAGCACTCCCCGGCGCAAACTGCGGCGCTTGCGGCTTTTCCGGCTGTTCGGGCTATGCCGAAGCGCTCGCCAAGGGCAAAGCGGAGCCCGGACTCTGTGCTCCCGGCGGACTCGCCTGCACCAAGGCGGTGTCCGAGATCCTCGGCGTCGAGACCGGCAGCGTCGAGCCCAAGGTCGCTGTCGTCAAGTGCATGGGTTCGCTCGAGCACACCACCTACAAGGCGGAGTACAGCGGCATCATGAGCTGTGCCGCCGCGATGAAGATCGGCGGCGGTCTGACCGCCTGCTCTTACGGCTGTATGGGTCTGGGCGACTGTGAGGCCGCCTGTCCCTATGACGCGATCCATGTCAACAACGGCGTCGCCTACGTGGACGGCAGCAAGTGCCGCGCCTGCACCCTGTGCGTCAAGGCGTGCCCCAGAGGGATCATTGAGATCGTGCCCCAAAAGGATATGGCGCTGGTGCGCTGCTCCAACCACGATAAGGGCGGCGTGACCCGCAAGCTGTGCGACATCGGCTGTATCGGCTGTAAAAAGTGCGAAAAGGCGTGTGAGCAGGGCGCGGTGAAGGTCACCGACTTCTGCGCCTTTGTCACCCCCGAGCTGTGCACCAACTGCGGCGCGTGCGTAGAAGCCTGCCCCCAGCACTGCATCACCTTCTTCAAGGCTTAAAACAAAATTGTCTTTGCGAAGCTCCATAGCCTCCCTTTCCTAAGGTGAGATTCTGTCCAAAACTTGTTTTGGATTACAGAATCCATACACCGGAGAGGTGGCACGAAGTGTCGGAGGGTTGCTGAAAACTAAACCTATCCTAAGGTAAAATGATACCCCCGAGGCTTGTTCCTCGGGGGTATCTTGTCAGTTATTGATCTTTGGATTGTTGGTGCGTTCAAGAATATAGTCAACGCTTACGTCGTAGTAATCGGCAAGCTTGATCAATATCGCGGTCGGTATATCGTTTTCTCCGGTTTCATATTTTGAGTAGCCTGTTTGTGACATACCCAATACCTTGGCGATCTTGGTCTGGTTCATATCTCTGTCTTCTCTCAGATTGCGTATTCTTTGATACATCGGAACACCTCCGCAAAAAGTATATGCTAACCTGAAACAGATTATTGACTTTTAACCTAAAATAGGTTAAAATATTATTACACAGGAAGACTGTGCTATATATTAAATATGTTAGAGAATCAGGAGGAAATAACATGAAAAGAATCATGAAAATCACGCTTTCCGCACTGCTCATAACAGCGCTGATGATCTCCCTTTTGACGTTCAGCGCGGGCGCGGCATTGCCGCCCGCTCTTGTCGGCGACGTAAATTATGATGACAGCGTCAATATTCTCGATGTCACACTGATCCAGCGATATCTGATCGACAGTGCTGTTTTCTATGATAACCAAAAACCGGTTGCGGATTTTGACAGGGATGGAGAGATCTCCGTGATCGACGCCACGTGGATCCAACGCAAGGAAGTGGGCATGACGATTCCCGAGGGCTACGGGGGAATATTGAATCAGGATATTTTTGTGACGAGCTTCTACGCCGATCATGAATCAGGCAAAGCCGCGGCAGGTATTCCCGTGACCTTTACCGCTCGGGCGAACTGCGGTGAAGAAGGCTGTACCTATGCATTCTATATCGACGGCAAAATGGTACAGGAGCGCTCACAGGACAACACCCTCACCTACACCTTCCCCGAGAGCGGAGATTATTACGTTGAGGTAAAAGCCTTTAACAAAGACGGCTTCTGCAATCCGGATCCTTACGGTATATTCCATGTCGTGGACAGCTATCCGTATGACGAGCTCGGACTGCTATCCGTCAATTGGATCGATTACGCATACCGTCCTGATCCGATATTGGAAGTGCGCGCGACAGGCGGTACAGCTCCGTACACCTACAGCTATACGATCCTCGACCTTGACTGCGGAGAATCCTATTCAAAAGAATACTATGAAAAATTAGGCTGGCAGATGCTCTATGATAAGGACGAAAAACCCTATCTGTATCGTGATTTTTCCGAGAACAGTTCCCTGACGATCCCCGTGTTCGAACTTGGCTTCAATTACACGCGCAGACTCGTCGTACAGGCAAAGGATGCTGACGGCAACCTGACCGAAGCAAAAACCGTCATCATCGAAGATCAGCTGATAATGGGATAAAATTACATATGACGATGATACCCCCGAGGAAACTCGGGGGTAATTTTCATGGATCGCTCAGCGATTCATCCCATGCACGCCGTGCAAATCATGGCGCGACACGCGTGTCAGCCAATTCATTGATTTTTTGACAGCAGAGCTGTCATGAATTGCGCCGTCGGCACATGATTTGAGTCGCTTTGCGATTCATGGAGAAAAAAGACGCACGGGGCACGCGTGCCCTCTTGACAAAATACACTCATAATGCGATAATGTATAGGTTAGAGTGTAATAAATCGGTGGAACAAATAACCTTTCAACCCTCCGACCTCGCCTTGCGGCGAGTCCACCTCCCTTAGGAAAGGGAGGCTCATATGGTTTCAAAATCAATTCACACAGAGAGGATGGCTGTTATGGCAGAACTCAACAAGTCCTATGACCCCAGACAGGTCGAGGACAGGATATATCAAAACTGGCTTAGTCACAACTACTTCCACGCCGAGGTCAATCCCGACAAAAAGCCCTATTGCATCGTGATGCCGCCACCCAACATCACGGGTCAGCTGCATATCGGTCACGCGCTGGACAACACCCTGCAGGATATCCTGATCCGCTGGCGCAGGATGCAGGGCTATGAGGCGCTCTGGCTGCCCGGCACCGACCACGCGTCCATCGCTACCGAGGCGAAGATCGTGGAGGCGATGCGCAAGGAAGGTATCAGCAAGGAGGATCTCGGCAGAGAGAAATTCCTTGAGCGCGCATGGGATTGGAAGCGCGAATACGGCGGCAGGATCACCAAGCAGTTCTGGAAATTAGGCGTCAGCTGCGATTGGCAGCGCGAACGCTTCACCATGGACGAGGGCTGCTCCGAGGCGGTCAAAGAGGTATTCGTCAATTACTATCACAAGGGGCTCATCTATCGCGGCAACCGCATGGTCAACTGGTGTCCACGGTGTGGAACTTCTATCTCGGATGCCGAGGTCGAATATGAATCCCAGAACGGCAACTTCTGGCATATCCTCTACCCCGTCAAGGAGACGGGCGAGATGCTGGAGATTGCGACCACCCGTCCCGAGACGATGCTGGGCGATACCGCCGTGGCGATCAACGTCGCCGACGAGCGCTACAAGCATCTGCACGGCTGTCACGCGATCCTGCCCCTGATCAATAAGGAGATCCCGATCGTGTGCGACGAGCACGCGGATATGGAGAAGGGTACCGGTGTGGTCAAGATCACCCCCGCCCACGACCCCAACGACTTTGAGGTCGGCTTACGCCATGCTCTGCCGATTGTGCGCTGCTTCACCTATGACGGTCACATGACCGGCGCCGAGGATGTGGCGGCTTATGAGGAGCTCAAGGCATCCGGCAAGCTCAGCGAGAATGAGCCCGAGGTGCTCGACTGCGGCAAATATGCCGGCATGACCACTATGGAAGCGAGAAAGGCGATCGTCGCCGACCTGACCGAGCTGGGTCTCCTCAAAGAGATCGAGCCGCTCTCTCACGACGTCGGCACCTGCTACCGCTGCCATACCACCATCGAGCCGATGGTCAGTAAGCAGTGGTTCGTCAAGATGGCGCCGCTCGCCAAGCCCGCTATCGACGCCGTCAAGAACGGCGATACACAGTTCATCCCCAAGCGCAGTGAGAAGATCTACTTCCACTGGCTGGAAAATATCCGCGACTGGTGCATTTCGCGTCAGCTGTGGTGGGGTCACCGCATCCCCGCCTACTACTGCGACGACTGCGGCGAGATGGTCGTCAGCAAGGACGCCGTCACCACCTGCCCCAAGTGCGGCTCCACCCACATGAAGCAGGATGAGGACACCCTCGACACCTGGTTCAGCTCGGCATTATGGCCGTTCTCGACCCTCGGCTGGCCGAAAGAGACCGAGGAGCTCAAATACTTCTACCCGACCGATACGCTGGTCACGGGCTATGACATTATCTTCTTCTGGGTCGTCCGCATGATGTTCTCGGGTCTGGAGAACAGGGGCGACGTGCCGTTCCGCACGGTATTCATCCACGGTCTGATCCGTGATGAGCAGGGTCGCAAGATGAGTAAGTCGCTGGGCAACGGCGTTGACCCGATCGAGGTCATCGATAAGTACGGCGCCGACGCGCTGCGCTTCTTCCTCGCGACGGGCAACTCCCCCGGCAACGATATGCGCTACAGTGAGACCCGCGTCGAGAGCTGCCGCAACTTTGCGAACAAGCTGTATAACGCGAGCCGCTTTGTGCTGATGAACATCGAAGGGCACGAGGTACCGCTCGAGCTGCCGAAGGAGCTCAAGCTCGAGGATAAGTGGATTCTCTCCACCCTCAACACACTTTGCAAGGATATGACCGAGAACCTCGAGAAATTCGAGCTCGGCATCGCGGTACAAAAGCTCTATGACTTCATCTGGGATTGCTTCTGCGACTGGTACATCGAGCTCAAAAAGACCGATCTTTACTCCGATGATGAGACCGCCGCGCAGAACGCGCGTCAGGTGCTGGTCTATGTGCTCGATAAGATCCTGAAGCTGCTGCATCCGTTCATGCCGTTTATCACCGAGGAGATCTGGCAGAACATCCCCCACGAGGGCGAGACCATCATGCGCGAAAAATATCCCGAGTATACCGAGGCGCTGTGCTTTGAGCGCGAGGCGGAGGATATGCAGAAGATCATGAAGGCGATCACCGCCATCCGCACCCAGCGCAACGAGATGAATGTGCCGCCCTCTAAGAAGGCGAAGCTCTACATCGCGACCAAGGCGAAGGACACCTTCACCCACGGCGTGGAGTTCTTCAAGAAGCTTGCCTCCGCAAACGAGGTCGAGATCGACGCGGACTTTGACATCGACGGCGCTGTGACCGTTGTCACCGCAAGCGCAAAGCTCTATATCCCGCTCAACGAGCTGGTCGATAAGGACGCGGAGCTCAAGCGCCTGAACAAGGAGCTGGCACAGACCGAGAAGATGCTCGCTCAGGATGAGAAGAAGCTCTCTAACCCCGGCTTCATGGGCAAGGCGCCCGCCGCCGTCATTGAGAAGATCAAGAATCAGGCGGAGCGCGAGCGCGAGAAGCTCGCCCTGATCAAAGCGGCGATCGAAAATCTGAAATAGGCATTGATAGCAAAAAGCCTCCGATCCGCAACTTCGGAGGCTTTTGTGGTTTAAAAAAGGAGTACCTATGAAATATCTCATTCACCTATTTGCTGTGATCTTGCTGGTGCTGTTGACCGCCTGTAACAACTCACCAAAAGAATCGGATAACAAAGCAGGCGCGGCCGCACCCACGGGTGCTACAGAAGTATACATCGACGTCACCGACGCGCCGACGGAATCAGCAACCTTTGAAGATATAAATGAAAACGCATCCGCGGATGCGTCATCGGAAAAAGCACCCGAGGGTGCCGCGGGTGCCGCGAGTGCCGAGAGTGAGCTGATCGCCAATCAATGGAAGCTCTCAAAGCTCTACAGAGACGGCGAGGAGCGCCAAATTGATGTCGAATACGGCTCCGTAATCCGTCAAACAGGCGCGTACATCAAGTTCAATGAGGACGACACCTTCGAGTGCGTCCTCGGCATCCCCGGCTGCAAGGGCACCTATGCGGTGGAGAACGGCGACATCAACCTGCACATCACCACCAAGTTCGGCGCCAAAACCGAGGAATGCGACGAGTACGCGACTGTCAAGTGGGATCACGAGGCAGGCACCCTGTCCTTCGATTTCAACAACGTCACCAATGTGTTCACAAAGGGTAGTTGAGTTATAATAAGCCGCATCCTTTATGGATGCGGCTTGCTTTATACTGCTATTACTCTCCTTCACCTTCAACAACGCAAAGCACGAGTTCATTCCCGACTGAGTCTATCCCCTGTTTTCAACATCATCTACATATTATCTCAAAAACTTTTGCATACAAAAACGGCACGCTCAATCGAACGTGCCGTCATTTATTTGCTTATTCAGCGATCAGCTGTTGTTATCGCCCTCGCCGTGGAAGTAGACCTTCGCGTCGTCGAAGCCGCCCTCAACGGAGGTGCTGCATTCACTTCTCTCGGTCGCGCCGGGCTTGATCTCGGAGTCGTCGTCATAGCAGTAGTTGTAGTTGTGATCAACCAGCTTGCCGTTCTTGTAGAAGAATACGTCATACCAAACGTAATTCGCGGGAGTCTTGCCGTTATTGGTCAGGCTGACGATGACCTTGTTGGTCAGCTGGCTGACCTCAAGCGCCAGATCCTGGTCGACTGGGACTTCATAGCTGCTCAGGTCGGAGGCGACGACCTTATATTCATAGGAGTTAAAGTCCTCATCGCAGGAGAATTCCCCGCAGACGGTGGTGCCCTTCGCAACAGCGTCAATGTAGTTGCTGGTGGTGCCGACGTTCTTGCCGTCCTTGAAGAAGTCGACGTTGATATCGAGGTTGCAGTCCTTGCCGCTGTCGTTGGTGATCAGCAGATAAACGTTCTTGCTGTAGTCGTCGAAGAAGGGGATGCCCTCTACCTTGATACCTTCGCTGGCCTTGCTGTTCTTGGAAGCCTCGACCTTGACGTTGCTTCCCACGGGAGCACTGCTGGTGTCGGCAGCGCTGCTCGCGGGAGTGCTTGTAACGGGCTGTGCAACAGAGCTTGTCTGGTTGTTATCCGCCGCGCTGGAAACAGGAGCGGGAGCGTCGCCGTTTTTGGTGATCTTACGGCCGCAAGCGGTCAGAGCGGTCGCCGCCATCAAGATCGCGCATACGAGTGCGATTGCTTTTTTCATCATAAAAACCTCACTTTATTATTTTCTGATTCCTAAATGAGAAATCAATATAAAACAGAAACGATTGATAAATTTTCCGTTTCTTTTCGATTGTATTATAACATCTCGGTTTTATTATCGCAATATGTCCGCAAAAAAACTGACAAAATAACCTCAGAACGCCATCGGCAGTCCTGAGGTTATGGTCATTTTAGATAGTATCAACGGGTATTTTTTGCCGTTGATGGCTGTTTTTTATCTTCACACTTATATTCAGCGAGGATAGACCCCATCGATAACGCATGTCGGTCGCTTTCCTCAGTCTTCCTTGCGCGCGATCCGGATCCCCAGCACCTCGAGGGATTCGTCATCCACCGTGGAGGGGCAGTTGCTCATCAGCTCAGAGGCGTTCTGTACCTTGGGGAACGCGGTGACGTCGCGCAGGCTGTCGGCGCCGCAGAGGATCATCGCGATGCGGTCGAGTCCGATACCCATGCCGCCGTGGGGCGGCGCGCCGTACTTGTACGCTTCTACGAGGAAGCCGAACTTCGCCTCGATCTCCTCATCGGTCATCTTGAGCGCGCGGAACATCTGCTGTTGTAGTTCGTAATCGGTGATACGGATGGAGCCGGAGCTCAGCTCGGTGCCGTTGAGGGTCAGGTCATACGCCTTGGCGACCACCTTGCCGGGATCGCTCTCGAGGTATTGCAGGCACTCCTCCTTGGGCATGGTGAAGGGGTGGTGCATGGCGACCCACTCGCCGCTTTCCTCGTCCTTCTCAAAGAACGGGAAATCGACGATCCACACGAATTTGAACACATCCTTGGGGATCAGCTCGAGCTGCTTGCCGACCTCCAGTCGCAGTGCGCCCAAGACGGGCAGGGTCACGGAATTCTTGTCCGCAACGATCAGCACCACGTCGCCCTGCTCCGCGCCGAGCGTATGCAGGATGCGGTCGAGGTCGCCCTCGCCGAGGAATTTTTTGAACGAGCAGTTGGGCTCCGCGTCAGCCCAGCGCACATACGCCAGACCCTTCGCGCCGATGCCCTTGAC
>OCVV012822775.1_pt1 | contig 12860 bp, 12 predicted proteins | sample 1539721 | NCBI WGS metagenome assembly OCVV01 (sample SAMN02144230, study PRJEB22623) | gut metagenome | biome: sheep rumen | host: Ovis aries | place: New Zealand
TGACAGGCGCCAGCCTGCCTGCGCCCTCCGCCTTGTTCTGCGAAATTCTCCGCTAATATCTTTTTAAAGCTTTTTATTGCTACTTAGTATGAGAGCCCCGTTCCCCACCGTTCGGTGCATTCTCGGTACTCTTGCACCCACTGCTTCCGTGTAGCTTTCGTCTGTTTGCGGTCAAAAAAGTCCTCTCCCGAAAGGAGCTTTGCAGCACCTGCCGAGAGAGGCTTCGGTTTGCGTATTGTGGCTTAGGGTGACTGTAATAATCCGAAAATTGCCGGTTACAGCGTGCTCGGATTGATGCCGGGTTGTTTGCCGATTCCGGTCATCCGCACTCAGAATTCAAGCATCGTATAATTCAGATTCAGGATATAACGGTACTGTACGGATTTTGCCAATCTTTCGATCAGCGCGTAGTTGTTGGTGATGAGCGTCTGCGATTTAGGATCGTCATCCAGCGTAATGCAACGCCCGTTGTCGATGATGATGAAGTGTGCTTTGTCACGTAAGAACCGAACGATGACCTGTGTGTCTATCTCGGCGCCGTCCTGCGCCGCCTTGATATAAGCTACCATTTCCTCCATGCACAGGCCGACACGGTAGGCGATATCGGCGGGATAGCCGTTTTCATTCGCAAAGCGGCGGAGCATTTGCGACGCCTCTACCGCTTTGTCGGGCGTCACCGTCAAATAAAATGTCTTTTCATCCTTATCCTGCTCGGCGCTGTCTTTCTCCAGCCAATAGGCATATCTCTTTATATTGACGGCAAAGATGATCAGCTCGGCGATCAGGTCGGCGAGCCACAGAAACGGACCGGGCAAAAACCGTGTGAGGATAAACGCAAGCAGCGGTATGGCGGCGTGACCCACAACGGTCAATGTACTGGAAAAGCCGGTGTCCTTCCTGTTGGAATAATACAAACGGAAAATGGTATTGAAGCCCATGAACAGGAAGCTCGCCGCGTATAAGCGAAGCGAGAGCTCACCGCCGCTCGGCAGTTCATTGACGCCGTGAAAATGATAGAACATACCCGGGAAGAGCTCAATAACAGCCACGATAATACACACAAAGGCCGTGACAAAACCGACCCCCTGACGCAGGAGCATCCGTGTTCCGTCGTGATCCTTTGAGCCGATCATCAAGCCCATCAGCGGTCTGAGTGAGCCTTGTACGCTCATGATCAGGACATTGGTGACGCTGAACGCAAACGCGCAGGTGCCCTTGATGATACCGCCGTCCTCTCCGAGTGTGGCGAGAATGACCAGCATGATGAAATAGTTCTGCACCGCGCGGATCAGGGCATAGGAACCGTCCGGCAAGCCGTAGGTGAGGATCTCCTTACACTCCTTCCAGCCCGATTTCACTCCGTGACTGTTAAAAACATTCGTTTTCTTGACAAGGAACAGAACCGTGGTCGTACAGCGCAGGACATTCGCTCCGGCGGTACCGAAGCCTGCGCCCGCAACGCCCATATGAAAAACGCTGACAAATACCACATCCAACACCAGATTGGCGACGCCCTCCACGATCGCAAGCCACATCAGCGCCTTCATCTTGCCGACGATCTGGAGCTGATGCACGCCCACGTTGGATATCAGGCCGAACGGAGAGGAGATCATGACCCCTATCGCGTACTGGCGGGTCATCGCTTCCATCTCCGGCGAAAGGTGATAGGAGCTGATAATCAGGTTGACCGCGGGTATCTGCGCTACAGCGACAATGAGCGCGGCGATCGCCATCATCTTTTTCATGGCGCTTTTGGTGCGCAGCAGCTTTTGAGGGTCGTTCGCGCCGATTCCCGTCGACAAGCCTACTCCGATGCCGCTCGCGATCATCGCGGAAATGACGCCGATCAACAGTGTTGCCGGAGAAAAGATATTGACGGCTGACAGCGCCTTGCTGCCAACCAGATTACCTACGACAAGACCGTCAACAGATATCAGCAGAAGCGTAGAGAGATTCGTGATCAACATAGCGGGTATGTACTCTATCAGCTTTTTCCGCGTCAATTCTCCCGTACGCTTGAACCGCTGTTTGATTTGAGCGCGCTCATCACGCGTAAGACGATACTTTTTGAACGCCGTATTCATCGACGGTTTCCTCCCTATCCTCAGTCGTTTCGGTTACTTTCAACTGTTATTCGGCGGTACATTGATTCTGTAATACCACCGGGTTATTTGTATATGGTTCATGCGAAAAGCCTCGCAGGATTATCTGCCAAAATCAGCTCAATGTCGTTCTGCCCGAGTCCCCGTTCCCTCAGCATGGGGAGAAACGTCTCAAAAAAATACACGTATCCATATCCGCCCGCTGTTTTGAGATCCTCCGTTCTGCAAATATCCATTGACAGCGTCAGCTGAGAAAGATAGCCCCAATCCTTGAGCTTTCGCACGAGATCGGCACGGTACTCGTCTCTCGCTCTTCCGCGCTTTCCGATCATATCAAGGCCGATATAGACGCCTTTTTTGAGAAGACTTTTCAGGGCGTCATCGTTTGGAAAGAACTCGATATGACCGATCACGATCTTCTCAGGTCGTATACCGCGTCCGATCAGGTATTCCGCCTGGGGGATCTGCTGAGTCCCTATGCTGGGATGTGTGGAAACTACCGCGCCCGTTTCCAATGCCGCCGCGCTCATGGCCTGCCATGCTTTGCGCTCGCATTTTTCCGGCCCATCATGGCACCAGCCGATCTCTCCGATCACACCTGCGCATAAGCCGGAGTTGCCGATCCCCTGCGAAAGCTCATTTACCGCCTGCCGAGAAAGCTCGGCAACCGCAGCATTTTCGACGTCGCCTTTGATATACTGCTCCAGGTAGTAGCCTGTTGACAGGATGATATTGATCCCGGTGGCCTCCATAAGCCGACGGACATATTCGGGATCCCTGCCCATTGACTGATTTGTCAGATCGACGATATTCCGCACACCGCAGTCATATGCCATTTTCAGATCCCTGACCAGAGGCTCGAAGGAGGTCGTCCCCAGGTCGCCGGCGCTGAGATCGATTGTCATGTGTTCATGCGTCAGGGTATACCCGTCAACGAGCTTTACCCTGTTCATTCGCGATCCTCTGTCAGCCGTTTTAGAACCAGATACTTATCTCTGTAGCTTCCGTCTGGAGCTTTATAGTATTTCGGCAGAACGCCGAAAACCTTCCATCCGTTTTTTTCGACCGCTCGCCGGCAGGGTAGATTCCCTGAATCGATAGACCCTTCGATCTGCTCATAGCCGAGGGACACAGCCAGTTCTTCTATGGCTTTCCACATGGCGTGTACAAGCCCGCGTCCCCAATAGCTCTTCAGCAAGCCCGGAGCGGGGGTGCATCTGTGCCTGTATTGCGGTTCGTCGCCGAACCCGTTGAGTTCAGTCAAACCAATGATGTTCTCACCATCGCGCAGCAAAAGCAGCGCGTACCTCTGAGCAGTCAAAAAAGTGTTGATATACCCGACTGTGTTTTCCCACAGCTTGGGACAGCCCTCCCTGCTCCACGGAAAGTAAGGGCTTTCTTCGGTCGCCTGCTCCACAAACGCCATCAGTTCTGCGGCGTCCTCCGTATGCGCGCTCTGCAAGGTATAATTTTTTCCGGTCTTATCTGTGATTTGCGACGGTTGGAATTCCACTGTGCTTTTCTCCTCTATTCCATTCTATGTGCCTTACAGCATATTTTTATATACGATCTATTTTATATACGATCTTTGGCGACGTTTATTCATTCGACAGTTCATCCTCGTGTCCCATCGTGAACATATTCTTTTTCAGCTCCGCGAGAATGACCTTTCTGCCGACAGGGTCCGTGAACCAGTTGCCGGGCTTGGTATGACTACCGTACGCGGGAAAATAGTACAGGGAAAAACGTCGGTATGCGTCGATGCTCTGCGCGATACGCTTGGTGCGCGGGATATGGAAGCCTCCCGTAACGATCCCGATCCGCAGCGGTCTTGCGTACTCTTTTTGCAGCTCTTCGATGAATGGGAGCGAGTATACCAGATTATCTTTGGTGCACAGCGCCTGATCCTCTACGCTGATATCAGCGCTGTCTACGCCGTTTTTCACAAGATAATCGAACATGAAGCCCGCCTCGGTCGCCTCTGTGCTGATATGGGGATTCCCGCCGCTGACGATATACCGCGCGCCGGGATTTTTTCTGCCTATCTCAAGCGCCTTCTCTATCTTATAACCGCAGTTCCTGCTGCCGAGAACCAGCAGGAGATCGACGGAGGCGTTCTCGTCCCACGGACCGCGGAAAACAAGCCGGTTCACAAGCGGAAGATTCTCCGCCTTTTCTTCGGGGCTGCTCGGGAAGCGATCGATCGTGTTCTCGACCTCTCTGCTCAGATCATACGCGACAAACGCCGCTCGCTCCTTTTCGGTCGTGCCCTTTGACAGCGAAAGAAAGCACTTGGTCTTTGCGTTATGCAGTTCCATACAGCGCTCAAAGAACCGCGGAACATAACGGGTAGACAGGGAATTCAGGCTTCTTTGCAGATAAATGTGCTTGACGACGGAGCTTGTCATGATCGTTCGGCACACGTTGAGATAAGCATAATTGAACAGGCGATCCTCTCCGAAGGTACAGGCCTCGTCATATCGGATATCGTGATCGATCAGCAGCTGCCTTTTGTACAGCTTATTGCATGAGGAGTAGATCAACAGCCTGCGCCGTCTGATATAATCATCCGCAAAGGAGGATGCGTCGGGATAGATATGATCCTCAACGCTCCAGTGGTCTGTCTCGCCGTTTTGCAGATGATGCTCCATGCTGAAGATATAGTAATCCAGGTCTTTCTCCAAAAGAGGAAACGCTTTTTCAAAAAAGCTGTCGTGCATGATATCGTCACAGTCAACAAAGGTGACATATTTGCCTTTGGCAACCATGATCCCTTCGTTTCTGGCGCGTGACGGTCCGCTGTGTTCCCGATGGTACACACGCAGCCTGTCGCATTGAGCGCAAAGAGAGCGCAGCTTGTCCCTTGTATCGTCTGTTGAGCCATCATCCACAGCGATGATCTCAGATCGTTCGGGAAGCCCGTTCGTGATCGAGCTGATGCACTCTTCTATATAATCCCCGCAATTATATGTCGGAACGATCACAGAAAGTAACACCTACAACACACCGTCCTCTCCTCGGTCTGACCCAAAACTGATATGCGTTTATTGTAACAGATTATCACTGTTTCGGCAAGAAGCAATTTGAATAACACTTGCTCTGTGCGAGCGCCTGACCCTGTCGCGCCAAAAGAAAAAGTCGATGAAGCCATATTGTTGTGATGGATTTGATAGCTCCGAACAGAGCAGACGATAAAATAATAAGCCTCCCACACCGAATGAACGGAATGAGAGGTTGCAACTCTGCGCTTATTTAGTTTGAACCGAGCAGCAAGTTCCAAGTGACAGATCCCACGATCCCATCCGAAGTGACCTTGTTCTTCTTCTGATACTGAACAACAGCATATTCGGTGTTGACGCCGAACGCTCCGTCCACCGTGAGAGCCTTACCATCCTTGCCTTTGTAGCCATACGCATTCAAGAGGATCTGTACTGCCATGACTTGCTTTGCGCTGATGGTGTGCTCGCTTTTCGCATGAGCTGCCCCGGACAGAGGAGCGGTCGCTTTCTTCTCGGATAACGAGGAGGCAGGAGCGGCAGCAGTCGCGGTAGAGGCAGACGCGGCAGAGCCGCCGAGCTGCTTTGTCACCTCGGCGGCAATAGTGCCGTGAAGATTGTAGAGGTAGTCACCGGGACACGACTTGTTCGCAAACCACCGATGAACAGTCATGACAAGCTCATCCGACTTGGGTGAGTAGCTCAGGGACATATCTTTATCGCCGAACCACAACAGCTTCTTTTTGCCGTTTCGCTGGCAAATATCCACAAGCAGCTTGATGAGGGCGTTGTACGCAGCGTCGGTCACCTTGTACGGAGCATCAATATCGGACGCTACCTCAATGGTGATGGCTCGGTTATCGTTGTCGTATGAGGAGGTACACAAAGAGCGATATGCCTCCGGGACATACTGACCGATCGAACCATCCTTACCGATTCCGTAGTTCGAGGAGGCCTCAAAGCCGGGATTTGCAAAGATCATTCCGGCAGAATACGCGATACATTGACCGACCACGCAATGAACGGAAATACGGGTCAGCGGATACACACGTTTACCGGAGTTGTTCGGAGAGTAGATAACGACAGATACCAAAGAGCTGTCAGCTTCCATTTCCTCGCCCCCTTGTTGTCAGCGTTTTTTGTAATGTGTCTGTTAGCATTATAGCAAGCCACAGAATAGATTACAATACACAATTTGAGTTTTATACTAAGTATCATTAAAACACTTTAACATTTATTGCGTTAAATTCCGCATAGCGGTGTTGTCGTCCTTGACATACTGCCGCCTGTCAAGAAGCCCAACAAAGCTATACGTAGTATAGCGCAATAGATGATAAAGGTTTTTATTAAGGATTAGTATAAGCCATGCTTCCGCTTTTGCAGAAGCATGGCTTTTTCTTTGCAGCGTTCGGTAGGCGCATAGCATTCAGTTAAGAAATGAGTATTGTCATTTACTCTTTTTTGTACACGATGAGGATGAACTCGATCGGGGTGGTGAGGGTGGCGCGGCGCTCGAGCCGCTTCATCCCCTGTGACGGGGTGTGATAATAATACGGCGTCATCTTAAACAGCGCGTTGATATCCTCGTGGGTATCGAGGGTGATCTCGCCTTGAACACGGACGCGCTCGACCGCGGTCAACCCCTCTGCCGACGGCTCCTTTTCATCATTGCGGTACGGCTGATCGTAGAGCACCTCCTTGAGCCCGTAGAGATGATCTCTGCCGGGGATCGCGGTCATGATCACGCCGTCCCGTGCGATCACACGCCGAAACTCCGCCGCGTGGAACGGCGCAAAGAGGTGGAACGCCGCCTTGACCGCGCTGTCGACGATCGGGATCGCGGCGATATTCGCGACAAAGAACCGCGCGGAGGTCTTGCGCTTCGCCGCCAGCCGCACCATGTTCTTGCTCAGATCGAAGCCGTAGAAGCGGCGGTCGAGCCGCTGTGCGGCATAGGCGGTATAGTAGCCCTCACCGCAGCAGATATCGAGCACCGTGTCGCCGTCAGCGGTATACTGCCGCAGACGCTCGGTCACGGCGTCCGCCAAGGGCGCATAATAGCCCTTGTTGAGGAAGTCGCGGCGCGAGAGCGCCATCTCCCTGTTGTCGCCCATCAGCTCGCCGCTCTTGTGCGCCGAGAGCAGGTTGACGTACCCTTCCTTTGCGATATCATAACTGTGGCTGCTCGCGCAACGCCAAGTCCTGTTTTCACATAGCAGCGCCTGTCCGCAGACAGGGCATTTCATGATCTCCATCCTATCCCCTCAAAAGCCGAAACTATTCTTGCTCTATTATACACCAAAAGCGCCCGAATGCAAATGATAATGTCATCATGTAAATCGTCGTATAATTCCCGAACAGAGTAGAAATCATAGAAAAAGTATGGTACAATAAAAAGCATCAATTCCAAAAAGGAGAAAGGGATATGGAGATAACAACAATGTCAGCCAAACGAAAGGCTCTCTCTCTGATCCTGAAATGCGTGGTCGTCATCTCGGCGGCGGTCGGCACATATTTGAGCGCTGTCGACGGCATTAATATTTATATGAGCAGCAAGATGGCATTCATGTTCTTTACGATCCAGTCAAACATCGCGATCGCGATCGTCTGCGCCATCGGCGCGGTGCTGCTGCTCAGAAACAAACCGATCGCAAACGGCTGGTTCGTCTTCAAATTTGTCTTTACGATCTCCATCACCCTCACCGGCGCGGTGTTCACCTTTATGCTGGCGCCGATACTCGGAGAAAAGGCATGGAGCCTGAGAAACGTGCTCACCCATGTGGTGGTGCCGCTCGCGTCCGTTGCGGATTTCTTCGTCACGGGCGTTTTCGGGGATATCCAAAAGAAGCATATCCCCTACGTCCTCCTGCCGCCGCTCGCCTATGTCATCTACGCCACCGTCGCGTTCATCGCGGGATGGGAGTTCCTCCCTGGCAGGAATTACCCCTACTTCTTCCTCAACTGGAACAGCCCCGCGGGCGCCTTTGGCTTTAGCAAGGAGCTGCCGTTCATGGGGTGCGTCTGGTGGCTGATCCTGCTCACCCTGCTGATCCTCGGCGTCGGGCTGATCTATGTGCTGATCCTCAACCGGCTCAAGCGCAACAGCAACAGCATCTATCAAAAGCAAAGATAAAGCCGTACGGCTGAATCGAAATCATCTAACCACATAAGGAGGAATCACCATGAAAATCGCTATGGCAAACGACCACGCGGGAACATCCATGAAGAACGAGATCAAGGCGTATCTGGAGGCGCAGGGTCACACGGTAGTCGACTTCGGCGCGTATGACGAGGCGTCCTGCGACCTGTCGGATTTTGTCCTGCCCGCGGCGCTCTCGGTCGCGAAGGGCGAATGTGAGCGCGGCATCTTTGTCGACGGCGTCGGCTACGGCAGCGCGATGATCGCCAACAAGGTCAGCGGCATCTACGCCTGCGTCTGTCAGGATCCGTTCTGCGCAGCGCTGGCGCGTCAGCACAACGACGCAAATGTCCTGTGTCTCGGCGCGAAGATCATCGGCGGGATGATCGCGATGGAGAACGTCAAGACCTTCATGAGCACCGATCCCCTGACCGCCGACAAATACGTGCGCCGCGTCAAAAAGGTGCAACAGATCAACGACGAGCACTGTGTGCCCGTGAAATAAAACGGTCGGAAAACAGCCATAACCCCGCAATGCCCCCGAAGCAATTCGAGGGGCTTTGGCACGACCGCAAAGCCTGGGAGAAATATGGATTATTCAAGCACATTATCACAGCAATTCAATATCAAAGAGGAGTACGCGCAGAACATCATCACCCTGCTCGACGACGGCAACACCATCCCCTTCATCGCCCGATACCGCAAGGAAATGCACGGCTCCATGGACGACCAGCTCATCCGCGAATTCAGCGAGAAGCTGGAATACCTGCGCAACCTCGACAAGCGCAGAGAGGAGATCCGCGAGCTGATCGACGGGCAGGAAAAGCTGACCGATGAGGTCAACTCTTCCCTTGACAAGGCGCAGACCTTAAGCGAGCTCGAGGACATCTACCGCCCCTATAAGCCCAAGAGAAAGACCCGAGCCTCGATCGCCAAGCAGCGCGGGCTCGAGCCGCTGGCGCTCGCGATCATCAAGCAGGAAAAGGGCTTTGACCCGATGAAGGCCGCCGAGGATTATGTCGATGAAGAAAAGGAAGTGCCCACCGCACAGGACGCGATCAGCGGCGCAATGGATATCATCGCCGAGATGCTCAGCGACAGCGCGGCGATCCGCGCGCACCTGCGCCCGATCTTCCGCAAAAACGCCCTGCTCAAATCGACCGCGACGGACGAGGAGCAGGACAGCGTCTACTCCAACTATTATGATTATTCAGAGGCAGTCAAGAAGATCGCGGGACACCGCATCCTCGCCGTCAACCGCGGTGAAAAGGAGGGCTTTTTGAAGGTCGGGCTCGTGCTCGAGCCGGCTCTTGCCTTGAACGTCATCTATCACGCGCTGGACAAGGGAACGAACCCCCTGTGCTCCGATATCCTGCGCGCCGCGGGCGAGGACGCGTACTCGCGGCTGATCTTCCCCTCCCTCGAGCGCGAGATCCGCTCCGAGCTGACAGAAGCGGCGGATGAGAACGCGATGAAGGTCTTTGCGACCAACCTTAAGCAGCTGCTCATGCAGCCGCCCGTCAAAGGCAAGACGGTATTGGGGCTCGACCCCGGCTACCGCACGGGCTGCAAGGTGGCGGTCGTGGACGATACCGGCAAGGTGCTGGACACAGCGGTCATCTACCCCACTCACTCACAGGCGAAGATCGATCAGTCAAAGCGCAAGCTGCTGGAGCTGATCAAAAAGCATCATGTTGACATTATCTCCATCGGCAACGGTACCGCGAGCAAGGAGACCGAAATGTTCGCCGCCGACGCGATCAAACAGGCCGATCACAAGGTCTACTACATGGTCGTCAGCGAGGCGGGCGCGTCGGTCTACTCCGCGTCAAAGCTCGCCGCCACGGAGCTGCCCGAGCTGGATCTGACGCTCCGCAGCGCCGTGTCCATCGCCCGACGCTTGCAGGATCCGCTCGCGGAGCTGGTCAAGATCGAGCCCAAGGCGATCGGCGTGGGACAATATCAGCACGATATGCCGCAAAAGCGGCTCGGCGAGACGCTCGACGGTGTTGTCGAGGACTGCGTCAACTCGGTCGGCGCGGATCTGAACACCGCCTCCCCCGCCCTGCTGCTCAGGGTTTCGGGACTGAACGCGACCGTATGTAAAAACATTGTGGCGTATCGCGAGGAGAACGGCGCGTTCGGCTCGCGAGCAGAGTTAAAGAAGGTCCCAAAGCTGGGGCCCAAGGCCTTTGAGCAGTGCGCGGGCTTTTTGCGCGTGCCCGAGAGCCGCAATCCGCTGGACAACACAGGCGTGCACCCCGAGAGCTATTCGACGGCAAAGGAGCTCTTGAAGCGTGCGGGCTACACGGACAAGGAGATCAAGGCGGCCAAGTTCCCCGACCTGCCCGCCAAGGTCAAGCAGCTCGGCGCCAAAAGCCTTGCCGAACAGCTCGGCATCGGTCTGCCAACCCTCGACGACATTGTCAAGGAGCTCACAAAGCCCGGCCGCGATCCGCGTGACGAGATGCCAAAGCCCATGCTGCGCACCGATGTGCTCGACATCAACGACCTCAAGGAGGGCATGGAGCTGACCGGCACGGTGCGCAACGTCATCGACTTCGGCGCGTTCGTGGATATCGGCGTGCACCAGGACGGTCTGGTGCACATCTCGCAGATCTGCGACCGCTTCATCAAGCACCCCAGTGAGGTGCTCAAGGTCGGCGACATCGTCAAGGTCAAGATCCTGTCGGTCGACGTCAAGAAACAACGCATCTCGCTGACTATGCGCGGCGTATAAGGATCGGTTGAGATTGAAACAGAAAGGTGATCAACATGAACAAGGATGAAAAAATGATGCGGGATCCATACGCCGAGGAAGCCAAAAAGCTCTGGGGCGATACCGAAGCATATCAGGAATATGAGCGCCGTATGGCGGACGATACACAGGAGGATCGGGACGTCCTGCGCGACGGCATGGAGAATATCATAGACGGCTTTGCAAAGCTGAACGCGCGCGGCGTGACCCCCGATCACGAGAAGCCGCGTCTGCAGGTCAGGAAGCTGCAACTGTTCATCGACGAGCATATGTATCACTGCACCGACGAGATCCTCTCGGGACTCGGCGAGCTGTATGTCAGCGATGAACGCTTTACGAAAAACATCGACAGGCACGGCGAGGGCACCGCGGCGTATATAGCCGCGTGTATCAAGAGCTTTATTGCCGACAAGTAAAACGATACCGAACCAAAAGAGGACATTCATGACCATCAGTTTTCTCACGCTCGAGTTGATTTTTACGGCGATCTGGCTGCTCGTCAGGATCATCGTATGGATCAAAAACAAAAGAATAGACTTCAAGCGCGAGGCAACGCTGCTGCTCATGTACGTCAATCTGGCGGTCATCATCCGATTCGTCTTTTTCCCTATGGCGACCGTCAACGGACAGATACAGCCGCTGAGATTCGACCCTGCAACAGCGTTTCCGTTCCGATTGAACCTGATCCCCTTTACCAACCTGCTGCGGTTCAAAACGACGCGCGAGCTGCTGTGGAATCTACTGGGCAATACGGCGATGTTCATCCCGACCGGCATTATCCTGCCGATCCTGTACAAACGCCTGAACAGCTTTTGGAAGGTGTCGATGGCGGGATTTTTGATGTCGCTCTCGATCGAGCTCCTCCAGCTGCCGCTCGCGGAAAGGGTCTCCGACGTGGATGACCTGATCCTGAACACCCTCGGTGTGATGATCGGCTACGGTATCTACGCGCTGTTCAAACGGATCATTAAAAAGCAAAGAAAAACATAGGAAAGCATATGAAAACTTACCATTTCTACGGTCATCAGACCGCTGTTGTTAAAAACGAAAACGGGCTGACCCCGCGCGACTGCTACGATATCCTCAGCGAGATCTGGTGCGCGGACACCTGCGCGCCCAGAATGCGCGACAGCTGGTCGCCCGACAACAAAACGCTCGGACAGTGCTCGATCACGGCGTTCCTGATCCAAGACCTGTTCGGCGGCAAGGTGTACGGCATCCTGCGGCCGGGCGGCAATTATCACTGCTTCAACGCGGTGGGCGACTGCGTGTTTGACCTGACGAGCGAGCAGTTCGGCGGCGTCAGGCTGGATTACTCAAACTGCCCCGAGCAGCTGCGCGAGGTACACTTCGCAAAGGAAGAAAAGCGGCAGCGATATGAGAAGCTCAAAGCAGCCTTCCTCGCCGCCATGCCGACCATCCGCCCAATGCGCAAGGAGCACCTCGAGCGCTACGGCGCGATCTATGCCGCGGCGTTCTCGGGCGAGCCGTGGAACGATCCGTGGGAGCCGAAGGACGCGATGATCCATGTGGGCGAACTGCTCGATTCCCAGCAGGCATACGGGCTGGAATACGTTATCGATAACGAGATCGCGGGCTTCATCCTCGGTACTTCGATGCTGTTCCACTACGGCAGGACGTTCGAGATCAACGACCTCGCCGTCGCACCCGAATATCAGCGGCAGGGGATCGCGGGACGACTGCTGACCCACTGCCTGGACGACATGAAGGAGCAGGGGATCGTCGGCGTGCACCTGATCACCGCGGGCGAGGGCATCCTGCCCCGCTTCTATGAGGATTTCGGATTCAGCAAGGAAAACCGCGTGATCCTGATGGGAAAGGAAATGTAGAAAAGGGGTTGCCGC
>OCVV011092646.1_pt1 | contig 12858 bp, 9 predicted proteins | sample 1539721 | NCBI WGS metagenome assembly OCVV01 (sample SAMN02144230, study PRJEB22623) | gut metagenome | biome: sheep rumen | host: Ovis aries | place: New Zealand
CGGCGAAACAAAACTCTTGACATTAGCTGAATTCCAAAATAAACTATCTTAGATAGAATATTATTAAACCCTGCGAAACAAACACTGCAGAGGAGGAAAACATGGCTAAGACGGTAAATATCACCGCTGAAGGCCGCAAAGACCTCGAAGAGGAACTTGCCGCTTTGAAAGCGCGTCGTCCAGAAATTGCTGAAAAAATTGCACTCGCGCGTTCTTATGGTGATTTAAGTGAAAATGAAGATTATACTGCTGCTCGCGGCGAACAAAAAGTCGTCGAGGGTCGCATTCTAGAAATCGAAGACATTCTCTTGCATGCCAAAATTATCAAGACCGGCAAAAAAGAGAAGGTCGATATGGGCAGCACCGTTACGTTGGATTCTGCCGGTAAAATTAGTACCTATACATTAGTTGGCGCTGTTGAGGCGAACCCGCTAGAGGGTAAGATCAGCAACGAATCTCCAATTGGACAAGCAATTTTTGGCAAAAAAGTCGGCGACGAAGTAAAATTGCCAAACGGGAAAGTCTTTAAGATTTCCGAAATCGCTTAAATTCGAAATCTCGAAACCGAAATTCTGATAAATTCGTACGAAAATTTCGACTCCAATTGAAAATTCGTACGAATTTTTTGTGCGCTGCTAAAAATATAAACTTAAACAATAACAGGAAGGGGCAGTAGGGCTTATGCTTGCATAAAAATACTGCTATTATATAACTATGTCAGAACAGAAAATTGACAAAAAGGAGCGCCGGAAGGTAAGCCGGCGAACGCTACATTATTACGGTGTAGTTCTGAAAAAATACAAATGGTATACGCTGGGAACCATGGCGGCGACGCCGATTGTGATTTTGGTTCGCACGGCACTGATTCCGCTTATCTTTGCGGACATGATTGATATTATCTCGAACGGCATTGAGCGCGACCAAATTATTCCGGTTTTGTTGCCGAAGGCTATTGCGCTAATTGGCTGCCACGTGGTTGCGAGCTGCATTTTGGGCTGGCTGCGCATTTACTGGTGTTGGAAGATGGAGCTGAAGGCGATGTACGACCTTGCGACTACCTGTTTTAATACGGTCTGCTCGCAGTCGATGAGCTTTCATAGTGATCGTTTTTCGGGCTCTCTGGTTTCGCAGGTAAACAAATTTGTCGGCTCGTTCGAACGATTCTTTGATGTGATGACTTTTGATGTGCTCTATATGGCGTCAATGTTTGTCTCGATTTTTGTCGTGCTGTTTGCGCGTGCGCCATTGTTTGCGCTTGGCTTGCTGGTCTTTATCTTGCTGTACACTCTGTTTGCAAGCTTGTCATTCAAAAAGATTTCGCACCTTAGCAAGGAATGGGCTGAGGCAGAGAACAAGCAGACTGGCCAGCTAGCGGATTCGATTTCGAACATTCTATCGGTCAAATCCTACGGCCGCGAGGCTCACGAGCGACATCGCTACGCCAACTATAGTCGCACTTCGTACAACGCCGGTATGGCTCAGATGCGCGCAACTATGAGTCGCGACATGCGTTTCAACATTGTCAATGTCGGCATTATAGCGATTATCGTCTTGTTTATGATGGCGGGTCAACCAATTTTCGGTCTTTCGGTCAGTACTTTGATTCTTATTGTGAACTACTCGACCTCCATCATGAGTGAGCTTTGGGATATCAATAATATTCTGAAGAATGTCAACCGCATCTTTGGCGACGCCTACGAAATGACGAAGATTCTCGATACTGTCGATACGGTAGTAGATGCGCCGGACGCGCAGCCAATCGTGGTTAAGCGTGGCGAGATTGAATTCCGCGATATTCATTTTCAGCACGCTGATGCAAAAGAGGCGATTTTCGATCATTTCAGCTTGAAGATTGCTCCGGGCGAGCGTGTTGGTTTGGTTGGCGTTTCTGGCTCCGGCAAGACGACACTGACGAAGTTGCTTTTGCGCTTTGCGGATGTGCAAGGCGGTGAAATCTTGGTCGATGGTCAAAATATTTCCGAAGTCCAGCAGATTTCTTTGCGCGAGAGCATTGCCTACGTGCCGCAGGAGACCGCGCTATTCCATCGCACGATCACTGAAAACATCGCCTATGGCAAGCCAGACGCCAGCCAACGTGATGTTGCTCGTGCTGCAAAACTTGCGAACGCGCACGAGTTTATTACGGATTTGCCGAACGGTTACGAAACGATGGTGGGTGAACGCGGCATTAAATTGTCTGGCGGTCAGCGCCAGCGTGTTGCGATTGCGCGCGCGATTCTAAAGGACGCACCGGTCTTGGTGCTCGACGAGGCGACTTCGGCGCTCGACTCTGAATCGGAGGCTCTAATTCAGGGCGCGCTGGAGCGCTTGATGAAGGGTCGCACGAGCATTGTGGTTGCGCATCGTCTCAGTACGGTCGCCAGCCTTGATCGCATCGTTGTCTTGAAGCATGGTAAAATCATCGAGCAGGGCACGCATGAAGAACTGCTCGAGAGGCATGGCGCGTATAGCCGTCTATGGTCGCGTCAATCCGGCGCTTTCTCCGAAAAAGACGCTAAATAAAAACAGAACCCGGGCCGTCAGCGCTCGGGTTCTTATGATACAATAATAGTTATGATAAAACGGGCGGTAAAAATCATATTAGCTAGTCTTCTGCTAGCAACGAATTTGGCTTCGGCAGCTTTTGCAGCTGAAAGTGCAGCGACGGTTGCTGGCTTTTCGGTCACAACGGAAAGTCTCGACACTTCAAACCCGGAATACGCTACGGTTCATGCTTCGGTTGAAAATGCGGCGTCTCAGAGTCGTAAGCTTCGTGTTTCTGCGTATTTTAACGACAAAGATCAGCGCCAAATCGGCTACAATAATTACGTCATCGAGGTCAATCCGGGGAAAACCGGCGTAGATTTTTACATGCCCGCCTACGCTATGCAACGGGGTGTACCTTCTGATATAGTCGAAGCCATCGTAAAGCCTAGTATTGCGTCCGATCAGGATAAGGTCGGCTCGCTGTATGCTCTGGAGCAAAACCCGGATTCCGAGTCGCAGAATACTAGCGATTCAGCATATTCGAACTGGGAATATTACATTTCCAATTACGATATCAATGTGCTCGTGAAAGAAAACGGCGACCTGGACATAACAGAAAAAATCTCAGCCTACTTCAATACGGCGAAGCACGGCATTATTCGTACCATCCCGCGCGTGAATCATTTTGATAGTGATGGCATAATCGAACATCGTACGGCGAAAATTTCAAACATAAACGTCAATAATCAATTCAAAATCGAGAACACAGGCGACAATACTGCGATTAGAATCGGTAATGCGGCCGTCACTCTGACAGGCGCGCAAGAATACGAAATTCGCTACACCTACAATATGGGCAAAAATAGCTCGAAGGATTTTGACGAATTGTATATGAACTTAATCGGGCCAGAGTGGGATGCGCCAATTGCGCACGTAAATTTTTCGATTACGATGCCGAAGGATTTTGATGCGAATGAATGCTATTTCTATTCCGGCCTAAAAGGTTCGATTCAGAAATCTGGCGTTTATTACAATATTGATGGGCGTGTGATTTCTGGCGAAACTACGGCCTCAATGATGCCTGGCGAAGCCTTGACGATTCGCCAAAAGCTGCCAGAAGATTATTTCGCCTTCAAGGAGCCTTATGAGGAGCAGCCGAGCCTGTTGCTATTGTATGCCATTCCAATTGTGGCGATGACGGTTTGTGCTGTGCTCTGGAAGCTGTTCGGCGACGATCGGATTCCGGAAATTACCTCAGTTACGCAACTCCCGGCCGAGCTGAGCTGTCCAGAGGTCGCGCTGATTTATCGCGGTCACGTCAAAACAGATGACGTTGTTGCGACCTTATTCAAACTCGCAAATGAAGGCTATATCCAAATAGTGGACAATCCGGAAAAATCGGAGAACTTCAATATTGTGCGGATGCGTGCATATGACGGACCTAATGAATTAGAACGCGAATTTATGAAAGGCTTATTTGAGCATTCGGCAAAAATCTCGCCAGATGTCGGCCTTACGATTACTGATCTTGAAACGAATCGCGAAATCAATGATGGCGGCGATGCGATAATTAGCTCGAAGCATCTCAAAAACTACTTCTATAGAACCGTAGACAAAATAACCGAGATGGCCAATCATGAGTATCGTGACCGATATTTCGAGAAGCTCGGCTCGCATTTAAGAATCGTGACAATTATCATGACTATAGTTTGCGCAATCGATGCTCTGGTCGCACTGGTGCAATGCAGCGCAGGGGGCTCATTTGTATATATTGCTTTGGTCGCCATTTTGGCATTTTATTCAATCTTCTTTGTTCCGGCGCTCCAGATGAAACACGGCGCAGAAAAAGCATTTGTACTCATCTTCTTATTTGTGCATATGACGGTTATGTGCGGCGGACTTTTCGGCCTCTTACCGTCGCAGCTAATGCTTATCGAGCCATTCTTCCTCGGCGCGATTGGCGTGGCGCTCATCTCGACCGTCGTCTGCGCGATAATTAGCGTGTTTATGCCAAGGCGAAACCAGATTGGTTCAGAATATTATGCACTAATTAAATCGCACCAGGAATACCTGCGCAATATGACATCAACTCGCATCTCGGACATTCACGCGACCGACATGCGTGCGGCTTACGATATATTACCATATGCGTTTATGTTCGGACTGACTGCGAAATGGATGCGGAAATTCTCGCTCATCGTTGCAGAGCAGGCTCCGTCCTGGTACGTGGTTCGGGGCAGCGGGGCTTCGTTTGATGCTGATAGATTTGACAAATTCGTTACCTCGAGCGTCGTGCGCGTGGTTTCTAACCCAAACACGGGCTCTTCCTTTAGCAGCTCCGGAAGTTCATCGTCCAGCAGCTCATCTGGCGGAGGTTCGTCCGGCGGCGGTGGCGGCGGAGGCGGCGGCAGTAGCTGGTAGCGCTGGCGACATCGACAATTGGCACAAAAAGTGTTAAAATATATCTTATGGCAACTCTAAAAGATTTTCGCGATGAAAGAATTCGCAAACTAAACGAACTCAAAGAGGCTGGAATAGATCCGTATCCGGCACATTCCAACCGCGATACCAAGATTAAGGATATTTTAGAGGATTATGATAAGTTTGCTGATAAGCAGGTGTGCGTTGCGGGTCGCATCGCTAGCATTCGCAGCTTCGGCAAGCTAGCTTTTGTTGTCGTCGAGGACGATTCTGGCAAAATCCAAATTTTCTTGAAGGATGATGCCGCAAAGTTTACCAAGAAGCTAGATACGGGCGATTTCATCGAGGCGAACGGCAAGGTTGGCCGCACGAAGACTGAGGAAATTTCCGTCTTTTGCGATATGCCACGCATTTTGGCAAAAGCTTTACGCCCGCTTCCTGGTCGCGATGGTTTTACGAACAAGGAAGAACGTCTACGCCGCCGCTATGTTGATATGGCTGTCAATCCGGAAGTGCGCGAGCGTTTTATTCGCCGCAGCAAATTCTGGACCGCGACGCGTGAATTCCTAAACGCGCATGGCTTTGTTGAGATCAATATTCCAGTGCTAGAACTTACGACGGGCGGCGCCGATGCAAATCCATTCGTTACGCACATGGATGCGCTTGATCAAGATTTCTACCTGCGCATTTCGCACGAGCTTCCGCTCAAACGCTTGATTGGTGGTGGCTATGAGCGCGTTTACGATATTGGCGTGCGTTTTCGCAATGAAGGTATGGACGAGGAGCATTTGCCGGAACATATTGCGATGGAGTCCTACGCTGCTTACCAGGATTATGAGGATGGCATAGATCTCTATGAGGAGATGATAAAATACGTCTGTAAAGAAACCTGGGGCACTCTTCAGTTCGAGCATGGCGGCATGAAAGTCGACCTGGACTGCAAATGGCCGCGCATCTCTTATGCCGACATCATCAAAGAGAAATTCGGCGTCGATGTATTTAATCCTGACCTCGATAAAATCAAAGCAATTTTGCGCGAAAACAAGGTTAAATATGATGATTCGATGGGTGTAGGTCGCCTACTGGATTATCTCTGGAAGATTATTCGCAAAGAATCCGCCGGACCGTTCTGGCTCATTCACGAGCCAGTCGAGCTTTCGCCGCTCGCTAAGAAACATGAAGCCGACCCTCGTGTTACGGAGCGCTTCCATCCTGTGATTTTTGGAACTGAAATGGGCAACGGCTATTCGGAGTTGAATGATCCGCTTGACCAGTTGGCTCGCTTCCAAGAGCAACAGGCGATGCGCGATGCCGGTGACGACGAGGCGCAAATGCTCGATATGGATTTTGTCGAGATGCTCGAATATGGCATGCCGCCAACTTGCGGATGGGGCAACTCGGAGCGTAACTTCTGGCTGTTTGAAGGTGTGTCTGCACGCGAAGGTGTACCATTCCCGCCAATGCGCCGTGAAGCAAACGAAGAATAAGGTATCAAAAAATCTCCCCTTCGCGGGGAGATTTTAGTTGGCTTGAATTGAATTAAGTATTTCTTCTTCTGCTTCGATGCAGCGTAAGTCCGACTCGATTTCACGGTGGTAGGTAAGCTGGTAGAGCTTATCGCCGAGTTTAGCAAAATATCTATTTTCGAAATAATTGTCGCCGGACAGGCTAATTTTTAGCCATGTGTTGTCGCCGAATTTCTTTTCTCGAATCTTGCCGTCGCTAGAGCCGACGTAGTCATTCAAGACTAACTTTGCGTACGACTCGGCATCTGTGAAGCCTTCGATTGCAAAGAGACTAAAGGAGCAGGAGCTATCTTCGCCTTCGCCACTCCGTTTGAACGATAGTCGCGACGTGCTCGTGCCATCACTCTCGAATCCGGCTGGAATGTATGGAGTGGTCTTTTTGTAGACGTCCACGGAGTTGTCGATGCTTGTCTGTCCGGACACGTAAACTGGACGATCTTCGTCGTAGATACCGACCGGTTCTCGTTTGGTACTGCTAGAAATGATGGCGAAAACGATTCCGCAGACGGCGACCAAAAAAACCAGTACGATTATAGCGATAATTGCGATTTTTCCTTTTGATTTTTTCTCGCTCGGCATCGCTGCCATTGTTGGATCTAGCGGCGTATTTTGAACTGCCAAGTTTTGCGCCGGCGTTGCATTTTGCTGTGTCTGTGGTGCCTGAACTGGGTTTACCGGCCAGTTATTTTGTGCTGGTTGCGGATTCTGTGCTGCGCTCGCGTAGTTTTGTGCGGGCATTTGATTCGGAACATTCGACTGTGGCGGATAGTTCGGCTCGGCTGGATTCTGCGGGTTGGCTTGTGGAATGAAATTATTATCCATCTTACAAATTCTCTTAAAAAATTATTGTGATTATGTCTAAATTATAGCATATTGGAGCGCTTCATTATGTCATATTTACAAAGAATTGCAAACGATTAACGCTTATGCTTCGAGCTTTTTATAGTGAATATTATTCTAGTTTTTATGGAATACAAAGAAACGAATTTAGGTGAAGAATTTATAAAACCGCTGTTAAACTTGACGGATCCGCCTGGGCGGCTCTGGCAGTATGGCAAGTTGCCAGAGAAGCGCAGTACGCGAAAAGTAGTTAGCATTATCGGTAGTCGACGTTGTACTAGTTACGGCGAACATTACGCATATGAAATCGCCTATAAGCTCGCGCAGAAAGGAGTGATTATCGTGAGTGGCATGGCATATGGGGTGGATGCGGCGGCGCACCGAGGCTGTCTGGATGCTGGCGGCATAACGGTTGCGGTATTAGGCACGCCGATAAATAAACTATACCCGCGCAGTAATGAGCAGCTCGCGAAACGAATTGTCGAGAATGGTGGCGCGATTATCTCGGAATATCCAGTTGGTACTATAACGGAACGCTGGCATTTTTTGCAACGCAACCGTATCGTGGCGGCGCTGGCTGACGCGGTGGTCATAACGGAGGCTTCGATTCATTCGGGAACTATCACGACCGCCGGCCTTGCACAAGATCAGGGAGTCGATGTTTTTGCGATTCCGGGAGACATCACGCGTCCAATGTCGGCTGGATGCAATCAGCTTATCGCCACGAATAAGGCGCAGATTTATACTGATATTTCGGATGTTCTCATTGCTTTAAAGCTCGCGCATGGCCGGCATCAGTGTATCGATTTGAGCGATTTGGGCGAGATTGAGCGCAAAATCGTGAAGGCAATACAGGGTGGCGTTAGCTCGGGTGAAGAAATTATCGAAAAGCTGAATATTTCCGCTAGTGATTTTAGTCAAAACATAACAATGCTCGAAATTAAGGGTATGGTGCTGGCGCAAGGCTGTAATGAGTGGATTTTAATATAAATCAAGCCTACTTTTTGTAATTTGCTTATGCTAAAATATAGACATAAGAAAGAGGTAGAATAAGCATGGCAAACAAAGTAATGATTGTTGGTACCGGCAATGTGGGCATGAGCTTTGGTTATGCCTTGGTGCATCAGCGTACGAATGTAAATGAGCTCGTCCTGGTAGACATCAACACAGCCGATGCTGAAGGTGAAGCGATTGATTTGCGAGATACGCTCGCGGTGTCGCCGAGTTATTTAAAGATTCATAGTGGTAGCTACGCGGAGGCGGGCGACTGCGATATTGTTGTGATTACGGCTGGTGTTCCGCAGAAGCCGGGAGAATCGCGCATGGATTTACTAAAGAAAAATGCTTCGATTTTCAAAGATATGATTGGGCAAATTATGGCGAGCGGCTTCGATGGTATTTTCTTGGTTGTTAGCAATCCGATGGATGTGTTAACTTACCTCACGTGGCGCTACTCTGGCTTGCCTGCGGAGCGCGTCATTGGCTCTGGCACGGTACTCGATACGGCACGCTTGCGCTATCGCTTGGCGGAGCGTCTCCATACGCATCCGAAGAATATCCACGCCTATCAGGTTGGCGAGCACGGAGATACTGAATTCGCGCTCTGGAGCTGCGCTAACGTGGGTGGCCAGGCAATCACGGATCTGATTGATAAAAAAGAGCTCGAACAGATCGAAGATTATGCGCGCAAAGAGGCCTATATGATTATCGAAAAGAAGGGCGCTACCTATTACGGCATCGGCAGCTGCATGGCTTCGATTGTGAACTGTATTTTGAACGATGAAAATCGCATCATGCCAGTCAGCAACTATGACGAACTGAGCGGTACCTATAATGGCTACCCAGCTATCCTAGGCGCGAATGGCATCGTGCGCCGCCTTGGCCTAAAGATCAACAGTTCCGAACAGAAAAAGCTCGAGCACAGCATCGCGACGATTCGCGAAGCTATCAACGAAGCCGAATCCTAAAAAGAAAAACTGACCCGTTGTGGTCAGTTTTTTCGTTGCCGCAAAAATGCCCGGCCATAAGGTCGGGCGGGGAAGGTGCTCAGTCTACGATGAAGATAGTTGTAATGTCGGGCGTGCCGCGGTTGAAGCGGTGAACTTTCACCTTGGGCTTGTCGGCCTTGCGGAGCTGCTTTCGGACAGCTTTCTTAAGCCCCGGGGTGAAGCTGTTGATTACGACATTATTCTTACCTTTGGCGAATTTCGCGACTGCCTTAGCGAAGTGCTTGGCCTGTTTGCTGCGCTCGCAGATGGCAACGAGCTTGTATTTCTTGTGCTCGCTGCGCTCGTAGATAGTTGCGAAGATTGCCATAGGCTCGGACAGGTGCTCGATGGCGGCTTTTCGCCGGCTCAAGGCCTCCTGCCTCTTTTCTTCTTTCATTTTGCTGCAATAAATCTCAAATCCGTCTCGCTGCTGCGATACGCCAGAGATCGGTACGTTATAAAGTTTCACTCCCATTTGAAATCCCTCCTTTGGGCAAAATTTGCAGTTTCCTGCATGGAAGTAAAATCTAGAATAACACTATTCTTGCGGCCATGCAAGCATAAGCAAAACTTGCAAAAAATCGCAAAGTGTGCTATAATATAAAGATGGAATTATTTTCTGCGATCATGCTATCGCTAATTTTTATTGAAACCACCGCCATTGGCGTAAAAACATTCGCGCCTAGCAAGCTAAAAATCGGCAAAACGGCGCGCCGCAAACTATTCATCGATACCTCCGTCTTGATGGACGGGCGAATTTTGTCGGTTGCAAAGGCCGGCTTTTTGGGCGACGAGCTGTATATCCCGCGCTCCGTAATTCGCGAGTTGCAACTTCTGGCGGACGGCTCGGACGCCGAGAAACGTGCGCGAGCGCGCTTTGGCCTGGATGTCGCAAACGAGCTAACTCATCTGGAATCGTGCCTAGCGGAGATTTTTTCCGACGAGAGCGGAAGCCGCATCAAGGTCGACGAGCGCCTGCTGGATCTCGCAAAACAACACTCCGGCATTATACTGACGAACGATTTTAATCTTATTAAGGTAGCTGCGACAGAGAAAATTGCCGCCATTAGCATAAACGACTTAGCGCAGGGCTTGCGCAGTGAGTATTTGCCGGGCGACAGGCTGTTCGTAAAAATCGTTGGCACCGGCAGTAACGCGCATCAGGGAGTCGCCTACCTTCCGGATGGTACCATGGTGGTAGTCGATGATGCGGAGCGCCTTGCAAATACGGGAAAATCGGTCGAAATCGAATTTGTGCGCTATCTTCAGACTAATGCCGGACGCATGATGTTCGCGAAACTGTGTGAGAAAAAGAGTAAGAGTAAGGCGGCAACGGCTGAACAGAAAATCGCTCAGCAGACAAAATCAGCTGCAAACTCGGCGCGAACTTCTGGGCGCAAGAACCGCCAAAGCAAAACAAACACAAAAGCGCAATCGCAGGCGACCGCAAGTAATCCAAAAAGACGTAGCCGCAAGCAATAAAAAATCCCCTCGCGCAGAGGGGATTTTTGAAAGGCTTATTTGACGCCGCTGCTTGCGCTGGCTGAGTAGCCGGCAGAATCTTTTGCAGTGAAGGTTACGTTCGTTGGCTTCGTTTTTGAAGTGTAGGTGATCGTGCCGCCGCTTGCAGCTAATGCGCCGCTATCGACGACTTGGCCGTTAACTTTCAATTCGTAGGAACTCATTTCGTATCGACCAAATGCCGCCGTGGCCGAGATGGTCCATGATGTGACCGTGTCAGCTGCTGGTTTCTTTTCGGCGCCTTCGCCGTCGCTCTCGCCTTCGCCCGTTCCTTCGCTCTCCGGCGTGGATGGCTGAGCGCTCGTGCGGTTCTCGGAGATACTGATACTTACGCTCGGCTTCTTATCGTCGCAAAGATGGACGTCATCGTCTGCGCTCGCGTCGTAATCGCTGGAATAATAGATATCCTCGCCGGTCATTGGATCGGTCATTTTGGTCACGGAGACCTCCACACGTGTTTCTTGTGGGGTACAGTCGGTGGCCTTTTTCTTGCTTACGCTATCGAATACGAGTTTTTCGGTCTTCATGTTCGATTTGGACTTGTTATACCAGCTCGGCCAAATGTCGGTCTTGCCGTTGATGGTGAGAGTTTGCATGCCGCTTGGTTGCTCGATTTTCATGCCGCTACTCCAGCGGCCGTCCGCTCCGTAGACTTCGCTATGTACGCGATCGATGTAGGCTGCACTTGTTCTAAAACAGACGTTGTGGTTATCGCTTGATAGCGCGCGGCCATCATGGTTACCATTCCAGATTGCGGTTGCGAGTACTGGCGAATAGGTCAAGATCCAAGAGTCTTTGGCGCGGCCCTTACCGTTATCAGTGGTACCGGTTTTTGCGGCAAACCAAGTTTTGTTACTGTAGAAGCCAGGTGCCGTTGCGAGGCTACCGAAGATGATGCGGCGAGATGGAATATCCGAAAGAATACTGGTGGTCATATATGCGGTCTGCTCGTCGACTACGCGCGTACCTTCGCTGTCGGTCCACTCTTCAATAACGTCGCCATTCGAATTCTGAAGTTTCGTATAGTAAACTAGGTCTTTATAGACACCGCCGCGAGCGAGGCTAGCGTAGGCGTTGGCGTGTTCGACTGGTTTTACCGAGCAGCCGCCACCGATCGCCATAGAGAGACCTGCGTTTTCACCGTTGGCGCAGTAAGATTTATCGCCAAGGGCGTGAGCAATTTCGAGGCTGTTGTCGATGCCGTTAATATACAGAGCTTTAACTGCGCCGATGTTTAGCGAGCCAGAAAGACTTTGACGAATTGTGATATTGCCATAGAATTTACCAGATGCGTTGCGCAGTTTACATTTGCCGCGAGTGCCCTTACAGTAGATTGCGTCAATGTTGTTGTCTGGCAAAATCGAGCCTGGACCCCAGTTGACGCCTTCGCGCTGCATGAATAGTGGAGTGTAATCGAGAATTGGCTTGATGGATGACGCTGGTTCTAGCAATGAAGTGGCGGCGTTTACCTGACCGTAGCCTTCCTTATTCCAGTCGACACTTCCGACCATCGCTATAACTTGGCCAGTTTCGACGTCGACTGATACGAGCGTCGTATTATCTGAGCCGTTTCCGCCATAAGATTGAGCGCCGACCGCTACGGCCTCCTCGGCGATTCTCTGTGCGCGCAAATCCAGCGAGGTTGTAATGGTAAAACCGCCCTCGCGCATAGTTTTGATGCCGTACTTCTCCTCGAGCTGTGATTTTACTTCAAGCACGAACCATGGCGCCAAGATATTTTCATACTGATCGGACTCCGGCAGAATGCGTGCCAAAATATCAACTTCCTTGGCCTCTTTTTCTTGCTCTTCGGTAATGTAGCCCATTTCGCGCATCGACGTTAATACTTTGTGTTGGCGCTTGATGAGTTTTTCGTTCCCGGCAGTATAGTACGGGTTAAGAATTGCTGGGTTGTTAGGAATAGCTGCGAGCAGGGCGGACTCTGCGAGGTCGAGATCCTTTGCGCTCTTGCCAAAATAGGTACGGGCGGCCGATTCGACGCCGTTGCGGCGACCACCGTAAGGCGATTCGTTCAGATAAAGAGTAATCAGCTGCTCTTTGTCGTACATTTTTTC
>OCVV011360953.1_pt1 | contig 12856 bp, 10 predicted proteins | sample 1539721 | NCBI WGS metagenome assembly OCVV01 (sample SAMN02144230, study PRJEB22623) | gut metagenome | biome: sheep rumen | host: Ovis aries | place: New Zealand
CCGATGGATGTATATGAGAGGATCGCCCGCGATCAGGGGATCCGCTTTGAAAAGGCAAGCGATCATCTCACCGTACAGGGAACGCTCAACAGCGGCGTCTATGAGGTGGCGGGCAATATCAGCTCCCAGTTTATTTCGGGGCTGTTGTTCACCCTGCCCCTGCTCGACGGCGACAGTGAGCTCCGCATCCTGCCGCCTGTGGAGAGCAAGCCGTATATCGACATGACAGTGGCGGCGCTGAAGGAGTTCGGCGTATCGGTCGATCAATCAGACCATACCTATCTCGTCAAAGGCGGTCAGCATTACCGTCCCGCGGATGTGACCGTCGAGGGCGATTATTCCAACGCGGCGTTCTTTGAAGCGCTCAACTATGCGGGTTCATCGGTCAAGCTCGACGGCTTGCGGGAGAATACTTTGCAGGGTGACAGTGTATATAAAATTCTTTTTAAGAATATTAAAAACGGGATTGATCCGATCGATATTGCGGATTGTCCCGATTTAGGGCCTGTCTTGTTTGTTGTCGCGGCATTGTGCGGCGGCGCGAGATTCACCGGCACCCGCCGTCTGCGGATCAAGGAGAGTGACCGCGCGGACGCGATGCGGCAGGAGCTGGAAAAATTCGGTATCTATATGGAAGTAGGGGAGAACGAGGCGATCGTCCACGGCGGCACGCTCCGACAGCCGACCGAGGCGCTCAGCGCTCACGGCGACCATCGGATCGTGATGGCGCTATCCGTACTGCTGACCGTGACAGGCGGCGTGATCGACGGCGCTCAAGCGGTGAACAAGAGCTTCCCCGACTTCTTTGAAAAAATGCAAAACTTAGGTGCAGAGGTGCAAACACATGGAATGGATCAGTAAATCAAGAATACTTATCGTCGGTCTCGGCTTGATCGGCGGAAGCTACGCCAAGGCGCTCAAGCGCCTCGGCTACCATATCACCGCCATCGAAAAGCGACAGTCCGCGATCGACTACGCGCTCGATCATCACATCATCGACGATGGCTCTACCGCGGTGGATCGCGAGATCGTCGGCTCAGCAGACGCGGTGATCTTCGGCTTATACCCGAAGGTGTTCAAGGAGTGGATCGCGCAGTATCAGGACTATCTCAAGCCCGGCGCGATGCTTACCGACGTGACCGGCGTGAAGAGCTGTATCGTTTATGATATCCAAAACATGCTGCGGGATGACATCGAATTCATCGCCTCTCACCCGATGGCGGGTCGCGAGGTCTACGGTGTGGAGAATGCCGATGACAGGATCTTCCGTGACGCGAACTTCATCATCGTGCCGACGGATAAGAACACCCCCGAGGGGATCCGATGGGTCGGCGGTTTGGCGCGGATCATCGGCTTCTCGCGTATCTCGGTGCTCTCGCCCGAGGAGCACGACGAGATGATCGGCTATCTGTCACAGCTGACCCACTGTATCGCGGTATCACTGATGACCTGCTCCGACAACGAGCATCTGGTGGATTACACCGGCGACAGCTTCCGCGACCTGACCCGTATCGCCAACATCAATGACCTGATGTGGAGCGAGCTGTTCATGCTCAACCGCGATTCGCTGTTGAAGTACATGGATATCTTCCTCGGCGAATTTGCCGCCCTGCGCGATATGATCCGCGACGGCAGGGTAGAGGAGCTCAGAGAGAAGATGCGGCTGAGCACCAAGAGAAGAGCGTATTTTAATAAATAAGTATTGGTGAATGGTGAATAGTGAATAGTGAATGGTTGCGGGAACGCATTCGCGTTATTCTATGAGTAAACTGTTTGTTTTACGTTACTCCTCACTCCTAACTCCTCACTCCTCACTATAAATAAGGAAGGTGTATTTTTATGAACATGAACATGGAATTTGAGCGCAAGCTGACCATCCCGATGGAGGTCAAGAAGATGTATCCCCTCGACGACGAGCTCAGAGGGATCGTCGCCGATCGAGAGAAGCAGGTGCAGGATATCTTTGCGGGCAGGGATGACCGCATTGTGCTGATCATCGGCCCCTGCTCCGCCGACAGAGAGGACAGTGTGCTGGATTATATCAGCCGACTGAGAAAGGTGCAGGATAAGGTGGAGGACAAGATCTTCATTATCCCGCGCATTTATACCAACAAGCCCCGCACCACGGGCGCGGGCTACAAGGGCATGCTCCATCAGCCCGATCCCGAGAAGAAGCCCGATATGTTCAAGGGCATTGTCGCGATCCGCTCCATGCATATCCGCGCCTTGAAGGAGACAGGCTTCTCCTGCGCGGATGAGATGCTCTATCCCGAGAACCACCGCTATCTGGACGACATCCTCTGCTATGTCGCGGTCGGCGCCAGATCGGTCGAGAACCAGCAGCATCGTCTGGTGTCCTCGGGGCTGAATATCCCTGTCGGCATGAAGAACCCGACGGGCGGCGATCTGTCCGTCATGATGAACTCCATCACCGCGGCACAGCACGGCCACACCTTCATCTACCGCGGGTGGGAGGTACAGTCGCACGGCAATCCCTACGCCCACGCGATCCTGCGCGGCTACATGAACAAGCACGGCGAGAGCCTGCCGAACTATCACTATGAGGATATGACGCACCTGCTGCGCCTGTACACCTCGGGCAAGTTCAAGAACCCTGCATGTATCATCGACACCAACCATAGTAATTCGGGCAAGAATCCCTTTGAACAGCCGCGTATCGTCAAGGAGGTTATGGCAGCGCGCCGCTATAACAAGGAGCTCGAGCACATGGTCAAGGGCTTCATGATCGAGAGCTACATTGAGGATGGCAACCAGGCGATCGACGGCGGCTGCTACGGAAAGAGCATCACCGACCCGTGCCTTGGCTGGGACAAGACCGAGCGGATGATCCTCGACCTCGCGGATATGATTTAATAAAGTATAAAGGAAAGGGGCTACCGCATTCATCATAGCGATAGCCCTTCAAAGTGTCATCCTGAGCTTTAGCGAAGGATCTTAACAGTGCAATTTATCCAATTAGTTGATACCTATCATGTGTAATCTAACGGAAAATGAGCACTTACAGATTCTTCACTTGCGTTCAGAATGACATTTTTTGTTTTGCGTCAGCCCCATGTTCTTTTATTGATAATCGGATTCTTTAAAATTGATATTGTCGCTTGACAGGGATACGCCGTCATCACCGATGTCGTAAACATAGATCACCCATTCGGTATCCTCGGGATATTCGCTGAGATCAAAGGTATATTCCTTTTCGGGGATAATATCTGAATCGATCGCGTACTCCCCGTCTTGGGATATGATATTGACCTCGTACAAATACGAACTGTAGTTAGCGGTTGACCATGTCAGGGAATATCTCCTGTTACCGAGCTTTTCCGTTTTCAGATTCGTCGGTCGGGCTGGGGTTGATATCCATTGCTCTCCTGCGGCCGTGATCTCTTCGCCGTTGCTGTCTACGCCGACGATATAGAGCAGATACTCCTGATTCGGCTGAAAGAAGTCCGCTTTCAGCAGAGCCGGCTTATCGGGAACTTGGAAGGTGCCCCTATAGTCTCCGTCGATGATGACATGGATATGGAATTGTTTGATCCCGAATTTGTTGTTGCTAGTGGTATGAACAAAGGCTGTGTTGTCGCCGTTATGCACGAAGTATTCCAATTCGGGCTGACAGTCGGCTTTTTTGTAGGTGTGCGACCATCCCGCGGTATTGAACCAGCTCACGAAATTACCGTCTTCATCCACCTTGCGCACTGTGTAGGTATAGGTCTTTCCGGGCTCAACGTCGGTATCGCGAAAGACGCTGTAATCCTGCGTGTCGAACTCGGCGATACGCTTCCAGCCGTTAGAGGTCTTGCGGTAGATGCGAACGAGTGATTTGATTGCGTCTACTGTGATATCGATACCGTCCATGCGGGTGGTGAAGTGGTCTATGACAGGGGTTTCTGCCAGGTAGCATCTGGCTCCGTCCGCGTCATAGTCGCTCATAAAGCGTGTGCCGTCGCTGCTGACGCACCGCACGGTATAGGTATACCAATGCTTTGCGCTCACGTCGGTATCGACATAGCTCGTGCCGCTGACGTCTGCCATCTTTGTCCAGCCTTTACTGCCTTTATAATATACGCGGTATTTTTCCGCTCCCTTGACGGGGTTCCAGGTGATCTCTATGCCGCCCGAGACCGCCTCGCATTTGGTAATCTTCGGGGTCGGATAATAGGTATAGCTCCATCCCTCGGCGTAAAAATCTGATGTAAAGTCGCTCAGGTCGGCTTTGATACACCGTACCGTGTAACGGTAGGATGCGCCTGTCTTGACGTCGGGGTCAACAAAGACGCCGTTGGTCGTTTCACCCATCTTGACCCAATTGCCGTTATTGTTTTTGTAGTAGACGCGGTACTTCTCCGCTCCCTCTACCGTGCCGATATGGATCTCTACGCCCTCGGCGGTGCTTTTGAAGCCCGTGATCTGCGGGGTGGCGAGCTGCTGCGGCGAAGGCTCGACCGCTTCGGTGGGCGCCGATGTTTCGGCTTCGGTGGGAGCAGGCTCAGTCGGCGCAGGTTCGGTGGGATCGGTCGACTGCTCTTTATGCGGATAAGGCGTCCAATCAGAGGAGCGATACGGCAGATTTGCCAGATATCGCTGGAGTGAGGTCGCGTCTATGACGGTTCTCTCGCCGTCCTGATCAAAGTCGGAAAAGTAGGTGAGCGGGTTTTCAACCATATCGGAGGGGAGGTTGATATCGCTCTCGGGATAATCCTGCATGCCCGCGGCACAGCGCTGGATCAAAGCCGCGTCAACGGATGACAGCGTATTGTCGTCGTCCATATCGCCGATCAGTCTGCCCGCGCCGATTTGTGTCCATACGCGTTCGAGATCGTCCAGCTCATACAGCTCGGGCGCGGATACGTCAAAGAATCGGTCGTGCTTGACGCTGTATACCCCCATGCCGAAGGCGAACGGCTCGTATCGATCCTCGATATCCAGAACGCGGTTGCCGAATTCAAAGTACGCGGGACTTGTCCATCCTACCATATCGGGATGCGCAGAAGCGGCATTTGCCTGTATCAGCACCCAGTCGGTCTTACCGTTTTCATCGGTATGCTCATAGATCTCGTCGTATTCCGTGAGCTGCTCTTCGTATAGCCTGTATTGGCTGAGCAGCTTCTCTCTGTATTTGTACTCCTTCTGTGCTTCATCGGGAGTAGCGGGAGCGTTCGGATCCGGCAGTCCGATCTTATAACAGTGAACGTATATTTCGCCGTCTTGTCTGCCGTTCTCATGCAGCTCATTGCCGTCTGTGTCGATGACTTGGATAATCTTGTGATCGGTGATCTTGGCGAGATAGGCAGCATAGTTGTTGTCGGTGATCTTCATTACGATATCAAAGACAGGAAAGAAGGTGTTTGTTACTTCCTCGCGGGAAACAACAGGCGCAACGCCGTTTTTCTCGCGGATCACGTTAATTGCGTCGATATAATCATCAAGCGTTTTGCCGCTTTTGAGCGTGTAGGTATAGGAAATGATCGTATCGTTCACCGTATAGCTCACATCGTACAGATTGCCGTATTCCTCGGTGGCAGGGGGGAAGATAAATCCCGTACCGACATACGAAGGATAGTTTTCTGTATAATAATCGGAGGCGACCTCGCAAAAGTTTTGGTCATAGTCAAACTGTGCCTGTATTTTTTTCGGCAGACCCGCCGCTCTCATTTCGTACTGATAACGGATATAAAACGGCGGCTGGGGTTCCTCCGCGGCTGACGCGCCTGTGACCGTGCAGGACAGCAGGATACAAAGCGCCATGATGAGCGACAGGATCGATCGTACTCTCTTCATTTTGTCCTCCTCTTTTCTGTTTGTCTACATTATATTAGGGATTCCATGTGTTTGCAATTGTTTTCAACAAGTTATTCTGTGTTTACCACCAGACAGGCGCCTGACCGACGATCTCGCCGTCGGAGTTGTACAGATAGACCGTTTGATCCGATTTTGGCTGATCGATCCATGACGGGACGGGCGGATTCAGCTTGGGCGGCTGGATCTTGTAATACCTGCCGAATTTGGTTTCGATATAGTACAGATGATCGTCTGAGAACGCCTCGGGATCGTCGATCTGAGAAAGACCCGTCTGCGCTAGCGCGATGTATAGCTTGCCGTCAGCGCAAAGCTGAGAGGAATCGACCTCGGGCAGAGGGCTTGCTTCTGTCGGCGTTGGTTTTGAGGGCTCGGATGGCGTGATCATGCTGTCGGGCGCGCTTGTTTCGGTGATGGCTGCGGCGCTGTCGGTCGGCGCGGGCGCTCCCGTGCCGTCGGCTTCGGTTGCGCTTTGGGATTCTGCATCCCGCGTTTCGACAACCGACTGTGCTTGCTCGGTCGTCTCGGCAGGAGTGGGAGCTGTCGCGGCTTCTGCCATTGATTTGCTTTCCGTTCCCTTTGTATGCTCCGTTTCCTTGACCGCTTCCGTGGAGCCGATCGAGGACGTTACTCCGGGAGAGGGGTTGACGGGCGGCTCAAATTTGAAGATATTGCCGAAGTAAGCGGCGCTCGCCGCGCCTGCCAGCACAACGCTTGCGGCGATGGCGGCGTAGCGTACCTTTGCCTGAGAGGAAGCTGTTTTGGAGGCGCGCAGCTTTGCCGCCGCCAAAGCCGCTTCTATCGCGCTTTCGGATACGTGGATTTGATCGATCGCCACTGTGTAGGCATTTGTTTTCATAGCGAACTCCTTTCGTTATCCTGTTTCTGTCAGCAGCTTTTTGAGCTGATCTCGCGCACGCCGCAGACCCGACTTGACGGTATTGACGTTCATGTGCAGGATCGTCGCGATCTCGCTGACAGTGTACTCTTCATAATAGTATAGATAGATGATGCTTCTGTAGTTTTTCGGCAAGCTCTGCAATTCTGCCATGATCTCAGGGGGCTTTTCCGCTTCGAGGTGCTCGTAGTCGTCGATGCTTCTGCGGTTCCGTTTCCAGAAGGAACGGCTCAGATCACGGCACTTGTTGATCGTGACGCGAATCAGCCAGCTTTTGAGGTGGTCTTTATCCTCGGGAATCTTCCTCGTGAGCAGGATCAAGCAGACCTCTTGAAGAATGTCATCCGCGTCGGCGGGATCGTCAAGATGGTGCAGAGCGACGCGGTAGATCATATCCGCGTATTGCCGAAAGACGGCTTCAGCCTTTTCGGTACCGATTTTCTGACCCACTTCCATGCTCCTTATGTTATTTGTAATATGATTTTTCCTATAATAAATACGATCGGGAAGGGCGCTTTGGGTGCACATAAATAATTTTTCTTTCATCATAGCATGATGTGATAAAGGGTACAATACCTAAATATATATCAAAAAAAAAATGGATTTTTCGAGAGTTGCATAGTTTTATGCAACTTTTTTTATGTTCTCGGCATAGGTGGAGGTGAGTTTTATGATTACCATCCAAAACGGGAAATTGATGATCCCGGACAGTGACCGTTTTGTCGGATTCGCAGGCGACAATACGGTGAACACAAAGCAGTTCACCATGATCGGCTTTGTGGGGCAGGACTGTACCTTTACCCTGTGTATGCGCTTTGATGACGATACCGTGCACACGGCGCCGCTTTCGGCTCAGTCGGATCACGGCAACACCGTGTTGACATGGGAGATCCGCAAAGAGGATCTTTGCTCCTCGGGCGTGGTGCAGGTACAGGTGAAGACCACCGATAGCGACGGTGGAATCGAGCATACGACCAAGGACTTTTTCCTCATCGGTTCGGCGGTGGAGCTCGACGACGACGGCAGCGAGATGGAGTATGTCACACCTTCTCAGATGCAGAATAGTATAAATCAGGCGCTCGAGACGGTTACCGCCACCGCGCCGTATGTCGATGACGACGGCTACTGGTGCGTCTATGATCCCGAGCAGGGGGTATATGTGCGCACTGAGTATTACGCGGGAGGCAGTAACCCCGACAGCGCCATGAGCGACAGCAGCAACAATGCCGTCAGCAACAGCGTGATCAAACGCTATGTGGACACAAAGGCGGCGGACGCAGCGTCTTATACGGATACAAAAACTGCCGATAAGGTGCCGAATACGCGCAGGATCGCACATCTTGCCTTGACAGCGGATATCAGCGGCGAGGCGTTGATGACAGCGCTCAGACCCTACACGTACAAGATAAATGTCACGCCTAACGTCAGCGGCGTGAAAGGTCAGCTCGGTATCGGTACATCCGGAGAAGCCTTCTTCTGTACCGCAACCGATCACTGGGTGCGTCTTGCCAACGGCACGGAGCTGTATGATAAGATGGATCTTGTGGAGGAGATCGAAGCGTCCGAGATTGACGACGTGTTTGACGGCAACATGTTCTTCTGTGACGGCGTGCCGTATATCAAGCTCAACGGCGGCGCAGTCGCTCTCGCAAAGAAAGAGGATGTTTATACAAAGGCACAGATCGACGCCATGATCGGCGATATCGAAAATCGGCTGGCGGCAGTATAAACGAATACACGATGAAAAACGGGTGCCCTGCATACCGAGCGTTTGCGGGGCGCTTTACAGGAAGGTGATGAAATGGCGGTCAACGCGGATAAAATTATCAGCATCGCGCGTGCCGAGATCGGCACCAAGGCGACCAATATCAAGAAGTGCAAATATAACAACTGGTACTATGGGACGACCGTATCGGGCAGCGGCTACGACTGGTGCGAGACCTTTGTGCAGTGGGTATTCCATCAGGCGGGAGCCTCCTCTCTGCTCTATACCAAAACCGCTAACTGCGGCTATGCGGCAAAGGCGTTTCAGGATCACGGCAGACTCGTGATGTCGGGCTTCAAGTGCGGCGACGTGGTGTTCTTCCACTGGACGAACGAGCACTCCACCTTAGTGCCCGGCACCTATGTCAGCGACCATGTCGGTATTATCGAGAGCGTCAACGGCGACAACACTATCACGACCATCGAGGGCAACACCGGCTCCTCCTCCAACGGCGAGGTGATGCGGCGTGTGCGCTCGCTCTCAACGGTGTCCTGTGCCGGCAGACCTGCCTATGACGGCTCCGGCAGCGCGGGGAGCTTCCCCGAGGTGAGCTACCGCGTCCGCAGCGGCGGCAGGTGGCTGCCGAGCGTGACGGATCTGTCCGATTACGCAGGCGTTACCGGCAAGGCGATCACCGATGTGGCGATCAGGGCGTCCGAGGGCTCGGTAAAATACCGCGTCCATGTTTTGGGCGGCGGCTGGCTCCCCTATGTGAGCGGCTGTGATACTGCCGATTCTGTGAACGGCTACGCCGGCAACGGCAAGCCGATCGACGCCATCGAGGTGTATTACAATACCCCCTCCTCGGTTGTCAAAAGGTGCGGCTGGCTCAAGGCGAAGTACCGCGTCGCGCCGATCGGGAATTACTACTACCCGTGGCAGTACGATGACGAGATCTCGTCCGGTCAGGACGGCTACGCCGGAGAATTCGGACGGAAAATCGATTGGTTCCAGATGACATTGTCTGATTAAATACACGGAAAACCACGGCATATCGTGCACTGTGCACGGTGTGCCGCGGTGTTTTTTGTAAAAATATGACAAAGAAGAGTGACAAAACTGTAAAAATTAGTGGATTTATTTCTGAAAAGCTATTGACAATTGACGTAAAATAATGATATCATATAGCTAACATTAAGCTAGTATGATTATTGGAGATGATAGCTATGAAAAAGTTAGTTTCTGTCGTTTTGGCATTAGTGATGATTTTTGCTTTGACTGCGACTTTTGCTGCTGATGAAAGCCCCGTCGGTAAGGATCATTATTCTATCGTTGTCGGATATGATCCCGCGGACGGTTCGTTAGGTACTGCAGGCGGCAATAAGAGCAACGTCAAGGTTGACGCTGTCGGTGAAGACGGCGAAGTTAAGTTGACTGCTGTTAAAGAGGGCAACGGCGAATTCATCAAATGGGTCATCGAAGGTAAGTATGACATCGTTTCCGGTTCGTTGACCGATCCGGTTATCGTGATCAAGCCTTTATCCGATATCAACGCAGTTGCGAAGTTCGCCGCACCCGGCACCACTCCCGACTCCAGCTCTAAGCCCGCTAATCCCGATAACAGCAAGAGCTCCCCGAAGACTTCCGACCCGCTCTGGATCGTTCTCGGCATGGCTGTTCTTGCTCTCGGCGCAGGCGCTCTGGCAGTGAAGAAGATCAAAGAATCATAAAACGACTTTTGGCGGCAACCGTTCGGTTGCCGCTTTTTTTATTTCCGTGGATAGAGAAAGACAGGTTTCCTCATAGAATGATGCCGAGCGAGTTTGGTTAGGGTGACTGTAGATATCCGAATCTGCTGAAAATGACAATAATTCGGTTTATCAATCTTGGCAGGCATAGTCGGTCTAAGTGCCGAAAACAGCCTGAGAGCGTGTTTCTGTCCATCATACGGCAGAAAACGGCTCCTCCGCGAGCTGTGAATGGGCGTTCAATATTCCGTAAAAGCACTTTACCACGGTGCAGTGGTGAATTGTGCCATTCCTTACAAAAAGCCCCTCGGATTCTTTGTGCAATATAGATATTGATTTTAGCGCGCTAATACGTTAAAATAGATACCGTTGTACTGTCAAAAGACAGAAACTAATTATCTGGAGGAAAACGATGAAAAAGATTATTGCTTTATTATTAGCACTTCTGATGGTCGGCGCTGTGCTGGCTGCCTGCGGCAAGACTGCCGACAAGCCCGCCGCGACCGAGGCTGCCGCTACACAGGCTGCTACTCAGGCTGCTGCTACCGCTGATTCCGCTGCTACTGTTGCTGACCTTGACAAGGTGCAGAAGGCAGGCAAGCTGATCGTCGGTATCACCGACTTTGAGCCGATGGATTATCAGAAGGATGGCAAGTGGATTGGCTTTGATGCTGATATGGCTACCAAATTTGCTGAGAGCCTCGGCGTTAAGGTCGAATTCGTTGAGATCGACTGGGATAACAAGGCGCTCGAGCTCAAGGGCGGCGCCATCGACTGTGTATGGAACGGCATGACCCTGACCCCCGAGGTCACCTCCGCTATGTCCTGCACCAATCCTTACCTGAACAACGCGCAGGTCGTTGTTGTTAACAAGAACGTTGCCGACAAGTATACCAACGCTGAGTCCTGCAAGACCCTGAGCTTCGCTGTTGAGAGCGGTTCCGCGGGTCAGGAGCAGGCAGAGGCAAACGGCTTCAAGTTCACCGAGGTCAAGGATCAGGCTACCGCGCTGATGGAGGTAGCTTCCGGCACGAATGACGCCGCGATCATCGACTCTCTGATGGCTTCCGCTATGGTTGGTGAGGGCACCGGTTACGAGCAGCTCACCTATACTGTTGCTCTGAACTCTGAGGAGTACGGCGTAGGCTTCCGTCAGGGCTCCGACCTGACCGCAAAGTGCAACGAGTTCTTTGCTGCCGCAAAGGCTGACGGCACTTTGAAGACGATCGCCGAGCAGTATAAGGTCCAGTCCGCGCTGATCGAAGGCTGATTACCAAATCAATAAGATATCTTTTCAAAAGGCAGAGGGCGCTTTTGCTCTCTGTCTTTTGGCGGGTTATGGGGTAGCAAAATAAGCATGAACGGGTTTGTGTTTATTTTGCTATCTCGATAAAACATGAAGTTGAGGTTAAGAATTATGGACGGATTTTTCCAACAATTTCCTATCGTATTCCACGCGTTGAACGTCGGCTTTTTGCAGACGCTCAAGCTCTTTGCCGTGACCCTGTTGGGCGCGATCCCGCTGGGACTGATCATCTCCTTCGGCTCGATGAGCAAGTTCAAGCCGCTGTCGATGGTGGTCAGATTCATCGTCTGGATCGTCCGCGGCACCCCTTTGATGCTCCAGCTGTTGATCATCTTCTATTTCCCCGGCTTGGTGTTCGGCAAGCAGCTCTGGGGCGGCGGTGAGGGCGGCAGATTCTTTGCCTCTGCCATCGCGTTCATCATCAACTACGCGTGCTATTTCTCCGAGATCTACCGCGGCGGTATCCAGGGCGTTCCTCACGGACAGCAGGAGGCGGGTCAGGTACTCGGTCTGTCAAAGAGCCAGATCTTCTTCCGCGTCACCCTGCTGCAGATGATCAAGCGTATCGTGCCGCCGATGGCGAACGAGATTATCACGCTGGTCAAGGATACCTCTTTGGCGCGTATCATCGCGCTGCAGGAGGTCATCTGGGCGGGTCAGGCGTTCCTCAAGGGCAGCGAGGGCATTTCCGGCGCGATCTGGCCGCTGTTCTTCACGGGCGTATATTATCTCGCGTTCTCCGGTATCCTCACCCTGCTGTTCGGCTGGGTCGAGAAGAAGCTGAGCTACTTTAAGGCGTAAGGGGGCATTGTGATGGCTATTCTGGAAGTAAAAAATCTGAATAAGAGCTTCGGTCGTAACCACGTGCTCCGCGGTATCGACTTCGATCTGGAAAAGGGCGAGGTGCTGTCGATCATCGGCTCCTCCGGCTCCGGCAAGACCACCCTGCTCAGATGCCTCAACTCGCTGGAGTTTGCCGACGAGGGACAGATCATCGTCAACGGGGAGACGATCTTTGACGCGTCGATCAACAAGCGCCCCTCCGAGGCGGAGCTCAGACAAAAACGCTTGCACTTCGGTCTGGTGTTCCAAAACTTCAATCTCTTCCCGCAGTACAGCGTACTCGAGAACGTCACCCTCGCGCCGAAGCTGCTCAACAAGGGCTCCAAGGAAGAGATCGAGCAATATGCCCTCGAGCTGATCGAGAGCGTCGGCTTGAGGGATAAGGTCAACAACTATCCCTGCGAGCTTTCGGGCGGACAGCAGCAGCGCGTCGCGATCGCAAGAGCGCTGGCGATGAAGCCGAACATCCTCTGCTTTGACGAGCCGACCTCGGCGCTCGACCCCGAGCTGACCGGAGAGGTGCTGAAGGTAATCCGCTCGCT
>OCVV012839573.1_pt1 | contig 12855 bp, 13 predicted proteins | sample 1539721 | NCBI WGS metagenome assembly OCVV01 (sample SAMN02144230, study PRJEB22623) | gut metagenome | biome: sheep rumen | host: Ovis aries | place: New Zealand
TGAGTCGCAAGACCGCCGCGAGAAACAGATTCTCGCCGCTCTGAACGCTAACGGTATCGCTTCCATCGAGGAGGCTAACCAGATTTGCGAGCAATACGGCCTCGATCCTTATCTGACCTGCGAGGAGACCCAACGTATTTGTTTTGAGAACGCGAAATGGGCTTACGTGGTAGGCACCGCTATTGCGCTGAAGAAAGGCTGCAAGAACGCCGCTGACGCTGCCGAGGCTATCGGTATCGGTCTGCAGTCATTCTGTATTCCGGGTTCTGTAGCTGATGACCGCAAGGTGGGTATCGGTCATGGTAACCTGGCAGCTCGTCTGCTCCGCGAGGAGACACAGTGCTTTGCTTTCCTGGCAGGTCACGAGTCCTTCGCAGCTGCTGAGGGTGCAATCAAGATCGCTGAGATGGCGAACAAGGTTCGTAAGAACCCGCTGCGCTGCATCCTGAACGGTCTGGGCAAAGACGCTGCTATGATCATCAGCCGTATCAACGGTTTCACCTATGTACAGACCGAGTTCGACTATTTCACGGGCGAACTCAAGATCGTCCGCAAGAAAGCGTACAGCGATGGTCCGCGTGCGAAAGTGAACTGCTACGGTGCTGACGATGTTCGTGAGGGTGTAGCTATCCTCTGGCACGAGAACGTCGATGTATCGATCACCGGTAACTCTACCAACCCGACTCGTTTCCAACACCCGGTAGCAGGTACGTACAAGAAAGAGCGTATCCTCGCCGGCAAACCGTACTTCAGCGTTGCTTCCGGCGGTGGTACAGGTCGTACCTTGCACCCGGATAATATGGCTGCAGGTCCTGCATCCTATGGTATGACGGATACCCTCGGCCGAATGCACAGCGACGCACAGTTTGCAGGTTCCAGCTCCGTTCCGGCACACGTAGAGATGATGGGCTTCCTCGGTATCGGTAATAATCCGATGGTAGGTTGTACTGTCGCTTGCGCAGTGAACGTAGCTTTGGCGTTGAATAAATAAAAAAAGCCTACCCCTAACCCCTCCCTGTAGGGAGGGGGATGAAGGGGCGGATATATAACAGTTTTAAAATTATTCAAGAAATATGAAAAAGATTTTCTTTATTGCTGTTCTGGCTGTAGCCAGCCTCGCAGTTTACGCACAACCTCGTGCCATCGGTGTTAACCTCGGTGCTTGGTCGTCATTCTCTTATCAGCATGGTTTTGGTGAGAAGAATATGTTGGACGTAGCCGCTAACGTTTTTCTGCCTATCCAATCCAAGCACATTGGTGTCGGAGGTCACGTTACCTACGACTGGATTGATCCGTTCAATGCTCCTGTACCTTGGAACAACAAGGGTGAGTGGCACTGGTACATGGGTGTCGGTGGTTCTGCCGGTTATGGTATTCCTTTGGCTAGCGATATTGCTGGCTGGTGGTATGCCGGCGTAGCAGGTCATATCGGTATCGAGTATGACTTCTGGTTCCCGTTCCAACTCTCGTTGGATTGGCGTCCTTCGTTAGGAGTTAGTAACGACCCTATTTATAACAACGGAAAACTTGGCTTCAACATTCCGGGATTGTATGGTATCCAACTCGGTGTTCGCTACAAATTCTAAGAAATAATAGAATATTTAATGTTTCAAAACACACATGTCTTCGGATGTGTGTGTTTTTTTTGATAGAAAATGTAAAAAAAACGTGCGATTATTTGCATATATCCCAAAGATTTTGTACCTTTGCGGCAAAATTAACAAACAATCTAAGACATGAGGCATAATTTTCTTATTGGTATCTTTTTGTTGTGTTCTATTTTTTGCTCTGCGACCAAAGTAGCTCTTTTGGATCCCATCACGGGAGAGGACAGTAACGTAACGAGTTTTGAGAAGTCTTTATTGCGCGGCGAGTTGCGTAAAGCTATTTACCGTATAGAAGGGTGGGAGGCCGTTTCCCGGTCGGATATAGACCAGGTTCTCAATGAATTGGATTTTCAGCATACCGGTTACGTGCCGCGAAATGAGGTGCATCGCTTAGGGCAAATAAGCGGTGCGGATTATTTATGCGTATCCTCGCTTAACAAGTCTGATTCGCAATTTTATCTGGAGGCATATCTGGTAGAGGTAAGTACCGGAAATATTGAGAGCCCGGTTTCTCAGTTAGGTGAGGTTAAGAACGGCAATATGGTTAATCTGTACGACGTTTGCCAGATGCTGGTTCGTGATCTCATCGGTACCAAGGTGGTAATCGGAGGAGAGCCTATCGAAGAGACTTTCGATAACAGCAAATGGGGATGGACCGTTTTCTCTCATGACTCCAAAAGTGTGCAGATCGCGAACGATGAGTTGCGCATTACCAATTATGCCTCTACGGGCACGACTCAGTCGGATGTTATGGTACCGGTGGATATCAACAAGAATTTCGAGATCTCATTCCAATTCTTGATCCAGGAGGCGAAAATGTTCTCGTCTGTCGGAATTAAATTCGGAGGAAATAAATCGTTTGTGGTAAATGTAGGTACCTGCTCGTTTGTATCGGGCATGGAGGTCAAGACCAGCGGCGCAGCGAAGATGGGGTTGGGGCGCAACCGTCCGGTATTAATAAAGATGATTAAGAACGGGGAGAGTATAACGCTTCAGATGAACGGCAAGGATGTGTTTGAGGAGGAATGTCCCTTGACGACCAACCAGATGAGCGTCTTTGCCGGAATTAACACACTGGCGATGCTTAGAAGAGTAAGTATACAATACACGAAATAACACTCCTGTACTATATAGGATATAAACAACTTTTTTATTAACCTCAAAATCATCGTATTATGCAAAAGAAATTCTTTCTTTTCGCGCTTGTACTGGGTGGGCTGATGCTCGTACAAGAAGGATGTACTACTTACTCCTACACGTCTCGTAGTACAAGCGTAAATCAGCGTGTAATTAATTCGTCGCAGCTTACAGCGGACATCGAGATTAATTACCAGAAGAAAGTAACGGCTACTTCTGACTTCTTGAAGTTCCCGAATCAGGCAAGACAAGAGGCTATCTATCGTTGTATCATGAACAGCGGTATTGACGTGCTGATTGATCCTATCTTCCAGATTGAGAGTCGTCCTGTAACGGGTTATCGCGCAACGGTTACCGGTTTCGCCGGTTACTACAAGGCTGGTCTGAACGGTCTGGACGAAGTGGTAGAAAAGAATTACAAGCAAGAGGATATCGACAAATATCTTCTCTTGACCGATCCTGACTACTATCAGTACTACTATCAGAAAGAGGGCAACAGCGGTAATGTGTACAATATCAAGTGCGGTGCAGCTCCTGCTGTAACCCCTAAACCGATTCTTCAGACCATTACCAAGAAGAAAGTAATTGCTAATAAGCCGGTAGATAAAGCAAGTGAGTATATCAAAGCTAAGAGATTGCGCGACGCAGGTATCGGTTTGACCTGCACCGGTTTCTTCTGCTGGATGGGTATCCCGATGTGGGCAGTAGGTGCCAAGAAAATGAAAAAATATCAATAATAATAGGAGGATCAAATTATGAAACAGATAAAAATTTTCGCAGCTATTGCAGTCGCTGCATTTGTAATGAGCAGTTGTGCTTCGTTCAGTTACACTTCTCGTAGTGAGGCAATTAATCGTCAGGACATCAACGGTACAGCAATGATTGTAGATGTACGTCCGGATTTCTCCAAACGTATTGCTACGGAATCCAAACGTTGCAAAACGATTGGTGAGGCACGCGAGGAAGCTAAATACTTAGCAGTAACCAATAATAAATGCGACGTAATCGTAGATCCGGTTTACAAAATCGAGCAGAGAGGCATGAAGTTCAAAGCTTATTTGACCGGTTTTGCAGGATTCTATGAGAACCCGCGTACTTTGTATCAGGACATTCTGATTTACAAGGACCTCAAGAAAGAGGATATCGAGAAATATCTCATTCTTAAAGATCCGAGCATCTTGGGTATTCTCAATCGCGTAGGTAATTCGGAGATTATCAATATCTACGAAGGTAAGGACCCGAAGGAGTGCTGCAAGCAACAAGCACCTGCTCCTGCTCCCCAAGAGGCATCGGCTCCTGCTCGCGGCAAAAAGAAATAATCCATTTTGCTGCAAGAAAGAGCTCTTCACTATGTGAAGGGCTTTTTTTGTGCTATTTTTCATACCTTTTTAGGCAAAAAGGAAAAATAAATTTGCATATATGTAAAAGATTTCGTATCTTTGCCGCCGAAACTGATTTTAAATCAACGATAAACAAATTAAATCTATCAGCATATGAAAAAATTTCTTCTATCGCTGCTCGTAATGGCGTTATGCATGCCGGCGAGCGCAGGTCTTCGCCAAAAGAAAGCGAACAAAGACACGAATCAGTTCCGTTATGAGATTGAGTGTGCAGGCAATGCCATTCAAGGTACGTATTTGGTAAAAGTCTGGAGCTACAGCAAGACGGCTTCGATTGCAGAGAACCAATGCCGTAAGAATGCGGTTCACGGCGTGATCTTCAAGGGTTACGGCGGCGGCCAGGGTTGCGTATCGCAGCGCCCGATGGCAAGTAACCCGGGTGTAGAAACGCAGTTTGAGGAGTATTTCAAGAGTTTCTTTTCCGACGGCGGCGAGTTCCAGAAATACGCTTCGATCATGAGCGGTACGACGGAGACCGTCAAGGTAGGAAAAGAGTATAAGGTAGGCTGCGTAGTAAGCGTACGCAAGGATGACCTGAGACGCGCATTGGAGGCAGCAGGTATCATCCGAGGTCTGAGTACAGGATTTTAACTTGTTTTATTTATGAAAAAGTTATCGTTATTATTGGCTGTCGCGACAGCTATTATCTTCGCAGGCTGCGGTCCGAAGCGTTCGCAGGCCTATTATGACCAGCCGAGCCAGGTGATGAGCGCTACGGCAGAGGGTACGTATATCATCCGCGTTCAGGTGCGCGCCAAGGATGCTGTAGTAGCATTCAAAGAGGCGCAACGAAAGGTCGTTAAAGAGGTAATCTTCGATGGTGTGAAGTCTGCTAACAAAGGGATGAGCGATCTCAAGCCGCTATGTTTCGACATGAACGCCCGCGAGAAATACGAGGACTACTGGAATGCGTTCTTCAGCGATGAAGGTCCTTGGAAAGAGTTCACGAGTTATAAAGACCGCCGCGCTACCTCGACGCGCTACCAACGTGACGGACGTCTGATGGTAGAGACGGGTACCGTTACGGTCGATCGCGCAGGTATCAAGAAACGCCTCCAGGCTGACGGCATCATTCCCAAGGAGGGACGGTATTAATGTTTAATGTTGAATGTTTAATGTTGAACGAATTATGAAAAAGTATATTTTTACTCTCGTGATGGCGTTGGTAGCGTTGGTAGCGAGTGCGCAGATTAAGAAACCCGAATTGATGGTCATTCCGTCAGATGTGTGGTGTATCTCCAATGGCTACTACACGGAGGTGGAGAACATGGGTACGACCGTCAAAGTACCGAACTACAAGCAGGCATTGCAAGAGAACGTAGGTCTGAAGTTAGCGATCGCCAAACTGAATGACTTGATGGTGGAACGCCAGTTCCCGCTCAAGAGCCTCGAGCAGGAGATCAAGAACCTCGAGCAACGGAGAATGGAGGACAACCTCACGACGAGCAAAGCCGGTAACGATCTGGCGGAGAGCCCGCTGGATGAGGTGGCTCGTACGGCAAAGTGCGATATCATTCTGGAGCTCACGTGGGACGTGAAGGATTTTGGCCCGAAGCACTCGCTGAGTTATATCCTCGAAGGCCGCGATGCTTATACGAGTAAGTCCATCGGTGCGGCTTCGGGTACAGGAGCTCCTTCGTTTACCGCAGATGTCGATGTGCTGTTGGAGGAAGCGATCGTAGCCAATATGGATAATTTCATCAACCGTCTCTTGGATCATTTTACCGAGATGCAGACGATCGGTCGTGAGATCACGTTGGATATCAAGGTCTTTGCCAACAACGCCGCCGGTATTGATCTGGAGACCGAGTTCGGCGATGACGAGTTGCTGGACGTCATCAATAACTGGCTGCAGCTGAACACCGTACAAGGTCGTTTCACAATGCCGTACGCAAGCGAGAACGTAGCGAATTTCACGCAGGTACGTATTCCTGTTTACGACGAGCGCGGCCGCGCAGTGGATGCTAACGGTTTTGCTAAAGGTTTGGCAAAAATGCTCAAGAAAGAGCCGTATAACATTCCGTCCAAGGTATTGGTAAAGGGCCTTGGCAGAGCAGTAATCATCTTAGGAGAGAAGTAATATGAAAAAGATTTTTTCGATATTCATAGCAGCGCTGATGAGCGCTATGATGTTTGCGGCAGAGACCCAGTACCTGCCCATTTCGGTTTATGCAGCGGATGATCAGGAGCCATTCCCGAAGGGTGCGAAAGCGCTGATTGAGAACAAGCTCACGCAGCTCTTAACCCGTAACGGCATCGCCGGAATCGACTATAACGGACAGTTCCTGCTGACAGTAACAACCACCCCGCTGGATAAGGATATCATCCCCGGCCCTCCTGCAAAAATATCAGAGAAGATGGAGATGAACCTCTATATTTTCGATGCGTACGCAAAGACCATTTTTTCTTCGACCTCGATGACCGTAAAGGGTCTGGGCGAGACGGAGAACAAATGCTATCTGAACGCTCTCAGCCGCATGCCAGTACAGAGTCCGCAGATTGCCAAGTTCGTTGAGGAAGGCAAGCAGAAGATCATCGAATATTACGATCATGAAGGCGAGGCGCTGATCAAGAAAGCGCAGTACCTCTCCTCGATGAAGCAGTACGAAGAGGCGATCTTCTACGTAGCCCTCATCCCGCAGCAATCGAAGCACTACGACGCAGCGCTTAAGGCCGGCAAGGACATCTATCAGGCGTATATCGATAACCAATGCCAGGTTAACCTGGCGCAGGCTCGTGCGGCTTGGGCTGCGCAACAGAATGCCGACGGCGCTGCGGCTGCCGGTGAGTACCTGACGAACATCCTGCCGGATGCCAAATGCTACGGCGATGCGATGGAACTGTACAAAGAGATCAAGGGTAAGGTGCTGGATGACTGGAAATTCGAGATGAAGATGTACCAGGACGGTATTGACCTGGAATCGCAGCGGATCGATGCGATGCGTCAGATCGGCGTAGCGTACGGCAATCACCAGCCGAACAAAGAAGTAAACATCGAGTTTTTACACCCCGCACGTTACTAAGAGATGGGAAAAATTCAATTTTCAAATTTCAAATTTTCGATAGTCATTCTTTGTGCTTGCGCAGCCCTCGTTGCGCAAGCGCAGAATGATCTCTCCTATCGCCGTAACTCTCTGGCTACGCTCCTGGTTTATCACCCGGAGGATGAGTTTGGGCCGGAGATATACAAGGCCTTCGACTCCCTGCCTATCCCGGATAAGTATGACGATCACTCCATTGAGGGATATAGCGTCATAGACAACAGTACTATCTGGGGCGTGCAGCGCAAGGACTCCGGCTACTACAAAGCGACCTACGGCCATCAGCTTACTGCAGCGGAGTTGCAGAAGAATGCGAAGTTCACGGAGGACCTGCTGAACCGCGAAGAGATGGGTAAGCAGATGGTTGCCAAGTGGTTTGGACTGAGCGGAAATAACGTTGAGGACGCTACCTTCAATACCAAACTCATCCAGACCCGCGGACAATATAACGCCAACGACGTCGATGTAGCATTGGCGTTGCAGACGACGAGAGGTCTGGCTTCGCTGTCGGACGCCGGCGAGGAGTTGTTGGGACAAACGTTCGTGCTGGTCAACGATATTACCTACGTCACCGCCGAGCAGGAAGCGCAGGCTGCTAAAACAGCTATGAACGTCATCGGCGCTATCTTTGACGGTATAACCGGCGGTAACTCCGGACGACAGGTGGCGCAGGCGGCAGGAGCGATAGCGGACAGCTTCACGGGATTTAAGGTGAAGACCCATTCCTATCTGTACCAGCTGGAGTGGAACGACTCCATCGCGGCGATCTTCTATCAGTTCCATTATACCGGCAAACCCGATCCCGCGAAGATTCAGGCCTTCCTCGATGACAAGACTACGTACCGCCTCAAGTACGTAGCGCACGAGTATGAGTTCGACAAGAAATCTGTGCTCAAGGGAAAGTACAGCCGCACGGAGTTGGTACGTACCATCTGCGCCCGCTCGATGGATAAGAACATCGTAGCGCTCGCTAAGCAGTACGAGGATTTCAAGGTCAAGACGCCGGTTTACCAGGTCCTGACGAACGAACGGGGCAAGATAGAAGGCTACGCAGCGAAGATCGGTATGAAGGAAGGAATCACCGAAGGCTCGAAGTTCCAAGTCGTACAACGCGTTCAGGATCCCGAGACCGGAAAGACGAAGTACAAATACGTCGCTACCGTCAAGGCAAATAAAGGTTCCATCTGGGATAACCGGTATAATGCGGTATTGGAAGAAGCGGATGGCGCAATGCTGCCTTATACCACCTTCACCAAGACCGCCGGCGGAGAGATTCTGCCGGGTATGTTACTCATCGAAGGTAAGTACAGGAAGGTCACAGAATAAAGAAGGCTGCCTCCCGGCAGCCTTTCTTCTAAATAACAAACAATCTCTATTAAACCACTATAGAATAGTGTGATTTACTCTTTTCACTAAGATACTTACAAATACCGTGCCAAAATGCTTTTTCAATGGATTATTTCACTGCCGATGATGTTATGCTTCTTTTGGAGCATTTTCTTCGCAGTGCGTTTCCATAGCGGCAGTAAAGAGCCGCGTGTGACGGGTTCGATCCTGCTTTTCTACATCGCGGCTACCATCCTCTACACCGACCATTGGCTCTATTTCTCCGGTCATCCGAGTTTCTTAGGCGAATGGAGTTACTCCGTTGTCAACCTGTGCGTATATCCTTTATATTATGCGTACCTGCGCGCTCTCACGCGTACGAGGATCACCTACGAAGTGCCGTTTTTGCTCCTTCCGGCGGCGGTTGTGGCGATTGTTTTTCCGCTGAACGTGCGCTTTCATTGGGGCGGTGAAGATCTCATTCATCTGATAGCCCGTCTTTGTTTTGCCGCACAGATCGTTTGGGTGCTGGTTCGCGGCTATCGTTTGATCAGAGCGACTCAGCAGCGGTTGGATAACAACTATACCGACGACCGTAGTTACCTCTTGCAACCGACGCACACGCTCCTCCTTTTCGTCGGCTTCACCGCCTTTGTATCTATGTTACTCAACCTCCTCGGACGGGATTCGTTTGACGGCTCGGTACTCGTCTCCATCCCCGCGGTGTTGATGTCGATTCTCTTGTACGGATTGGGATACGTAGCGGCGCATACCTTCCTGCCGGAAGAGACCATCGCGCAAGTGGAGGCAGAGGAAGAAGAGAAAGCCCGTCGAGCGACGATGGAGGAGACGGATGAACTGTTCAATAAGATCATCACTGCCTTGCGCGAAGAACAACTCTTCAAGAACCCGAACCTCACTATTCAAGACCTCGCTGCGGCTGTGGGATCCAACCGCACATATGTCTCCGCTTGTATCAATAGGCGCACGAATTTCAGTTTCTCGCAACTCGTAGCGCAGTACCGTGTGGAGAACGCCAAAGCTATCCTCGCGGACCCGCAATACAGTACTGACCATGACGCCGTATCTTCGGCTATCGCCCTCAGCGGCTTCACTTCAGACCAGACCTTCTACCGCATCTTCAAAGAGTTGACGGGACAAACACCTCTCCAGTACAGAAGGCAAAATACCCCTAAAATGTAGATTTGTACGATTTGAGAGTCGAATTGTACGATTTGCGAATGCTTTTTGTGAAAAAAGCAGTAATTTTGTGCGCTAATTTGAAAATATAACGCATATGAAAAAGGTATTTTTGCTTTGTTCACTGCTCGTAAGTATGTCGCTTTTCGCTATAGAGGGCGCACTAAATGGTCGGTTTACCATCAATGCGAATGGTGATCAAGTAATTTTCTCGCAAGGTAACTTGCAGTATCAAGCCAGTACACAAACTTGGCGTTTTGCAGAACATCAGTATGACTTTGTAGGTGATTCCGTAGAAGGCAATGTTTACGTAGGAGGTGTAAAGTGTAACAATGCCCTTATTTCGGATGACTATAGCGGCTGGATAGACCTCTTCGGATGGGGTACAGGCAACAATCCAACGCTCAGGACAACAAATATAAACGACTATTCCACATTTACCGAGTGGGGTTCCAATGCTATTTCTAATGGAGGAAATACGGAAAACTTTTGGAAAACATTAACGCAGGATGAGTGGTATTATATCTTCTTTGAGCGAGAAAATGCCAGACTTCGCAAAGGTTCCGGATATATAGACGGCACACCCGCTTTGATAGTTCTTCCTGATAACTGGGTTCAACCAGAAGGGATTAGTGTGTACGTCAGCACATACGAATCGTTTCAGCACATTGTTGGAGACTTTAAGAATACATTTACTGCAGCTGAATGGAGCGTTCTGGAAGCCAATGGTGCCATCTGCTTACCTTTCGCAGGTAATCGGGATGGAGACGGATCTATTCATATGACCTTTATTAACTACAAAGTTTATGGTTGGCCCGAGTATAGGAATGGGGAATACTGGACTCCTATAGATCTTGGAGCCAGTGATGAAAGTGCATATATAATTTGTTTCAGACAGGTATTAGATAATCAGTGGGTAATAGATGAGAAATATAAGGGTTTAGCTGTGCGTCTTGCGAGGGTAGCAAACAACACGTCAGAGTTAGCAGAAGTTGTGGAGGAAGCGAACTACCTCTACAATGATATATTAGAACAGGCACAACTATTCGACAATGACTCTATATTGATGAGCGCAGCGGAATGGTTCTTGCCTCTCATTCAGGAGGCGGATAGTATCGCGAATGATCCCGTAGCACCACAAGAAGTTGTCGATTCGCTCACCTCCAAACTAACGCAGCTTATGGATCAAGCAGACTTATATTACCATGCGTATGAAATCTATTGCAATTTGATGCAAGAAGGTGTCGAAGAGATCGCAGTTACTTATTTGGCGGCGATTCTGCCTGTTTTAGATGATTTATTGAATGAAAACCTGACGAAGGAGGAGTATGATGCAATTTATGCAACGATAATTAGCGCCTATGACGCTGCTATGTATGCTTACGAGCATTTAGCCATCGAGAACACCTGTGATGAAAACGATCACAACAAAAAAGTTCTCCATAACGGCATTCTCACCATTGAGCGTAACGGTCGCACCTTCAATGCCCTCGGCACAGAAATAAAATAAACAAAACTGACACATATTATGAAAAAGATTTTATTTTTCGCCTTTGCGCTTGTAGCAAGTGTTTTGGCTTTCACATCCTGTGACCCGAAAGAAAAGGGAAACACTCCGGAAAATCCACTTTATGGTACTTGGCGTTACAAGACTCCTCCTGCTCTGGACTCCGGGTGGTATTGTGTTTACACTTTTGAGTTTAAATCCGATGGTACTTTCTCATTCCTCGACCAGGCATTTGCTCCCGGAGCGAAAGACCAACACGACGGATTTATCACTCGTGGTAGCTATGAGATCAAAGATGACGTGATCACTCTTCATAAAGAGAAGAAGGGTGAGTTGCGTAACGGAGAGGAGTATTACTACGACGAGTACGAACCGGAGACAGAGAATATGAAATACCATATTGATGGTAACAAACTCCACCTTACGCGTGAGAATGACTCAGAGATCGCCTGGGACGAAACGTACACCAAGGTCTCCGGCGATGAACCGGAAGAGTTCGATCCTGCTGATCTTTTTGGTACCATGTGGCGCGCGGACAGTGTGTTTGTCGGCGGAGAGAAAAGCCCCGGCCCGCATTTTATCGTGGATATTATAGCAATGGACAAAGCAATACTGAACGGCGACACTGTTTCTTACCGCTTTGAGAATAAAAAGCTGATCTGCGACCGCGGAGAGTTCGAATTGATGGAATACAAAGGAGAGACGGCTATACTCAAAGACATCGAACGTTCTGCTGAGATGTATGTCTCCAAACTGCCCGAATGGGACATGGAGAGCATGGTCTTAGAGCCCAAGACCGAAGATTTCGTCGGTACATGGAAACTGGCGTACTACACGATGAATGCCGTTACTTTTGAGGGTGCATGGAACACCATGGGCACGAACCCGGGCGTGGAGACCTGGGAGCTCCGCGCGGACGGAACGGCTACGTATCACAGCACCTTCTTCGACGAGACCGTAAACGGCACTTGGAGCTATGAGTATGGCATGATTATGGTCAAAAATCCTGCGGAAAGCCACCTCCGCGACGAGAACGACCGCATTACCGTACAACCCCTCACCAAGAACTGGATGGGCTTCGTCCGCGGAGACGGTACTACCACCTACCAATGGTTCTTCGTTCGCGTGAAATAATCAAACAAGTATAGATTATGAAAAAACTTCTATTTTTCGCCCTCGCGCTGGTAGCCGGCGTGTTGGCATTTACATCTTGTAACAAGAAAGACGGCAATGAGCCGGAGGATAAGGACGCAGTGGTTTTCAACGCTACCGGAGAACTGCGCGGAGTAATGTTTGATATCTATAACACCGAACAAGAAGCGGTCATCACGCTGCACCCCAACGCTAATACCATCGATGTGAAGTTTGTGAACGCGCGCATCGAATCCGAAAGCGAGACCCCGAAGGACATCTTCATCTACGGCATGCCGGTTAGTTCCGAGGAAGGTCACTTTGCACACATTAAACTCGTACTGGCAGACGGCTCGGCTTATGCGCCGTTCCCGAAATCCTATGCGTACGCGATGATGGATGAAAACCGCACGCGGTTCAACATCCATTTCGGCAACGACGACGAGCAAGACACCCAGGTTTACCTCGTCTTCGGAGCTATGCTCAAATAAAAATAATACTTTATT
>OCVV011351898.1_pt1 | contig 12854 bp, 12 predicted proteins | sample 1539721 | NCBI WGS metagenome assembly OCVV01 (sample SAMN02144230, study PRJEB22623) | gut metagenome | biome: sheep rumen | host: Ovis aries | place: New Zealand
GACATGGCAAAGTTGACCAAGTTGGCAAACTTCAGGCAGAACTTTGTCAAGATTGCCAAGATTGTCATGCAAATTTTTATAGAACCGGCAAAATCGGAAGAGGATTTTTTATATCTGTCCAAAATGACCAAAAATGATTCAAAAATTATTTTTTTTGATATATGCAAATATTTTATAAAGATTTTGCGATTTTAACCACAAAATTCATATAGATTTTGCGATTACGTTCACATTTTTAGCTAATAAGTCCCTTTTATGATTCATAGCTAATCTATATTCCAATAGGCATTTGGTTTGATTAAAACATTGTATGATATTCAATTGTAGCGCATTGAGCGTCAGGATTGATAATTACGACATTGGGAAATAACGGGGCATGTATTCGATGTCTTTTAAAGTCATAATCCCCATTATGCTTTGTCTCCCATCCCTGTGTGTATTCAGGCTTATATTCGCTAAATTTATAAAAATGCGCCTCATAGGAATGAACCGGACCTTCTCCATATTCGTAACACTGATAGTCAAACCATTTAGCGTCTGGAGCCGCTTGCTTCAACACATGAACTGTATACGCCTTGACTGCCATTCCATATCCAATATAGCCAACAATTATAAATATTGAAGTGACTACTATCATTGATAATATAATGATTAGTTTGCGTTTCATAGTTTAAATTTGTTAATCTATATTCCAATAGGCTTCCGGTTCGCTATCAAAAATGGTGTCGATGTCTTCATCCGAGAAACCAACGGTTTACGAGAGACATACGGTACAGATACGAGAGGATAGATAGTTATTTTCTCCACATCTCTGGAGGTGCTAAACTAACAATAGTTGCTTGCGGATAAATTTGTTCTTTTTCACACGATAAGTATATTTCGTTACTGAAAAGTTGATCACAATAAGTTATTACATTAACTTCAAGCTTTTTCAATAGATTTTCTTTCAGTTCAATTTCCTCATGTGATAGTGCATGACCATTTAATATTACTCCTATAACGGAATCCTCTATTGGTAGAAATGAATCTCCTTCTCGTTGAGATATAATTCGAAATTCTTGTTCATATCCCCAATCTGGTGTCTTACGAAAAAATATGCTATGAATATGATGTTGAATGTATGGTTTTACCTGTCTGTTCTTTTCTACCATTATTGAATACCAACGACATGCATCTTTTCTGTATTGCACAGCATTGTATAAACAATTCTGCTTTTTTAGTATTTCAACGAGTTTGTTCTTATCAAAAACAATACATACACCATGATTCTTATCAGCATAGTGTCCCCACATAGCAGAAATATCAAATCCTAACTTACTTTTTGAGTCCATAGTTAAACTAATCTGCTGATATGAAAGGATCTCTTTTGAGATTGTATCTAGAACATGCTTTTCGGAATGCACACTACATCCAAACATTTTGTTAGACTCTAAATAGTCATTCATAAAAGGGAGCCTACCAAACTTCAGCGACTTTCCTAAAACTATCTTGATCGCATTATCAAATGTTGTATAATGATATAACTTGGGGATGGGGATAAAAGCTTCATCACTCATGGTTATTAGTATTACTATTTTTTACATTGTTATTTGAGTTGAATGCCATAGATTTTCCATCCGGGTTTAGCATCTTCTATCAAATCAAATTTACCTGTACTTTCCGGAAGCCGATTAAAATACAACGAAAATGATTCGTGTTGCCCAGAAGGAATTTCGCGAAAGTCTGGATTATATGGAATATTCTTTACAGATTGAAGTTTGTACTTTCTGCCATTATTTGTTTTGAGATAAGTTTTTTTGTCAATGCTCAGCATGCCGGATGCATAAGAACAATCTAATATTGTAGAGTCGGGAGTTAACGTTATTTTTGATATAGCGAGTCGATCTATATCCTTTGAATACATAGATCCACCAGAACTAACTATACTATCACCATTTGCATTTATCAGTACAATCTTTCTACCGATAACTTCTCCTTTGATGTTAATTTTAACCACGGAATCTAATACAAAACCTTTAATAGTTATAGTTTCAGTAAACTCGCCAGGCCTCAATTTCGGATCGTATGTAACGTTGATTGTCCCTGATTTTCTCGCATTTATTAAACGGTCTGACAGTGCAATTTTGACACCTTTACTACTTGTTGATACTTCTTCGATCCATAATTGACACTCTCCTGTGTTGGTGATTCGAAAAGTAGTTTCAACAGGTCCATTGCACTCAAGAAAAGAGCCAAAATCATGCGAATACTTATCTAACTCTATTGATGGCAATGATTTTTTAGTAATGGGAGCAACTTCCATTATTTCGTCTTCCTTCGTCGCGCTCTTATCTTTTGTACCATTCACTGATTTAGGAGTTGGTGATGAGCTACTTACATTTGAAGGAGGTGTCACTTTTGTAGTTGTGGATTTTTCTTCATTATTTTGTACAGGTAACATTTCTTTGTGAAAATTCTGATCCTCAGAGCACAGAATTATGTACACGAACTTTTTTGCTAATTTAATTTTCTCCGTCAAAGATTGTCCTTGCATAGCTGTACCTTGCGGAAGGATTGACGCGGACATTGAACTTTCAATCAAATTGTACAAGTAACTTGTTTTAATGGCATAGTTAACATTCTCAGAATTAAATGCTTCTCTATTTAATCCAGAAGATGTGATACCTACAATATTTCCATAATTATCAAACAAAGGACCACCACTATTACCCGGCTGTATAGGTACAGATATTTGATATACGCTCATATCACCTTGTATACCAGTACGCGCACTAATCTTTCCATCAGTGAACTTCACTTCATCACCCATAACACCAACCATTGGATAACCTAATGCCCACACAGACTCACCGACATCTGACATAGCACGTTTTATCTTATAAGGAGTGGCACCAAATCCTTTGAATCGGTCATCTGATATTTTGATAATAGCAATATCATTAATTTTGTCAGTAGCGACCACACTTGCACGATATTCAGTTGCAAAATCTCCCTTTATACCTTTTACAAGAATAGTTTTTGCGTTTTCTACTACATGATAATTGGTCACGATATGCCCTTGTGTGAGAGCAAAACCGGAACCGGACCAACCAGCTTTACGCTTTGCTTCTTCTGCCTGTTCCTTTTCCTTTTGTCGTGCCCTTGCTTCCTCTTGTCGTCGAGCTTCTTCTATAGCCTCTTGTCTTCTCGCCCGTTCATTATAACTGACAATATGATTGTTTATTGAGGTTCTTACAGAGTTAATACCACTCCATATACCTTGCGACAATCCGTTTTTGTGAAGATTTTCGGAAAGTGATTGCAGACGATCATAATCTGAATTAAAGTCTCGTCTTGCCATCTCATCAATATTCTCAGCTAAAGCATTAATAACAATGTTTGTCAAGTCATTAATTTGTGCTTCTGCTTGCCGAAATGCACGAGCATATTCTTGAAATGGTCGTGCATAACTATCATAGCTCTGAGGTGTATACGTAGGCATAACTTGAGCGTTAACCATGAGAGAGCATAATAGTGATAATATAAATAGACTTTTTTTCATAATATATACTTATTTGGAATTTATAACTTCATTTAATACTACACAAAGCATTTTGTATACTTCATTAAGATTCTGACTTAAATACTCCTGTGTGGCTTTCTGATTTAGAGTCGCTCTCTCGTGTGTTATCTTATTTCGGATATTTTGAAAAGCCCCCCTTCCACTCCATATTTTATCTAATTCAGGAAGAGTAACATACTTGTCTTTTAGTTTACTGTAATATCTTTTAAGTTTATCTTTACGTATTTTATTGATATCTATTTTTGCATATTCACAAATATGTTTCAATGAAGATTCCCCATATGTATAAATCATGATAGCAAGGCTAGAGTAATAATACACCAACACATTTTCTTGAAAATCAATAACTTCATTGTATGGAGAATTATGCTCGTACGATAATTTAATGTCAGTATCACCTTGAGCTGCAATTCTTGCTTCTTCTTTAATTATGGTTTCGTAATATGCTATCTCTCCTTTTAAAATATTAGGAAATCTCTGAATCATTGATTCTAGTATAGATTTCCCTTCGTCAATCTCTGATTGTAAATAATGTTTTCCGTGTGCAAACATAATATTGATATTAAAAGATTAATCCGTAGTATAAATTATCATTGCCGTATAGCCATTGTTTTGGATAAAAGTCTGAACTTGCTAGATCCAAGGAACCAAAACAAAGCGCTTAAGACACCTTTTTCAATATGTCCTGTATCCCTCCCACTGCAATGGAAATAACCCTAGCGTGGACTGAATACGGCTGCAAAATTACAAAAAATATTTGGATTATGCAAATTTTTTGTAAGTTCTCTTACAAATTAACAAAAATTCATAATGAAATGAAGAAATAATTACGAATTACGTTTATTGAATTCTTGTAATGTGCGTATGGCATCTCGGTTTATGGGATATTCTTTTGTGATTGCAGTAAATATTTCACGAGCAGCATCTATATCCCCCGCTAATTCTGTCATAAGGCCAACACCCAACGCTTCATACATATCGGATTTAGTTCTAAGGAAGCAGTTATAGCGCCAAAAATCCATAAAAATATTCTGTTGTTGATTTCTTTCTTCTTCAATTACAGATAGTCTATATAATAACAATATGTAATGCTTTGTCCTAAGATACAGATCACATAAATCTATCTCTGCTTTGTCGTCATATTTTATATGAATAAAATACTTATTTAGTGCACTAGCAACCTCTGTTTCAAAAAATTGAGTATAATACGTTTCGTAACTTCTATCATAACTATATTCCTGCTCAAAGAACCACCTCTGACTTAACATCATCATTAGAGCGCATGCTTCTTTAGGAGTATTTATAGATTTGCAATACCTTTTAAAATCTTCATCGACAACATGTGCTTTCCTGTTTGCTACAATGCAACACCTCGATTTATTTATGGTCATATGGAGATATGCCAAAATGGCTAATGCAGAAGGAATAATACTTCTTTGAACAATTATTGACTCCAGATATTTTCTCATGTCAATGCATTCGTCATCAGTACAAATATTTGATAAAAGCCACAACAAGTGAGCATTATGAAGTGCATATATTTTATCGTCATGTAACATTAATAGTATATCGTGTTGTAATCTTTCCGGATTCCCACGCCTGGCATTTAATAATCCTGCGACTATTGCAGATAATTCTTCCATGGATATTCGAGGCTCCTTCAGCCGATAACAAATTGTGTCTATCATTGCACGGTAAACAGATTCATCATTGGACATCAGATACCGATTTAATGTGTCGATAGCTTCATCATATCTTTCATCTTGTTTCCTAATAGAACGTAGAACTTCTTTACTATCAAGTTTCTGCTGGAAAGACGTTTTAGGAGATTCTCCGTAAAATGTTTCCGTTCCAGAAACCGTTTCTATTTGTGCATTAAAGATTTTTGATCTGGCGGGAAGTGCTAATGGCTTGAGAAGAGAAACATTGTTACATATATAATTGAACAAATTAAGCATATGTTCGTACACTGTATGTAATTCGTCCATTACTATGTTATCTAATTCGGCATCAATTTGTGATAATGTACTTTGTTCACTTATATGAGCACAAGCATGATCTCGAATTTTTCTATTTCTCTCGATAAATGCACTTACATGGTATATGTCCTCAAAAGTAGGGAATGCCTGTTTTAACTCATTCCTATTGTCATTGTCTGTAATGAGGCCCAAAAACATCTTATCAAATCCCGCTTCGTATTGTGGAGCATTCTCGTTGATATTTCTTGTAATAAGATTATCGTGATAATTATATACCATACAAATAAAGAGCCGCATAAGCAAATTTTTCACAGACTTTTCAGTGTATGATTGACTTACAAGCGTATAACTAATGTCTACCATTAATTCTATGCTTCTCAAGTATTGCCCTTTTCGTTGTGAAGAAGAACATGTCATAAGACATCCCTTATTTATACCAAAGAAATCCAATGCGCCATTTGTCAAATGCGCTTGATCATCAGAATATAACAATTCCAAGGTTCGGATTACGATGTTGAAATCCGTCAAATCATCGAAGCCTTTAGGAAGATTTATTTGGGTCTTCTTCTGCTGAAACTTAAATATTTGATCTAGCAAACACATAGTATTTGCATAATCTATAAATCGAAATATTTGTACACTCCCTATCAGATCAACATCATGAGAAGGAGATTGGTAATGAGCGCCCAACTTGTCGCGCACATTGCGAAGCCCATTGTTATATGAATCTAGTATAGTTTCATATTCCGCTCGTAGCGCATCCGTTTTAGGTATAGTATGCCCCCATATCTTTGTTATATCATCCACCCTTATCATTGCGTACACTGCCAACAATCGCGAGCAGGAATCATCTGCTACTTTAGCATCTAGAATTTCTTTAATCATCAATAATTCTTTGATGCACAAGTTAATCTTTAAAGATGCGTCATTAATAATCATACTACAACAATTCTAATTACAGTTGCATCATCTTCATCGTCTTGAAGATAGTAACCATCAGTTTCGAGAGAGATAGAAGATATGACGTCCATTGAACGTTCATTTATTTCTACTTTACCTTGCATATCTTTTCCGGAAATGGAACGTGTCAAGAAACGATTGCCATTTGATGCGGTATAGACATCATCCGTGGTTATACATTCTTTGGTGTTAGCATTATGTATGTAGATGCGGACATTACCTAATGATACAAACCAGATGCGCCCATCTTGCACATACACGACTGCCACGGCGCATCCCATCTTGCATCCTCGCGCTATACAAGTATTCATGATGACATCATTTGCAAACACGATGCATTTATATAAAGCCTCAGAAACAGGGATGTTGGTATCAAAATTACTTATGATACTATCCACCGTGAGTTCCGCGGCTTCTTTAGCGCAATCAGTGTCACCCATACCATCAGCAAGGACTACCAACACATCTTCACCATAACGCTTGAAACCGTAATGATCTTCATTGCGTTTATGCGCTCCCGGTACACTTTCTACAGATATATCGTATTTCATTCTATTGCTTCAGATATAATTCTTTGAATATTATTCCATCCGCTTTTAATACGGTCAAATTCATTATCAGGTGCATTTCCCGGAAGACAATTTTGGAGTAATTTGCTTTGTTCTTCCGTTGCCAACTCATTATCCAAAATGCTTTTCAATGCCTTTAAATCTTCTTGGCTTGCTACTTGTAACAGATCTGTAGTTATCATTGCAGCACCCCACGAATACTCGTCAGCATCTGGGAATTTCTCGTAAATAGGAACAAACTCTTCCCGCGTAGAATTTTCCAGATAGTAACTTCTAATAAGAAAATCCATATCAACCGCATCTTTATACACTAGACGCTTACTGCGGTCATTCCACGCAACTAGTTTTAGCATAAACAGAGCAGGAGCAGTTGGTATCGCAAAAGTAAACAGACCATCCATATCAATTTCATAGGTATGTTTCAATGCAGAATCAAAACCGATAACAGATAGTCTTGTGTCAGGTTCTCCAGGCCAACTGAATATACTCTCAGGAACAGCGATGCCGCCAAAGGGTACAACATCCAGTGTAAACTCAGTTTTTTCGTGGCCGTAGTACAAGCGTTGCTTCACTTTATGGTCTTTTCTAAATCCGTGAGCCACTAAAGCACCCATTACCGAATCAAAATCATCCCACGTGGATATTGCCAATGTGATGTCCAAATCAGCAGTTTTACGCTTGGGTACACACTTAAGCATTTTAGCCAATATGTCACGAGCGGTAGCACCTATGACAAAATATTTTTTTCCGATATCATTAAATGCATCGGATACTTGTAGCATTACCTTTGCCTGCAGTTCGCCGGCAGGAAGGTCATTAGCGCAGATACGATAACTCATGTTCGAAGATTCTTTGTGCAGCTTCAATGCAGCGACTGTCGCCACTACCCATCAGGTCTGCGTATATAATTAATGCCGGAGCAGTTTTTTCTTCGGGATCGTCCATCCAGAATTTTCTGTAAACATGTATCTCTCCATCTCGTGCTGGAATAGCCACACGATCTGAAATCAGTTTTGCACTTGGTACAGCACTATACACATCCCACACTTCCGGATATAAGTATCTATCACGCATATAGGCACCCGGTTCGCCGCCCCATTGCATACCTTGCGGTAATGCTTTTTCCATCCATTGTTCACGTCCGTTTGGCAAGAAAGTCATCGTAGCCATCAATGCTTTGGGTTTTATCACTCTGCAATAATTATCAACAAATACGGCTAACAAACCGTCCAATTTCTTCAAATGTCTTCCTTTTGAAGAAGAGAAAAGATATCCATTTTGTTTGAGTGATGTAAATAATTTATTAATGGTTGCTAATCCAACCCCTGTCTGCGCTTGTATTTCTCTAAAAGGTAAATTCACATTGTTAATATCACTTAAAATAAAATATAGTACCTTTAGTCCAGGTTCCTTAAATGAAAGGATTTCTTTGCTTGTAGCGAGATTACTTTTTCTACCTTGACAGAACATCATCAGTCCCTCATGCTGAATATAGCAATTGCCAGCAGCATCCAAAACATGGATGCCATCTTGATGCAGTTGTTGTAACATAGTTGCCGGCAATTCACCTGCAAGCAATAACACCGGTAATTCTTGTAAAAGTTTCACTTCATCATACTTTCTATAAATTAGATTGACATTAAATGGAGTTACTTTAGGAACAATAACACACGCAAACTTCACAGGACCTAATTGCAAGATCCCATCTAGTTGTTTTTCTACTTTTCCGCTTATGGGTAGAAATTTAGTTTTTAACTCGAAAATCTGCTTGAGGTTTTCGCATGCATTACTAACGATTTCCGTTTCTTCAAATTTAATCATGTTCGCTAAATTTTAATTGTTCTTTCTAACCGAACATTGTGTTCTTGCCGAACAAATCTGGTGCAAAAGTAGTACTTTTTTTTTGAATATACAAATGTTTTTGCAAGAAAATATAATTATTATGTGATTTTTGCCTATTTTTCAATTTTCCAAATACTATCTGGATTATTTGAATATGTGAAATCGTCTCCCATTTTAGGTCTTATCTTTTTCTAATTTTGCAAGCGGCACTTGCAAAATTGGTGTGTTGTCATTTTCGGCAAGCGCCACTTGTCAAAATTCATCCTCTTGTATTTCTGCAAGCGGCACTTGCACAAATGGGGAATTCGGATATTCTTGCGGAAGAATAGAAGATGATATTTTATCTATATCTGCCATATAATTATGGATATTTGAAGGTACTTTATTTGTATAAATCGTGCATTTTTGCAATCTTTTCTGCTATTTGTTGGCGTAGTGTCGTATGAGTTTTTGTTTCGTTACCGGCATAGCGTATTTTTCAATATGGCTTGCAAAGGTACAACTTTTTTCTGAATTATGCAAATAAATCTCTCTTTTTTTCAACATCCACAAAAAAATCTGCACTTTGGATGCCGGGAAATGCTTAATGCTATAGTATAATTATTATAGGAATGGAGTGAAATATACAGGAATATACCGAATCTGGTTATCATCCATGCGACTGTCTGACGAATGTATCACAGTTGGCATTGTGATGAACTCTCCGAATTTACGCACACATTTCTGCAAAGATGTAATGGTATATCCTGTTGACGATTTGGCTTCAATAGGAATAATGTTATGGCGGGAAGTGACCGGTTCTTTGCGAATAAGAAAATCTATCTCCATTCTGCTTTCGGCATCTTCTTTATCCGGATTAGAATAGAAATACAGCTTGTGTCCAGCCGCAACTAACATCTGCGCTACGATATTTTCAATCAGCATGCCGGCATTCACTTCCAGCTTGTCTGTGAGCAGTTTGCGGTAGAGTTCCTCGCTAACAATCTGTTTTTCATCAAACGCATGAGAGATGAGCAATCCCGTATCAGCCATGTAGCATTTGAGTGTTGTACGCTCCATATTCAGTTTCAGTCCGATATTGGGAGCCGTGGTGTTATAGCAACAGTTGACAATCTTTGCATCACTCAGCCACATGAATGCCGTTTCATAATCGCGCATTCTGGCATCTTTCTTCAAGTCCGCCAAACGGAACTTGCGTTCATTCCGTTGCAATTGCGCTGGTATCTCATCGAAGATAGATTCTACTTTCATAGCCAGCCGCCCGGCATATTTGCGAATGTCATTACGATAAATAGCCAGAATATCCCGTTTGATAGCGTCCACCTGTTCCAAGTCGCGCGTTTGCACGTATTTCTCCACCGCTTGCGGCATACCGCCCACTATCAGATACCTGCGGAACAAATCCATTGCCTCACGATGCAACTCTTTCATCGGCTTGCCGGCAGCAAACTGTTTCTCCAAATACGGCATCAAGGTCTCGTTACCCATCGCCCATAGGAATTCCTCAAAATCCATCGAGTGCATCTCAATTGCCCGCTCTTCGGAAGGAATCACGATATTCTTTACATTGCTCTTGATGCTAATCAGCGAACCGGTTTCCAGATAGTCGTAGCGTCCGTCCGCTACTAGATATTTGATGGCAGCGCGGGCACGTGGATAGAGTTGTACCTCGTCAAAGATAATCACGGATTGACGTGGTACTAATTTGACATGGTAATGTTGCTCCAACTGTTCAAAAAACGTGTCCAGATCTTCCATGTAATCTACGAACCATCTCTTGACTTTTGTACTTGCTTTGTTAAAGTCAATAAGGATGTAAGAAGAGTATTCGTTTTTGGCGAACTCCTCTACGATGTAGCTCTTACCAATACGCCTTGCGCCTTCTATCAGAAGAGCCACTTCTCCTTTTCGATTGTTTTTCCAATCGAGTAATTGCCTGTAAATCTTACGTTTCATATTTATATTACACGTTTTCTTGATACTAAAATATGTGTTTCACTACACATTTTCCAGACACTAACAATTGTGTTTCACTACACATTTTCGAGATTTGGTGTGCAAAGGTACTACTTTTTATTCAATTATGCAAGTTTATTTCTTGCCACAAGGGCACGATTATTTCTTTTTCTCTCGTTGTTTCAATTCCAATACCGTGCGTTCTACAACCTCTTCCAATTGGTATGTAGCCACTCCCAGCGGTTTTTGAATATCTTTGAGCGACCATTCGACAACTGTTTTATCTTTAGACTTGCAGATTATCAGACCGACAGAGGGACTATCGCCCTTGCCACGCATCAACTCATCTACAGCAGTTACATAGAAATTGAGTTTACCGGCAAACTCAGGAAGGAACTCAACCGCTTTCAGTTCCACAACGACATATCTGTGCTGCGGGATATGATAGAAAATAAGATCCGGGAAGAATGTTTGACCACCCGGCATCTGGAGTTCCATTTGACGCCCCACATACGAGAAACCTTGTCCGAGTTCAAGCAGAAAACGAGTTACATTCGTTACCAATGCCTCTTCTAATTCCCGCTCATTGTAGCCTTTCTGCAGATGCAGGAAATTGAAGTCCAACGGGTCTTTGAGAATCTCTTGCGCCAGTTGTTGCTGCGGTAGTTCAAGCGTGCGGCTAAAATTAGTGATAGCTTTCCCTTGCCGTGCATATAAATCACTCTTGATTTCGTCCTCCAAACGGCTACGACTCCAGTTCCCGGCAATGACCTCGTTAATATAGAACAATGCTTCGTCCAACGACTTCGATTTGGAGATAATCACAACATGATGAAACCAAGGCACAAGTGCAAAATTATCAGGCATCTGTAATTCGTCAGTGGGTTGCTGACGATTTAGAAATGATAATTCTGCAGCAGGTTGCTGCAATTTTTCTTGTGTAATTTCTGCAGCAGGTTGCTGCAATAATTTGGCACCAAGTTGGTGCATTTTTGTAATTGTCTCAAAATAAAAGAGATACCACTTTTTAATATATCGGATATTCCTTTCAGAGAAACCTGTTTCGTTCGGGAATGTCTCTTTCAAATCCCGGCTTAATTGCGCGAAGAATCCGCTTCCCCATTTGCTCTCAGCCTGCATTGCGACCATATCGCGACCGAGTGACCAATAAAATTCCAGCATAGACTGGTTGATGCGCACAACCGCCTTTATCTGGCTTTGACGGTAGCGTTGTTTAAGCGTTGATAGCCATTCTACGTATTCCGCGCTGGCAATCATACCATCGCGGGACACAAATTCCGGTTTACTCTTTTCTATATCCGCCATCTCTCTTTATATGTTTTTCGTGTTATATCAAGTTTTGCGTGCAAAGGTACAACTTTTTTCTGATATATGCAAATTTATGTGGGATTTTTTGAAAAAAATCGCTGAATGGTATTTGGGAGAATGGACTATACCGGCATGGCATGCCGGAGAAAGAAAGAAGATGAAAGGACGGGGGACGTTAGAAAAGGCGGCATTTCCGATCCTCCAAGCTTGGCGGATACAAGGCGGAAATGCCGAATGTGGGAGGAGGGAGAAAGGAGAGGTGGGGCGTGCGCTTAAACATGAGCGCGAAATGAAAAATGAAGAGCCGGCAAATTTATGAAAAACTCGGTTTTTATACCGCAGGTGACACGTTTACCGAGGCAGAAATACCTCATATACACATGGAAATGCAACTATAGTTGAGATTTTTCTTCTAAAATTTGCATATTTGCAAAATTTTTAGTAACTTTGCAGCCGTTTTTAATAAAAACGTGGCAAGACGTAGAGCGCTCTTTGTAATAACAGGTGTTGGTCGGAAACAATCCGGGGAGAAAAACAAAAAGCATCTACCCGAAGATAGATGCTCTTGCGCTCCCTCTAGGACTTGAACCTAGGACCCCCTGATTAACAGTCAGATGCTCTAACCGACTGAGCTAAGGAAGCTTGCTTTTTCGAAAG
>OCVV011330201.1_pt1 | contig 12853 bp, 17 predicted proteins | sample 1539721 | NCBI WGS metagenome assembly OCVV01 (sample SAMN02144230, study PRJEB22623) | gut metagenome | biome: sheep rumen | host: Ovis aries | place: New Zealand
TAAAGTAAAGGAAAACCAGATGGATACAGTTGTCGAAAATAATCAAATCTTCAAGACATACGACTATAACAAATTTCATAAAATGCGTGGTAATCGTGATGTTGAAGAGAGACGGGTAAGGAATATTGTTAAATCCATTGAAAAAATCGGATGGATTTCCAATCCTATCATCGTTAATAAACAATTTGAGGTCATCGACGGTCAGGGACGCTTGGAGGCACTGAAACGGCTCGGGCTACCTGTTGAATATCATATTGTTGATACAGCAGGGTTAAATGACTGCCGAACCATGAACAGCAACCTGAAGGGATGGAGCACGATGGATTATGTAAAATCCTACGCAGAATCCAAAGTAAAAGATTATCAGCGAGTTCAGGAAATCATTAAACATTTCGGTGTAACCTTTGATACTGTCATGGCAGCCAAAGGAAAAGGGGCATCCGGTGATGGATACGAAAAAATCCGTGATGGTGAACTGGAGTTTACGGAAGCAGACTATATCCGTGTTTGTGCTCGTTTAAATATTCACAAGAAATATATTAATGTGTTCAAAAAGTTCGGCGGTCATGCTCGTGTTCAGAACAAGGTCATCTTCTATCTGATTCGATACGGTGAAACACATGACGGAATCGACCATGACAAAATCATTGAAGCACTGGAAAACACAGATCCGCACACTGTCTATTCACAAAGCTTTGATCGCTTACTGGAATCTGTTCAGAACGCATACAACTATAACAAACGTCGTCGGGAAACAAGGCTGTATTTTTATGAAGAATACCGTCTTGACAATAAAGTCGCATAATTAAAAGGAGTAAAAAATGATAACAGAGAAATGGCATGATTTACGGAAAAATCCGGCTGATTTGCCGGAAACAAGTGAAGATGTATGGGTGATACTTGTTGATAATCCAACAAAGGTGGATGTCGATTCTTACAATAAAGATGACATAGGGAAAGTCATGATCGAACCTGAAATCAATTTTACTGATGATAATGGTACGAGAGTTCATCGGGACAAAGTTGAATATAAGTCTACAGGTTGGTACTATAACGGGATGCCTGGACAGATAACGCATTGGATGAAGATCGAAGTGCCGGAACCGCCGGAAGATGAAGGCTAACGAGAGGAGTGTAAAATGAGAGGTCGATATTACGTTATGAATGGCATGATGGCAAGCTGCAGCGGTGATGAAAAAAGGATCGATGCGCTGCTGCCGAAAAACTTTCAGGGAAACGCAGTAGAAAAACTGACACGGCAAGGTTACTTCCTGGATGAGACGAAAGGAGCTTTGTTTTCACCAGAAGGAAAGCGGATCGCTGATTTTACAGCGGTGATGTAATACAGAATAGATTTGATTTAAATAATTGTCCATAAAAAATAAGAAGAACCGGATATCCCGGTTTTTTCTTTATAATTCAATGTAATAAAAATGATTAAATACATTGACAAATATATAAAAGCGTATATAATAAATAATGTAAGTTGATTAAACAAACAATTTGAATAACGGAGGCAACTCATGAACTTCTTCAAAAAAATCGGTATCGAATTCATCAACAGCGAACCTTGCGCCAACGGTCACGAACAGTGGATCTTCAATGACCCACGAAGCTAAAGCTTCGGGGATTGCTGATGGCAAAAACCGAAAAGCAATTCACATTGAATAGCCTAAGTGCCATGAGCACTACGTTACCTGAGAATATATAGGTACTTCGGGACGTAATACCTAATTCCGAACACTACGGTCTGTGTTTAAACAGTTCTGTGAGGAAGGAACAGTGATGCAGACATACAAAACCTTGGGATAACATTGGCGAAGGTATGCTTACCGCTCTTCGGAGTGAGTTATTAACTCGAAAAGAGTTAGGAAAGGAGAAAACGATAATATGGTTTATGTTATAAGCGCAAACGGACAGCCCTTAATGCCCACAGAGAACCATGCAAAAGTGCGTATTCTCCTAAAGTCGCATAAGGCAAAGGTAATCAAGAAATGTCCGTTCACAATACAGTTAGCGTATGAAACAACAAATTATACGCAGGAGGTTACTTTAGGCGTCGATGCCGGATCAAAGGTGATTGGTATCTCTACTACAACAAAAGAAAAAGTCTTATTTGAAGCAAATGTTGAAGTAAGAAACGATATCGTGAAATTGCTTTCATCCCGGAGAGAACAAAGAAGCTCTCGCCGGAACCGTAAACTACGTTATCGCAAAGCAAGATTTGATAACCGCAAGCGGAAAGACGGCTGGTTAGCACCTTCAGTACAGCAGAAGGTTGACACGCATCTTTCATTTATTCGGAGAATCCATAATATACTACCCGTTTCAAAAATAATGGTGGAGGTTGCTTCATTTGATATTCAGAAAATCAAGAATCCTGAAATCAGTGGTGCAGAGTATCAGCAGGGTGAACAGTTAGGATTTTGGAATGTGCGTGAATATGTTTTATACAGGGATGGTCATAAGTGTCAATGCTGTAAAGGAAAGTCAAAAGATAAGATTCTGAATGTGCATCATATTGAATCAAGGAAAACCGGTGGAGATGCTCCGAACAATCTTATTACGCTGTGTGAGACCTGTCATAAAGGATATCATAACGGAACAGTTGATCTCCCGAAAAGAATTAAACGCGGTATGAGTTTCAAAGATGCTGCTTTTATGGGAATCATGCGATGGGCATTTTACGGAAAACTGAAGCAGACATATCTTAACGTGAATCTTACTTATGGGTATATCACAAAACATACTCGTATTGAGAATGGGTTACCAAAGGATCATTACATCGATGCACGGTGTATCAGCGGGAATCCTACAGCGAAGAGTAACGGTGAAGTCTTTTTCTACAGAAAAGTTCGCTGTCACAACAGGCAGATACACAAATGTAATTTTTTGAAAGGTGGGGCAAAAAAGAGAAATCAAGCTCCACACGAAGTAAGGGGATTTCGGTTGTTCGATATGGTTGTGTATCAAGATAAGCCATATATTGTATTTGGACGTCGAGATAGTGGATATTTTGACATCCGTTCTTTGGACGGAACAAAGGTAAATAATGGTTCAGTCAGTTACAAGAAATTAAAACTGATACAACCTAATAATAGTTACATTGTTGAAAAAAGAAATTCGGCGTTCCTCCCACGAAGCTAAAGCTTCGGGGTTTCCCGCCAGAAAAAAACTGTGGTAAGAAAGGTTAATTTATGAATAACGAAAATTCCAAATACAGCATGACAATCGAGGAACTTGCAAAGCGGCTGGAAAGCTATCAGCAGAAAAACGGTAACGGCGGATATCCGAAAACGGATAACCAGGACTGGAAAGATGGCTATGCCCGTGCTATCACCGATATTCTTTGGATCATTGCGTAAAGGAGGTTGAAATGGAAAATCGAATTTGGTACGCAGTTCAGGAATCATCTGAGGATGCGTGGGATTATGGCTCTAACGACTTTGAGACAGCAAAGGAAATGCTTCTGAACCAGGGACACGGATTGATCGCAGAAATCGATACTGAGAGAAATTTTTGCCTGAATCAATTTTGGTACAACGAAATGTAAGGAGGTCGTGATGAAAATCTGGAAAGGCAACAAAGACAAAGACGTAAAAGCGGTATATGAAAACGGACAGTCTCGCTATGGCGATTACGGTGTTGCTTATATGTTTGTTAACATCAAAGGTATTGAACTGTATGCAGAAACAACACCTTTAGATGATGAGGATAAGGAACGGGAAATCCTGAGTGCAGAAATCGCCAGACAGGCAGAAGAAAAAGGTATCGACCTGGATCTGTACAATCCGATTTTTGAATACTAAGGAGTAGATTATGAAGGAGTATAGGGTTCAACGGAAGCAGGATGGATATTGGGTGATGGACGACCCTTATTATTGCTACTATATCCATTTAGAGAAAGCTCAGAACAGTATTAAAGGTCAAGACCCTGAAAAATATCGCATTGTGCAGCGTGATGTAACCGAATGGGAGCCTGTCACGGAGGCATAATATGCACGAATACAAAATTAAGCGGAAAGGAAAATTCGGGTGGAGACAGGTGACAGATTGTGAAATCATCCAAGAGTAAAGGAGACAGAATGACGTACAGATATTATTCAATAATGCGCCCGGTTGGTATCGGCACATATCCGGGGAAGCCTACAAGGATCGAGAATTATCCCGAAGGAAAAAAGCAGATCTCCACTGCGGACGGTCGCAAGCTCTGGGCATGGGGTGAGATAGAATATGCAGAACCATTAGCAGACAATGAAATGAACGCTTATGAACTTCGTGGTGAATGTGAATTTCCTGAGTATCATCACCGGGGCTATTGGATGAATGACGGTGCACACGAAATCATTCAGCTCGGTAAAAAGTATTATGTTCTAAATGGATGGAATGGTGAAAGCTATGGCCATTGCTGGGAATGCCTGACAAAAACAAAAATGCTCGATGGCGATGCAGAATATACGCTAAAACCCATTTACCGCTATGAGACAGAAGCAGGAATCGCCATGATGAATGAAATGATCGATCTTGATGAAGACAGTGCTGAATGGCAAGCAAAGAATGAATATCTAAATGAAATCATAAGTTACAGTGTAACCAAAAACTAAGCAAGGAATAAAAAAATGATTGGAGCTATTGTTGGAGATATTGCCGGGAGCAGATTCGAGTTTCACAACCATAAATCAAAGAAATTTATGCTAATTGCTCCGGAATGTACCTTTACAGATGATACTGTGATGACTTGTGCTATTGCGGAAGCACTGCTGACAAAAGGCGAAAATGAGACCATGCAGCAGGCAGCGATACGAACCATGCACGAAATCGGGAAACATTACCCAAACTGTGGATATGGCAGATTCTTCTATACCTGGATCATGAATGGACTGACAGAACCTTATAACAGCCTGGGTAATGGTGCAGGGATGCGGATTAGCCCTGTTGCTTTTGCCTGTAATGACCTTACAGAAGCACTGGAGACAGCTAAAGCAGTGACAGAGGTATCGCACAATCACCCTGAAGGGATTAAAGGTGCGTTGGCCGTCACTGAGGTCATGATGATGGCAAAAGAAAAAGCTCCGCTGGCAGATATACGGGAAATGGTGAACCGGAAATACTACAAGCTGAATTTCACCTGTGATGAAATCCGTCCGACGTATAAACATGTGGAAACGTGTATGGACAGCGTACCTCAGGCAATAGAAGCATTTCTTGAATCCATTTCATTTGAAGACACGATCCGGACAGCAATATCCATCGGCGGAGACAGTGACACGATTGCCTGTATGGCAGGTGGCATGGCGGAGGCGTATTACGGTGTACCTGACGAAATAAGAGAACTTGCCGAGAAATATCTTGACAGTCGTCTATTAGATATTGTGAAGAGATTTGAAACAAAGTACCAGGGCAGTTAAATCATGAGATATGTGATTAACTCATTCGCAGACAGAGTATCATATTATTGTTCTTATTATGATTCTGATGCGGATGCTTTATATTTTGAAGTGAAGTTAAGTTCAAAAACTAAAGTTGATCTTCACAGTGTCAATAGAATCTGCATGAATCATAAACATTATTACGATGTTGAAAATATCGGAAAAACGGTTAATGACTCCCATCTATTCAAAGTAATAAATTATTATAATTGCTGGTTTGAGAGGGACATGAAATGATGAATAGTAAAGAATGTTATGCGATCGTCCATAAGTATTATTCTTTCTGGGCTTTTTTGAATACAGAATTATGTTATGAAATTGTTGGCATTTATGATAACAAAGAAACAGCACAAAAAGAATTGGATCGTTTACGATTAAAACATTATGATGAATCTGATAATTCTAAATATTATCTGAAAGCGTGCAAATATTATGAAACTAATTAATATAAACGAAGAAAACTTTTTGAATTGTCGAAAGCCGGAGTTGATCCGGTTTTCTTTTTGTGAATCAATGTAATAAAAATAAGTAAACGCATTGACAAATATATAATAATAAATATAATAATAAATGTAAGTTGAATGAATTTTGAACGGAGGTTGGCAATGACACGTTTTCAAATGGAACTGAGCGGACAGTTGGGCGATTACCAAAAATCGCCGAAAAGCCCCTTGCTTTAGCTATGGGGATGAAAGACGGTAATATTAATATTATTCGAGTGAGTGTTGTATGAACAAAGGATACAAGGCGAGATTATATCCAACGAGAGAACAAAAGAGCCAAATTGAGCAGACATTTGGAAATGTTCGCTATGTATATAATCATTTTCTTGATCTTCGGATTAAGTCATACAAAGAAGAAAAGAAATCAGTGTCAATGTATGAAACGATGCGGTTGTTGACGGAGCTAAAAAAAGACGGAACTCAAGAATGGCTAAACCTGACCGACAGCATGGCATATCAAGAGACTTTGAAGGATTTAGATAAGGCTTATCAAAATTTCTTCAAAAGGAATGCCGGATTCCCAAAGTTCCATTCAAAGAAAAGAAAACAATCTTTCAGAACAAGAAATCAGAGTAACGGAATTAGGCTTGTCGCAAATACAATCAAGCTACCTAAAATCGGTTATGTCAGATATAAAGGACTGAAACACTTCGATGGACGAATCCTGAATGCAACAATAAGTAAATCGATGAGTGGAAAGTATTATGTTTCGCTTTGTGTTGAGACAGATGAACCTGAATTGACAAATAACGGAGGCATTATTGGAATAGATGTTGGGATCAAAGATTTTCTTGTTGACAGTAATGAAAATAGTATCCCGAATCCGAAAACATATAAAAAATACGCAAAAAAACTTGCAAGAACACAAAGAAGAATGTCAAAAAAAGTAAAGGGGAGCAACAACAGAGAAAAGCAGAGAATAAAAGTTGCGATTGCTTACGAAAAAGTGACTAATATCAGAACAGATTTCCTTCATAAAGTGACAACAACACTTGCAAACGAGAATCAAGTTGTATGTGTTGAAGATCTGAACATCAAAGGAATGATGAAAAATCATAAATTAGCACGATCAATCGCAGATGTAAGTTGGAGTGAATTTTTCAGAATGCTGCAATACAAGATGAGTGACAGGAAAGGAATATTAGTTAAAATACCACGCTTCTATGAAAGCAGTCAGACATGTAACCAATGCGGATATAAAAATCCTGAAGTAAAGGATTTATCGATCCGAGAATGGGACTGTCCAAAATGTGGAACTCATCATAATCGTGATGCTAATGCAGCGATCAACATTCTGAATAAAGGATTGGAAATTTTAAAAGAAAATACCGTGGGACACACGGGAATCAACGCTTGTGGACATCGTGTAAGACGTGATGAAAATCATGCTGTGGTGGGTGAAGCAAGAATCCCCTGCCTTTAGGCATGGGGAGTGTCAAGTTGTATAATTAAATCGAGTGACATGCGCCCTAAGAAGGGGTGTCCTAATCGAAAAAGGAGGGCATCCCTATGGGCGGTGGCAGAGACAATTCAGGTGCGGTACGATATTACAGAAGAAACGGAATTTATTTCAGAAAAGACGGGAAGCCTGTCAATCATCGCTTTCATAATATCAATATAACGATTGAAGATCATATGGCTCTTGCAAATATGGCAGAGCCGATAGCAGAACAGCGAACAAACATATTACGGACACTGGAAAACCGTGTATTAGACAAATTCGAGAATCCGACGGCTACAGGCAGGGCAGCGATGACTCCATTGCCACAGACCGGAAGGGAAGTCGTCGGATTCTTACAAAGAATGTTAGCAATTGATAATTTAAATGATGACGATAAAGTGTCTCCAGAAGATAGAAATGGCTCACCTGAAACCAATGCGGTTAACAGACTAATTACAGGAGACATAGAAACAGAAAAGGGTGGATTCTTGTTTTTTGATGGTAAAGTAAAAAATCGTAATTATTTACAATACAATGATATGCCAGATTATAAAGCAATATTAGAACAGGTAATGCCACAACTCACTCCAGAAAATTTAAGGAGAGTGTTAGATGCAAGACAGACACCTATAATAGATGGAATACCAGAAAATGATTATTTATGGGAGTTTGAGACGTTCGTTACAAATAACAGCGGTGAAAGTATCAGGACTTATGTGAAAGTGCACCCTTTTCATAGTAACGATGGAAAGCCATATGCTGTTTTAGTCGGTCTCCACAGGACAGCACCGATGAGAAACAGTGCTACAGATGAACAGAGAGGATAAGACGATGAATATTGGTGAACAGAAAAAAATGTTTTGTTCAGATTGTCAAGAATACACAATGCATACACTTGTTTCTGAAATTCAAGAAGGTTATATCGGTAACGATGTTATAACAGGAACCGTTATTTATTGGAAATGTCCTGAATGTGGTGACGGATATAATGTGGACAGTAGCGATTTAGATAGAAAATATACTGTTGCTAATCGCTTGTTTCACGGATTACTGACAGGTGAACAGATTAAAGCTGTTCGAGAGGAAAACAACATGACTGTAAATGAATTTGTTCAATTGCTTCGTGATAATGGTATTAGCTACAATGAAAAAGAATATGAAGATATTGAAAATAATCTAAAAGTTCAGAATGAAAAAACTGAACGATTTATTAGGAAATTAGGAAACCTTCCTGAATGGCCCGGATATAAAAAAACAACTAAATAAAATTGTACGGAGTTAAAATAATAGTAAACAAATAAAAAGATGTGCGCTCTAAGAAAGGGCATCTTGATTAGGAGGTGTCTTTTCTATGGGTGGATCAGCAAGTTATCGATTAGCAAAGAAAATAGCCAATGCAAGGCTGAATGGAGCTCCGCAGACTGAAATTGATGATCTTGAACGCAAGAGACAAGCAGCAAAAGAAGCGGAACGAGAAAAAAGAAGACAGCAGAATTCAGAAAATCAAAGCCCATACCGTGAATCATACGATCAAAAACGATTAGATAATGCGATATGGACTAAAGACAAACAAGAAGTTGATGATAAATTCCGGGAAAGCTCCGGTAAAGCATGGAATAGCTTTACAGATGATGAAAGAGATGCTGCTTATGAATTTACCGGTGGTGCTTATGATTCAATGAATAAATTATTAGGTGGAAGACTGGATCCTACAGAATACCTTTACGATGGAACAATGGAACGTGTGAATCAGCTGACAGCTGCTTTGGATAAAACCGAGATTCCAGAAGATATCTGGGTGCGGCGCGGAGTATCAACACGACATATGAACAGAATGTTTGGTTTAATGCTTGCTCAGCCTATACCAGCAATGTTGGATGGTGTTCAGGAAGCCATCGATCAAGGTAAAATCATAGATGTTAATAACTTTATGTCAACAGGTGCGACTTCTGAAAGTGGATTTAGTGGCGTGGAAATGAAGATTTTTGTACCGAAAGGATCAAAAGGTATTTACGCAGAACCTTTTAGTATTCATGGGATGGGAAGCGGTTTAGGATGGGATGGTGTTTCAAAACAATCTGATTATGGAACTGAATTTGAAATCATCTTACAGAGAGGTTATAAACTGAAACCGATTGCGATCAACAGAACTGGTGGTAGATATGGAACTCCACAAGTCGTGTTTACTATAGTTGGACAAGATGCAAAAACTATTGAACGCCCTGAAATTGATTGGAGTAAAATTTAAAGAAGGTGAAAAATGACAGATAGTGAGAAAAAATATTTGGATGAAATCTGGAATGACCTTTCAGATGAAGAAAAGAAGGAATTTAACAGTCTTTCAGACAGCAGGAAAAGCGTATGGCTCCGTTATTATTCAGAAGATGAAGCTATGGCGGCATCAGCAGAGCGTCAGCGTGAAAAGCAAAAGAACATGGCTTGCAGAACGTGTAAATTTGCAGGAAAGATGTTCAGCGGTCGTAAGACAACAGACTACACTGCCGGATCATGTGAAAAGTATGAAACAAAACCCACTGGGGTATATTTCGATAATGAGAAATGTCCGAAGTACCAGGAAAGGTAATATGTCGAAGCTCATATATCCGGCGATAATTCAGTAAACAGATGATAAGTATATTCCATCAAGGATATCGCCAATTAAAATAAAAAAAACACATAAAGAAAATCAGTTATAATTACCTCAGACCCTAAGAAGGCACATTTCGTAATTGAATTGTGCTTTCTTTTATTTTTGCTATAGGACGAAAGAATGAAGATTGGCGGATTCCAAAAGCTCAGTTTGCTAAATTATCCGGATAAAACAGCCTGCGTAATATTTACGACAGGTTGTAATTTTCACTGCCCATTTTGTTATAACAGTGGGATTGTGAATGGTGATGAATCAATTGATCCGGAAACTGTTTTTCAATATCTGCAAAAGCGCAAAGGAATAATAGATGGTGTATGTGTAACAGGTGGAGAACCTTTAATACATCAAGATATTATTCCTTTTTTGCAGGAAATCAAGCAGATTGGATATTCCATCAAACTTGATACGAACGGAAGCAATCCTGAAACTTTACAAAAGATACTAACACAAAATATCATTGATTACATTGCAATGGATGTAAAAAACTCTTTTGAAAAATACGCTAAAACATCCGGAATCCAAAATCTGAAAACCGATCTTATTCAGCAATCGATAGAAATTATCCGTAGTAGTGGTGTTCCTTATGAATTTCGCACGACCGTTGTCAGAGAATTTCATTCCCAAAGGGATATCGAAGAAACCGGAAGGTATTTACAAGGATCCACTATCTGGTATTTACAGCCTTTCATGGATACAACGGAGGTGTTTCAACGCGGTCTGCATTCACCGACATCAGAGGAAATGAAAGAATATCGTTCCATTGGAAATAAATATGTAAAAACAATGGTGCGTTAAATAAGAGGAGAGAGAAATGTGTGATGTGATAAAGAGAAATGGCAGTCATGCTAAGTTCGATATTCAAAAAGTTATTCACGCTATGGAAAAAGCCTTTCTTGCGGAAGAAAAAACTGTATTTCCAGATGTTTTAGAAATGCTTGCAATACAGGTTACGGCAGATTTCCAATCAAAGGTGAAGAATAATACGATTAACGTTGAAGATATTCAGGATAGTGTGGAAACAATTCTTAGTCAAGCCGGATATTCAGATGTTGCGAAATCCTATATCCTTTATCGCAAACAGCGAGAAAATATCCGAAATCTAAAAAGCACTTTCCTTGACTACAAAGAATTGGTCAACAGTTATGTTGATAGTTCTGATTGGAGAGTTAAAGAAAATTCGACCATAACTTATTCTATTGGCGGACTGATTCTTTCCAACAGTGGAGCTATTACGGCAAATTACTGGCTGAGTGAAATTTACGATCAGGAAATCGGTGATGCACACCGAAATGCTGATATTCACATTCACGACCTTGCCATGTTAGCTCCATACTGTGCCGGATGGTCGCTGAAACAGTTGATCCAGGAAGGACTTGGCGGTGTTCCTGGTAAAATCACATCTGCTCCGGCGAGGCATCTATCCTCTCTATGTAATCAGATGGTGAATTTTATTGGAATAATGCAAAACGAATGGGCTGGTGCACAGGCATTTTCCTCTTTTGATACATATTTAGCTCCTTTTGTAAAAGCGGATCACCTGAAATATGAAGATGTAAAAAACTGCATTCAGTCTTTTGTCTTCGGGGTAAACACGCCAAGCCGATGGGGTTCACAGGCTCCATTTACTAACATCACGCTGGACTGGAGAATTCCTACTGACCTGAAAGACCAGCCTGCTTTGGTCGGAGGGGAACCGATGGATTTCACATATGGCGACTGCCAAAAAGAAGCTGATATGGTAAACAAAGCATTCATCGAAGTGATGATTGAAGGTGATGCAAATGGTCGTGGATTACAGTACCCAATTCCGACGTACTCTATCACGAAAGATTTTGATTGGTCGGAGTCTGAAAACAATCGTCTGCTTTTTGAAATGGCCGCCAAGTACGGAACACCTTATTTTTCTAATTACATCAACAGCGATATGGAACCAACAGACGTGAGGTCGATGTGTTGTCGGTTGCGCCTTGATCTTCGTGAACTGCGTAAAAAATCAGGTGGATTCTTTGGCTCCGGAGAAAGTACTGGATCGATCGGCGTTGTTACCATCAACCTTCCCCGCATCGCTTTTCTTGCGAAAGATGAAACTGACTTTTATAAGCGATTAGATAAAATGATGGATATTGCTGCCCGTTCTTTAGATATTAAGAGAAAAGTCCTCACAAAATATCTTGATGCAGGGTTCTATCCTTACGCAAAACGCTATCTCGGAACGTTTAACAATCATTTTTCTACAATTGGTTTGGTTGGTATGAATGAAGCGGGACTGAATGCGAAGTGGTTGAAAAAAGATCTGACAAATCCTGAAACGCAGAAGTTTGCAGAAAATGTTCTAAATCATATGCGGGAACGTCTTTCAGATTATCAGGAAAAATACGGAAATTTATTCAATCTTGAAGCGACACCAGCAGAATCAACATCATATCGCCTTGCGAAGCATGATAAAGAACGATGGCCGGAAATAATAACAGCGTCAGACGGAACACCTTATTATACAAACTCATCTCACCTTCCTGTCGGTTATACTGAAGATGTGTTCGAAGCACTGGATATTCAGGATAAACTGCAAACGCTTTACACGTCCGGAACCGTATTCCATGTATTTCTCGGCGAGAGATTGAGCGGGTGGAAAGCAGCGGCGCAGCTTGTAAGGAAAATAGCGGAAAATTATCATCTCCCGTATTACACACTATCCCCGACGTATTCAATTTGTCCTGACCATGGATATTTGACAGGTGAAGTTGCTCAATGTCCACAATGTGGAAAAGAAACCGAAGTGTACAGCAGAATCACGGGATATTATCGTCCGCTGCGCAATTGGAATGATGGG
>OCVV011351864.1_pt1 | contig 12851 bp, 7 predicted proteins | sample 1539721 | NCBI WGS metagenome assembly OCVV01 (sample SAMN02144230, study PRJEB22623) | gut metagenome | biome: sheep rumen | host: Ovis aries | place: New Zealand
AAAGGAACACGCGCGGTTTTATAAAGAAGCCGGATACACCGGCATTATCATGACGGATCACTTTTTCCGGGGGAACACGGCGGTGGAACGGGACCTGCCCTGGGAGGAGCGGATCGACTGGTTCTGGAGCGGATATGAGGATGCGAAGGAAGAGGGAGACAGGATCGGCCTGGATGTATTCTTCGGGCTGGAGCAGAACTTTGCCGGGGACGAGTACCTGGTATACGGACTGACAAAGGAATACATGAAGGCGCACCCGGAAATGGAGCACTGGACCCGGCGGCAGCAGCTGGAGGAGGTGCACAAGGCCGGAGGCTGCGTGATCCAGGCGCACCCCTTCCGCATCCGGGGCTATATGGACCGGATCCGGCTGGGGACGCTGTTCTGCGACGGGATTGAGGCGGCCAACCTGGGCAACCAGCCGCTGGACGACGCCAGGGCCTACCGGATGGGAAAGGCCCTGGGACTGGTGATGACCGCCGGATCGGACAACCATCACTCCCCGATAGCGGCGCCCTTCGGCGTGGAACTGGAAAAAAGATTGACAAGTGTTGACGATTATGTCAAAATCATCATAGAGAGAGGCCGCATCGGCCTGCATGTTCCGGAAAACCGCTTCCGGATCAATGATGAATTCCAGCCGGACGATCGTCATGTTGCATATCTGCTGGACGAGAACGAACAGGATGCGGAAACTTCCGAACAATGGATGTACGATAAATAAGCCGGCGGCAGGGGGGTGAAACCAAGGCGATGAACCCCATTCTGATCCTCAGAACCGAAATCGTCAGCCTGCTCCTGCTGATTTACCTTACCATGATTTCCCGGGCATTCCGGATGGATAAGGACGGCAGGACCTTCAACCTGATTATGACCTTTGCCATGTTGCACGTCATCATGGACGGGTTTACTGTGTGGACCGTGAACCACCCGGAGGCGACGCCCCGATGGGTGAATGACACGGCCCATATTGTTTTTTACGGGTCCGCCGTGCTGTTTTCCGCGGAAATCCTGACCTATACAGCCAACCTGTGCTTCCCGGACAGGGTAAAGAAAATCCGGTGCGCCGCGACGGCCCTCTCCCTGGTTTACCTGGGACTGGCGGCGACGGGCGTCCTGCGGATTGAATACGCCGCGTACAACGGAACCAACTCCAGCACCGGCAGCGCGCCGACAGCGGGCTTTATCCTGTGCTTCGGCTTTTTTGCAGCTGCCATATGCATGATCCTGCTGAGACGGAACCGGGTGGGAAAACACCTGCGGCTGCTGCTGCTTCCCATGCTCTTCCTGCTGATCCTGGTGGAAATCGTACAGCTCTTTGTGAAGGAATTCCTTTTCACCGGGGCCACAGTCACCGTGATCTGCGTCGGCTTCTTCCTTTCCCTGGAGAACCCGGCTGCCGTGATGGAAAAGAAAATCATGCGGGACGCGCTGAGCGGACTGGGATCCAGGTCCAGCTACGAGCGGGACATGCAGGAGTACGACGGGGAATTCCTGAAGGACAAAAGCATCCACTTCACTTTTGTTTTCATTGACATCAGCAACCTCCGGAGCATCAACGGCCTTTACGGACAGAAGGAAGGCGACGCCTATATCGGGCGGATCGCGACGCTGCTGGTGTCCAACCTGCGGACGGCGGAGCATATCTACCGCATGGGCGGAGACGAATTCCTGGCGGTTTACCACAAAGCAGATGAAAAGACCGTTGTGCGGGATATCCAGCGGATGCAGGACGCCTGCGACCGGGAGGAGAAGAACGCGGGATACCGGCCCCAGCTGGCGGTAGGCTACGCCGTTTCCGACCCGAAGTACAACAGCCTGCGGGATGTGCTGAGGGTTGCGGACTACATGATGTACCGCAACAAGACCGCCCAGAAGCGGGAGATCGTTGAGAGCGCCTTCCGCGGAAACGGGACGCGGCTGAACCTGTACGGCCTGACGGACCGGGTGTTTGACGCCATGTGCCTGACCAGCGAGGAGTTCTATCCCTACATAACCAACCTGGAAACCGGCGTGACCCGGGTGGCACCGGGCATGGCGGAATTCTTCGGGCTGGAAGGGGAGTTTATCCAGAACTTCAACGAGGTGTGGATGGAGAAAATCCATCCCTCCGACCGGGACAAGGCGGGGCAGGATATCCGGCTGACGCTGAAGGGACTGAAGGAATACCACTACTACCGCTATCGGGTGCTTGGCAGGGACGGGAAATACGTGGAAGTTACCTGCCGGGGCGGAGTATATCACGGCCGGGACGAGGAGCCGGACATCTTCTCCGGGTACATTGTGAACCACGGGGCGCCGAAGACCCGGGACCCGGAGACGGGGCTGATGAACGAGCGGCAGCTGCAGGACAGGCTGCGGGGAATCCTTGAGAGACGGGAGAAGGCAGTTGTGCTGCGGCTCAGCATCCGGAATATGGGACGGATCCAGATGCTGTACGGAAACAGCGACGCGACGGGAGCACTGAGCGTCATGGCGGATCTTTGCCTCCGGGCGGTGAAGAACCGGGGAGAAGTGTTCATCGGAAGCAGCAGAGGGTTTGTGTTTGTGCTGCCGGGCGGTGACAGGGGACAGGCAGAGGAAATTTTCTGGCAGGTGAGGGAAGCCTGTGCCGGAGGAATCATCGTGGGAGACCGGGTGATCCCGATCAGCGTATACGCCGGGGCCATCGCGCTTCCCATGGAAAACCTGAAGGCACCGGAGGAAATCCGCAGCGCCCTGATGGTGATCATGGAGGAGGCCGGGCCCGGCGGGAAGAACAGCGTGGTTTTTTACAGCGGAGATTCCGCGGACATACGGGAGGAGGACGCGGCACTGCTGCAGGAGGTGCACCGGAGCTGCCTGGCGGAACGGGACCGCTTCTTCCTGCGGCTGCAGCCCATCGCGGACGCACAGACGGGGAAGATCCTGGCGGCGGAAGCGCTGCTGCGCTACCGGGACGGGACCGGAAGGGAAGTGCCCCCGGGACGGTTCATTACCTTCCTGGAAAGCGACCCGGGATATACGGACCTGGGATACCAGATCCTCCGGACGGCGCTTCGGCATGCAAGGCGGATCCGGGAGAAGCTGCCGGATTTCAACATCAACGTGAATATCACCGCCCTGCAGCTGTGTGAGGAGGACTTCATCCCCCAGGTCCTTCAGATCCTGCGGGAAGAGGATTATCCCGCGGAGCACCTGATCCTGGAGCTGACGGAACGCTGCAAGGAAATGGAGTTTGACTTCCTGAAGCAGCGGGTGGCTGACCTGCGGAGGGCAGGATTCCGGGTAGCATTGGACGACATGGGCACCGGACATTCCACCATCGACCTGCTGCTGCACCTGGATGTGAACGAAATCAAGCTCGACATGACCTTCACACAGCATATGCGGGAAAACGAGAAAGACCAGAAGTTTGCGGAGATGCTGGCGAAGATGACGCAGGACAACGATGTGCTGTTGTGCTTCGAGGGCGTGGAGACGGAGGAAATGCGCGGATACCTCAAGCGGTTCGGCCGGTGCCTGCTGCAGGGATACTACTTCGACAAACCGTTGAAGCCGGAGGAATTCGAAGCGAAATACTGCTGAGCAAAATAAAAAAAGACCTGAATAAAAAACGGGCCGGTTCATTCGAACCGGCTTGCCTTTTTCAGGATCCGCATTCCCCGGAAGGAAGGCTCCCGACGGTCCGGGGTTTCGGGAAGATCGAACTCGAAGGAGGTGGAGGCGTTGATGACGGGAATGCCGCTGTACTCCCTTTCGCGAACGAAGAAGGCGGAATAGGACTGGTGCACATGCCCGTGGACCATGACGGCGGGGCGGTAACGCTCCAGCAGGGGGCCGAAGCACTCAAACCCCCGGTGGGAGGGATGATCCTCGTCGCCGACGCCGCGGATGGGGGAATGGGTGAGGAGGATATCGAAGCCCCCGGTGGCCCGGAGCTTCCCGCGGAGGGAGGCAATGCGGGCGGCCATTTCCTTCTCCGTGTACATATTGACACAATCCGGCCGATAGCGGTAGCAGCCGCCGAGGCCGAGAATCCGGACTCCCTTGATCATGACGATCTTTCCATCCGCGCAGAGGCAGCCTTCCGGAGGCTTTTCCCTATAACGATCATCGTGATTCCCGTGGACATAGATCACGGGGGCGCTGGTGAAGCAGGTAAGGTAGGACAGGTAGGAGGAGGGGAGGTCGCCGGCGGAAAGAATCAGGTCCACGCCGGAAAGGGCTTCCCTGCAGTGCTCCCCCCAGAGCCGGGGCGAAGGTTCATCGGAGATGGCAAGAATCCGCATAACGCTTCCTCACTTTCTGTTCCAGCTGAAGGAGGAAAGCTCGGGCGTGAGCTCCCCGTGGAGTCCCTGGAGGCGGACCAGGGGCCGTGCGGAATCGATCATCTCGTTTTCCGCGGGAATGGAGCCGACAATATTGTCCACAAGGTAATCCATGCAAAGGATTTCCGCCGGGGTGAGCCGCCGGTCCGCCTCACAGCGGAGAACGCCCTGCTGGTCGCGGATTTCCCCTTCGAAGGGGGTGAAGGTTCCTTCCTTCAGCTCGTGGCGGAAATGGTTCACGATGCGGGCGGCATAGGGATCAAAGCGGGCGGAGAAGACCACATCCAGGATGTGGGAGCTGATGCCCCACCAGTAGTTGGTGGCGTTCTGCCTGTTTTCACCGGGGTTGAAGGTGCCGTTGAGGATCATTTCGGAAATCAGGCGGTAGAACAGCCCCCACCGGGGAACCAGGGTGGCCATGTTGGAGATGCTGTCCCCGTCGCGGACATAAAGCCCGTAATCCCGGGCGCCGTACTTGGGGGCGGTGATATCCCGGTTGCAGATGACACGGATTTCCGGATCCTCGAAGGGAAGCTTATCGTTATACCAGGAGGCGGAGAACCAGTTCAGGTAGATCTTCGCCTTGGGATTTACCATGCGGGCTCCCAGGGCAAAGGCGTTGGCCGCGGCGGGGGAACCGTAGATGGGGTAATCCGCGATATAGCCGATCTTCCCATTTTCGGAAAGGATGCCGGCAGCCAGGCCCAGCAGGAATTTCGCCTCGTAGAAGCGGATATAGTACGTGCGGATATTGGTATAGCTGGAAAGCAGGGAGCAGCAGAGGAACCGGGCGTCCCGATGGGTGAGGGCCGGCTCGATGGTGCTGTTGAGCATGACGGGGGAGGTTGCGAAGAAGGCGGTATAGCCTTCCTTGATGAGATCCGCCACCTTATTCTCGAAGTCCGTGCGGGAGGGGACGACAAAGGCGGCGGTTTCCAGCTTTCCGCCCAGCTTCTCCTCCGCTTCGAGGCGGCCGAGGTTGTGCCAGTAATTCCAGGCGGAATCCTCAATGGGCCGGTTGAAGAGGAAGGCGGCCTTCAGTTTGGAGGGCCGGAAGAGGGAGGAGATGATGTTGGGCACGGGGGGCGCGGGATTCGCCCGGTCCATGACCAGGTTTACCCGGCCGTCCTGGGCAACGAATTCCCGGGACATGAGGCGCACCCGTTCCTTTGTTTTATCCAGGTCATCGTTTTTGACATCCTCATAGCCGAAGGCGATGAGGTAGGCCAGGAAAGCGTCTCCGGCGGGAAGGCGGTGTTCCTCCTGCACCAGCTGCTCATAGGCCTCGGAAAAATAATGGCAGATTTTGCGCAGGGAGAGGATTTCATCCTCGGTCCAGGTTTTCCCGGCGCGGACTCCCGGAAGGCTGACCAGCTTCTGATAGGAGCCGGGGCGGGAGAAGAGGGGAGAGATGAGGCCGGTTTCCCTGGAGAAGTCATAATACTCATAGCAGGCGATGACTTCAGGATCGTCCGTGCGGACGGGGAAAACCCGGCTCAGGTCCGCCTCGATTTCCAGGGCGCCCATGGCCTTCATGACGGAAACGCGCTTGTTTCCTTCTATAATATAATAGTAACCGAGATATTCCAGGGCGGTGACGGGCTGGTTGACCCCGGAGCTCTCCACGCTTTCATAGAGCTGGTCCCATTTGGCGGCAAACTCGCTGCCGCCGTCGAGAATCGGGAGGAAGTTCCTGGTGAAGGCTTTGGAACGGCCCTGGGAAACGGATCCCAGCACCCGGGAGAGGGGAATGGAGACAACCCCCAGGGATATCCGGGAAAGGCTGGAAAGATCCGGCACCTTTGCTTCCAGGACGGGCAGATAGGGGTCCTGATTGGCCTGAATCGCTGCCGCATAGAGATGAAGCCCTTCACGCCGTGCTTTTCCGTAATGATCCATGCTATAAACCTCCGAATTCCGGAGCGCAGCGCCGCGGGGGCGGAACGCTCCTGTACCTTCCATTATACTTTTGAACCCCGGGAGGATGCAAGGCGGGGAATCCGAACTTTTTTACCTTATAATGGGAAAATGTACGTGATTTGTCGAATCTGGGTTAAAGCGGGAACAATTTGTCATCTTGAAAAAAGGCGCCGGGATGATAAAATAGAAACGTTCAAGACAGTAAACGGAGGAACGCCGGATGCCTGAAATCGGGATGGTTTTGCGCGAGGGAAAAGGGAAAAAGGTATACGCGACGGATGATCCGGACAAGGCAATTGTCTATTTCAAGGACGAGGCAATGGCTTTTCACGGCCTGAAGCGGGGAAGGATCCTCGGAAAGGGCGAGGTCAACAACGCGGTGTGCGAGCATCTTTTCTCCCTGCTGGAGGACAACGGAATCGAGAGCCATTTCATTGAAAAGCTGGACGCCCGGCACAGCCTGGTGAAGCGCTGCGAGATGCTGCCCTTCTTCGTGAAGATCCGGAACCGGGTGGCCGGGCAGCTGGCGGGCCGGACGGGGCTCCCGGTTGGGCAGAAGCTGGATCCCGTGGTGGTGGAATACGTGCTGCGGGACATTGACCCGGACCTGGATCCGATGATCAACCACACGCATATCTACGCCATGAAGGCCGCCACGCCGGAGGAAATGGAGCAGATTGACAGGACCTGCCTGAAGGTGAACGAGATCCTGATGAACTACCTGCGGGAGATCAACATTGAGCTGATTGATTTCAAGCTGGAGTTCGGCCGGTATCACGGACGGATCATCGTGGCGGACGAGATCACCCCGGATACGGCCCGTTTCTGGGACAGCAGCACCCACGAGCCCCTGGACAAGGACCGGTTCCGCCGGGACATGGACAATGTGGCGGAGGCTTACCAGGAGGTGCTCCACCGCATGATGGGCGTGGGCTGAAAACACCGCTGTTGCAAAGGGCCCGTACTTGTGTTACAATCCCATGCGGCGTGTTATGCGCCACGGCATCAGACAAGATTCAGGAGGAAAGAAATTCATGAGCCATACCTATGAGAAGGTTTCCGGAAACAAAGCAAAGCTGACGTTCACCATCCCCGCAGAGCAGTTTGATGAGGCGATGCAGAAGGCTTTTCTGAAGCTGCGCGGCCGGATCAACGTTCCCGGATTCCGCAAGGGGAAGGCCCCCAGAAGGATGATAGAGACCCTGTACGGAGAAGGAATCTTCTACGACGACGCGTTTGAACTGATTTTCCCGGACGCTTACGAAGCGGCCGTGAAGGAATATGACCTGCATCCGGTGGACCGTCCGGAAATCGACCTGGACGAGATCGGCTCCGGCAAGGACCTGAAGTTCCACCTGGAGGTGTTCGTGCGGCCCGACGTGAAGCTGGGCGAATACAAGAAGCTGACGGTGGAAGCCGAGAAGCAGCAGCTGACGGATGACATGGTGGACGCCAGGATCAGCGCGGACCAGGACAAGGCCAGCCGCACGGTGGACGTGGATGACCGGGCCGTTCAGGAAGGCGACACCGTGAACCTGGACTACGCCGGCAGCGTGGATGGAGTTGCCTTCGAAGGCGGCACCGCCCAGGGACAGACCCTGAAGATCGGCAGCCATCAGTTCATCCCCGGATTCGAGGAGCAGATGGTTGGCATGCAGATCGGCGAGGAGAAGGACCTGCAGGTGAAGTTCCCGGATGAATACCACGCGGAAGAGCTGAAGGGCAAGGACGCCGTGTTCCATGTGAAGGTGAACGGAATCCAGGTGACGGAGAAGCCGGAGCTGGACGACGATTTCGCCGCGGACATCAGCGAGTTCAACACCTTCGCCGAGTACAAGGATTCCATCGTGAAGGAACTGACCGAGCGGGTTGAGAAGAACAACGAGATCGCCGCGGAGAACGCCCTGGTTGAAAAGGCCGTTGAGAACGCCGAAATGGATATTCCCCAGGCCATGATCGACGACCAGGCGGAATACATGGTTCGCGAGATGGCCATGCGCATGAGCTACCAGGGCCTGAAGATGGAAGACTACATGAAGTACACCGGCCAGACGAGGGACGACCTGAAGGCTATGTACAAGCCCGAGGCGGAGAAGCGCGTGAAGACCGAGCTGGTGATCGACGCCATCCGCAAGGCAGAGAACATCGAGCCCAGCGAAGCGGACATCGAGAAGGCCACGGCGGACCAGGCAGAGCGCTCCGGCATGGACGTTGAGGAATTCAAGAAGAACCTGACGGAGGAGCAGAAGTCCTACCTGAAGGACAACGCCGCCATCCAGAAGGTGCTGGACCTGCTGAAGGACGGCGCCACGATCCTGGAGAAGAAGGAAGAGAAGGACGGGGAAGCGGAGAAGCCCGCGAAGAAGCCCGCCCGGAAGACCGCAAAGAAGGACGCCGAAAACGAAGAGGAACCCGCGAAGAAGCCCGCCCGGAAAACCGCGAAGAAGGAAGCCGCGGACGGGGATGAAGCAGAGAAGCCCGTGAAGAAGGCCGCCGAGAAGAAGGCTGCCAAGGCAGAGGACACCGCGGAGAAGAAGCCCGCGAAGAAGACCGCGGCCAAGAAAAAGGAAACCGCGGAAGAATAAGAAAAACGCACCGCACATTGCACGCAACGGCGGCCCGGCCGGGCCGCCGTTCCTGTCCACAAAGGAGGAAACAAAATGCCGCTTATACCGATGGTCATTGAACAGACAAACCGGGGCGAACGCTCCTACGATATTTATTCCCGCCTGCTGAAGGACCGCATTGTTTTCCTGGGCGGGGAGATCAACGACGACACCGCCAACCTGGTGGTGGCCCAGATGCTGTTCCTTGAAATGGAAGATCCGGACAGCGATATCAGCCTGTATATCAACAGCCCCGGGGGCTCTGTGACGGCGGGCATGGCGATTTACGACACCATGCGCTACATCAAGCCCCAGGTGCGCACGGTATGCGTGGGTATGGCGGCCAGCATGGGCGCCTTCCTGCTGATGGCCGGAGAGAAGGGAAAGCGCCTGGCGCTTCCCAACGCGGAGGTTATGATCCACCAGCCGCTGGGCGGGGCCCAGGGACAGGCCACGGACGTGGCGATCCGGGCGGAGTGGCTGATGAAGACCAAGAAGAAGATGACCGCCATGATGGCGGAAATGACGGGCCAGAGCCTGAAGAAGGTTCAGGCGGACGTGGAACGGGACTATTTCATGAGCGCGGAGGAAGCGCTGGAATACCACATTATCGACGAGATCTACCAGCCGCGCGACAAACAGGCGAAGTGAGGATTCTGGAATGGCAAACAACGGAATGAACCGGCAGGGGCCGCGCTGCTCCTTCTGCGGAAAATCCCAGAGCATGGTGGAACGGCTGGTGGCCGGACCCAACGTATACATCTGCAACGAATGCATCGGCCTGTGCAACGACATCCTGAAGGATGAGGAGTTCATGGACGCCGGCGAGAAGAAGCAGGAGATGACCAAGCTGCTGCTGCCTTCGGAAATGAAAAAGATCCTGGACGAATACGTGATCGGCCAGGAGCGGGCGAAGCGGGCGCTGAGCGTTGCCGTATACAACCACTACAAGCGGATCAACCGGAAGCAGAAGAAAGAGGACGTTGAGCTGCAGAAGAGCAACATCCTGCTGCTGGGCCCCACCGGAAGCGGAAAGACCTACCTGGCCCAGACCCTGGCCCGGATCCTGGAGGTTCCCTTTGCCATTGCGGACGCCACGAGCGTTACGGAAGCCGGCTATGTGGGCGACGATGTGGAAACCATCCTGCTGAAGCTGATCCAGGCGGCGGACTGGGACATTGAGAAGGCCCAGCGGGGAATCGTGTATATCGACGAGATTGACAAGATTGCCCGGAAAGGGGAAAACATGTCCATTACCCGGGACGTGAGCGGCGAAGGCGTGCAGCAGGCGCTGCTGAAGATCCTGGAGGGAACGGAAGCCGCGGTGCCTCCCCAGGGAGGACGGAAGCATCCCCACCAGGAGATGATCCGCATTGACACGACCAACATCCTGTTCATCTGCGGCGGCGCCTTTGACGGGCTGGTTCCCATCATCGAGAACCGCATCGGAAAGAAGGTGCTGGGCTTCGGCGCGGAGGTGCAGAGCCAGCGGGATCCTTCCCGGACGGACGCCCTGAAGGAAGTGCGGCCGGAGGACCTGACCAAATACGGCCTGATTCCGGAATTCGTGGGCCGGCTGCCCATTATCGTGACGCTGGACGGGCTGGACGAGGACGCCCTGGTGCGGATCCTGACGGAGCCGCGGAACGCGCTGTGCAAACAGTATGAAGCGCTGCTGGACATGGACGGAATCCGGCTGACCTTCGAGGAGGACGCGGTGCGGGAAATCGCACGGCAGGCCATCACCCGCAAATGCGGCGCCCGGGGACTGCGGGCGATCATCGAGGACGCGATGCTGGATACCATGTTTGAGCTTCCGGGAATGACGGACGTCAACGAATGCGTTGTGACCAAGGAATCCCTGGAGGGCGGCAAACCGAAACTGATCTCCGGCGTGCGCAGACGGAACGCCAAGCGGTCGGAAAGCACACGGCGGAACGAGGAAAACAAAGAGATAAGCTGAGAGGATATTCATGAGAAAACCGCAAACAATCCAACTGCCGGTACTGCCCCTGCGCGGACTGATGATTTTTCCCAACATGGTGCTCCATTTTGACGTTGGACGCCATAAGTCCGTAATGGCCCTGGAAAAGGGAATGACAGACCGGCAAAAGGTGTTTCTGGTAAGCCAGAAGGATGAAAATACGGAGGATCCGGGCTGGAAGGACCTGTGCAAGGTTGGCACCATTGCGGAGATCCGCCAGGTGATGAACCTGCCCGGGGAAAACATCCGGGTGCTGGTGGAGGGAAAGGCCAGGGGCGTCATTGAGGAGCCCCTGGGGGACGATCCCTGCCTGAGCGCCGTGATCCGCGTGTACGAGGACAAGGTGCCCCGTTCTGCGGAGGCGAAGGCGCTGCTGCGGACCTGCCAGGACCTTTTTGCCGATTTTGCGCGGACTTCCCAGCGGGTGAGCCAGGAAACCGTTGACTCCATGCGGACCGTGGAAAAGGTTGGCGAAGCGGCGGACCTGCTGGCGGCCAACGTGCTGACGAAGCAGGAGGAGCGGCAGGAGCTGCTGGACGTGCTGGATCCCATGAAGCGGCTGGAGAAGATGTGCGCCATCCTCATGCGGGAAACCGACATGGCGGACACGGAAAAGCAGATCCAGGCCCGGATCCGCAAGCAGGTGGAGAAGAACCAGAAGGATTACTACCTGCGGGAGCAGATCAAGGCGATCCAGAACGAGCTGGGAGACCGGGACGACAACGACGCCGCGGAGCTGCGGGAGCGGATGGAAAAGACGCCCCTGAACGAGGAAGCCCGGGCCAAGGTCGAAAAGGAGCTGGACCGGATGAGCCGGATGGCTCCCGGATCCCCGGAGGCCTCCGTGAGCCAGAACTACATCGAATGGATCCTGGACCTTCCCTGGGGGAAGGAAACGGAGGACAACCTGGACCTGAACCGGGCCCGGGAGATCCTGAACCGGGACCACTACGGGATGGAAGAGGTTAAGGAACGGATTATTGAATACCTGGCCGTGCTGCGGCTGAAAAAGGATATGAAGGGACCGATCCTCTGCTTCGTTGGACCTCCCGGCGTGGGCAAAACCAGCATTGTGAGGGCCATTGCGGAAGCGGTGGGCCGCAAGTTTGTGCAGATGAGCCTGGGCGGCGTGCGGGATGAAGCGGAAATCCGCGGACACCGCAGGACCTATATCGGCTCCATTCCGGGACGGATTATTTCCGGCATCAAGCAGGCCGGGACCATGAACCCGGTGTTCCTTTTCGACGAAATTGACAAAATGAGCGGCGATTTCCGCGGGGATCCGGCTTCCGCCATGCTGGAGGTGCTGGACGCGGAACAGAACAACGCTTTCCGGGACCATTACCTGGAGATTCCCTTCGACCTGAGCAAGGTGATGTTCATCACCACCGCCAACAGCATGGAAACCATCCCCGGGCCGCTGCTGGACCGGATGGAGCTGATTGAGGTGCCCAGCTACACGGAGGAGGAAAAGCTGCAGATCCTCAAGCGGCACCTGATGCCCAAGCAGATCCGGGAGCACGGGATGCGGGAGAGCGCCCTGAAGGTGCGGGAAGACGCCCTGAAGGACATGATCGAGAGCTACACCCGGGAGGCCGGCGTGCGGACGCTGGAGCGGACCGCGGCCTCGGTGTGCCGGAAGGCTGCGGTGATGATGCTGGACAGCGGAAAGCGCAGCATGACCATCAGCCTGAAAACCCTGCGGGAGCTGCTGGGAGCGCCCCGGTACCTGCGGGAAGCGCCGGAAAAGGAACCCAGGGTGGGCGTTGTGAACGGCCTGGCCTATACCACCGTCGGCGGGGAAATGCTGGAGGTGGAATGCACCCTGATGCCCGGCAAAGGAAGCCTGAAGATGACCGGGCAGCTGGGGGACGTGATGAAGGAATCCGCGGAGGCCGCCTTCAGCTGGGTACGGGCCCACAGCGAGGAGCTGAAGCTGGAGCAGGATTTCTACCAGAAGCAGGATATTCATATCCACGTTCCGGAAGGGGCCGTTCCCAAGGACGGACCTTCGGCGGGGGTTACCATGAC
>OCVV011319609.1_pt1 | contig 12844 bp, 12 predicted proteins | sample 1539721 | NCBI WGS metagenome assembly OCVV01 (sample SAMN02144230, study PRJEB22623) | gut metagenome | biome: sheep rumen | host: Ovis aries | place: New Zealand
AGCAGCTGAGCGACATTTTTTCCAACAAGACCAGTAGAACCGAGGAGCGCTATTCTCATTGAGCAGATTCGTCCACTTCGTCTCTCGGCACCATCCAACCGACTTCATCGCCACGAACCGGGAGGGCTGTTACAGCACCGGCTTCGTCAACAATCACAGCGATACCCGACAGGTAATTGACCCAGCGGAACGGATTTTCATACACCTTCAAGTTGATGGTTCTGTTTGAGACAAAAGCAATAAGCGGTTCGACAAGCATGTCATGGCTTACAAGCACGCTCACGCGCTTCCAACTAGGCATGTTCGCCACAATGACTTCGTTCACGAACTGGTTTCCGCGTTCGAACAAATCGTAGAAATAAGTTGCAACGACGACGCCAACAGTACTTGCATACGAGTAAGGTGCACCATAAGAATATTGAGCGATGTACTTCGGGTTACCACCCTTACTCGAAACGAGAGCATCCAAAGAGTCACTCGGAACCGTCAAGAAATAGCTACCATTGATGGCATCCCACGTCACGACCTCAGCCGTTTCGCCACGACCAGCAGCGATGTTTTCGCAAGTCGCTCTTGTGCGCAAGAAGTTCGTCGAAGCGTAATAGAACGATTCTTCACTCACCAACTTTTCGCCAAGAGTCTTAGCCATCTTGATTCCAATCGGGGTCAGAGACGATTCCGTCCCCAAATTATTTTTTTCGCGCTTGGAATGGCGAATCACAAAAGCTATCTTGCTCGTCTTCGGCACGGCCTTATAGACATCGCCCATGTCGTAGAAGCCATCTTCATCCGGTGTCAAAGCAAGTGCACCCGGAGTCGTAGCAAAGGTAAACGGACCATTTACAAGGGCTGTACCTGCGCTAGAACTAGACTGAACTATCGCATCGGAGGAACTTGCCGGAACGCCAGGATCTACAACAGAGGAACTCGAAGCGGGAGCCGAAATATTTTCGCTCGAAGAAGACTGGGTATCACCAGGCTGACCTTGCGGCTGGTCTACACTAGACGAAGAAGCGGCCCCAACATTCGGAGCGACGGGTATAGAAGACGAATCGTCGCCACAACCGGCAAACATGCAAAGCCCGACAAAAAGGGCGCTCACAAGATACTTAGCGGAAATATTTTTCATTTTCAAAAAATCCTTATATACTAACATTGAAATTTAGATTTTTCCGAAAAATTTCCTCGTAAAAATTTCCTAAACACGGCAAAACTATGTATATTTAGGGCATCACTTTTATCAGAGGCTGGATGTTATCTAGTAAATATTGGTTCATTGTTTAGTGCCTTGGAAGACAAATGTTTTCAAGGCGGTCTTCCAAGGTGTTTGTGCCTATTCACACAAAAATTTTGGAGATAAACAATGAAAAAATACAATATCCGCACGGAACAACCGCGCGACTTTAAAATCGTCGAAAATCTCACCCGAGAAGCATTCTGGAACGTTTACCGTCCCGGCTGCGTGGAGCATTTTGTCCTCCACCATTACAGGAACAATCCAAGCTTTATCCCGGAACTCTCGCTCGTCATGGAAGTTGACGGACAAATTATCGGACACGTGATGTACGCGTGGTCGAAAATCGACGCCGACGACGGACGCAAAATCCGCATGATGACATTCGGGCCCATCAGCATCCATCCGGACTACAAGCGACAAGGCTACGGCAAGGCACTCCTCGACTATTCCATGGAACTCGCCCGCCAAATGGGCGCAGGTTGCCTGCTCATCGTCGGAAACATAGGATTCTACGGCAAAAGCGGATTCGTCTCCGCTTACACCAAGGGCATCCGCTACGCCGACGACCCGAACAGCGACGCGCCATACTTTTTGTGCAAGGAACTCGACGAGGGGTTCTTGAACGGAGTGACGGGCTCGTACAAAGACCCCGAGGGCTACTTCGTGACCGAGCGAATGCCCGAAGAATTCGAGAAGTACGAAGCAAACTTCCCGCCTAAGGAAAAGCTAGTACTCCCCAGACAACTGTAATCAAACGCTTTTCCCGCAATAACGAGATGCGCGGCGACGAGATGTGCGGCAACACAATTGGAATGCGTCGCGATGTTCCCGGGAATGCACGGAAAATAGCAAAGGCAGCTCGCAAGAGGCGGGCTGCTTTTTTTTCAACAAACCCAACTATAAACCCAACTACAAACCAAACAATAAATCCGCCTTTAAATCAGCCTACAAATAGTACACAAAGAGCGGGCACTTTTGCTGAATATTCACCTTATTTAAATTACGACATTATTTGTCGTTGTGAAAGTCTATTTTTTGAGACATAAAAAAGGATTCTTTATGGATTGCACTATACTAACATTCGATTTAGTCAAATCCCGCGAATGCACAGATTGCTGCATAGAATATGGTTTCATCTTTGGCCGAGACCGTCAAAAAATCTTCCTAATTAAAACAGGTCAAGACGGAACTATCAACGGTTACCAAAACAAATACCTGAAACTCGCCTGCGAATTACGAGACTTGTACGAATTCTCTGTCGTTTGCACATCCACGCCGTCGTCTGATATTGATCAAATGGCTCAATTCGCCGAAATGGTTCAATCGGAATTCGAGATTACCGATGCTACTAAAATTTATTTCATGGGAATGTCAAAAGGAGCATCAATCGGATGCTTAGGGCATGCTTCTTTTCCACAAATCAGCCGTTTTTTACTAATCAACCCTCCCCTCATGATAAATACGACAAAACAGTGTCGATGCGCGCAGAATTTCGCCGGCGAAATGATGACATTCGTTTTCGGAAGCTTTGATCCATCGGCACATTTGGCAGACCTCCTCAAATTGCACGAACGCGAAAATATCCGCGTCGCCATCGTACCTGGGCAAGACCACTATTTTTCAAAAAACGGATTTAACTTGCTAGAGCTGATAAAATCAACTATTCTATAAAGAGGCGCCATGAAAATATTCATATCAGGTTCAAAGTCTATTTCAAAGTTGCCCGACTTGGCAAAAACATTCATCGACCAATTCATCGAAAACAACGATGAAATTCTTATAGGTGATTGCTACGGCGTTGATGCCACCGTGCAGAAACACCTTGAATCCAAAGGATACAGCAATGTAACCGTCTATTGTAGCGGAGTTATCCCGAGAAACAATTTTACATCAGCCGCAAAAATACACTCCTGCGCCGAGGCGGCCAAAGGCCTCACCGGCAGCAACTTTCACTATGTGAAAGACATTCAAATGGCAAACGATTGCGACCAGGCACTTATGATTTGGGACGGAAAAAGCAAAGGCACCGCCGAAAACCTCAAGCGTATAAAGGAAATGGGTAAACCCTTTGTTTTGATAAGAGGATAATGTTATCTTTTTAATTTATCCATCAATATGTGGTAAATTTCGGTATTTTCAATCTGCATGATGGTAGTAATTTTGTTACCGGCATCCTTAGAAGATGCCCCGCAGTGAAAAAGCTTTTCACCTTTTAAACCGTAATCCAGAAAAATATAACGGTCATGGATTTTACCTCTTGTCCGATCCGTGAAGAGCTTTACATCAGGGCGAACCGCCGAGAAATCATTCTTAATTTGATCAGTCAGCGATTCAAATCCCTGTTCATCGCTATAAATTGTCACAGAAACACCCTTGGCTATTCCTCGCAAAAGATCGAGCGTTTTCACACCAACATAATCGTCAATAATAGCGATGGATTTCTTTGCCATGCCATAAATTTGCGTATAAGCAACATCCGCTTCCAACTTTTTTCCATTCAGAATCAAGTAATGCTTGTAGGTAGAAGGATCAACGAAATTTTCCATAACCTTCTGAAGGTCAGACTGAATGACGGCAATATCCTTAGTATTCCGCTCCGTTTGTACGGCTATTTGAACAAGGCCTTCGTTACTCAACAAATTCCGATTTTCAGCAATGATATAGTCCTTCATCTGCTTGAAAAGGCGGATAAGCGCCTTGCTTTGCGCCGTAGCCCGTTCGCCCTTGAGAACAGTCATAAGCATATAAATGCCTTGCTCGGTAAAAGCGTAAGGAGCGTAAGAACGTCCTCCCTTTACACCTTTAATTTGCATCGAGGTCAAAAATTTTGACCTCGATAAGCCTTCAATTTCCTCAGAATCCAGCTGAAAGCGAAAATCTTCATCGAACTTTTCAATATTATTCTTAATCTGTTGATTAAAAGCCTTCGTACTATACCCATAAATCTCCGCCAAGTCAGCATCAAGCATGACTTTGAGCCCACGAATCGTGTAGATTCGTGATTTAAGCATATTTTCATCAATTAGGAAAAAATCGGATTTGGCAACTACCGGAACATCATTTTTCATCATTTACTCCTTCCCATCTACAAGCAAAAAAGACAGGATTACACATTTGTTCACCAATAATATAAATTCAAAAACGACTCTTGTCAAGAGCCTTAATAGATATCGGGAACGGAATTTCATTTAAGAAGTTTTCCGTTTGCTCCAGAACATTTTGCAACGCCGGGATTTGCTCAAGATAGTTTTGAATATCAAAAGACATTTGAATGGTATAATCTTTTTCGATTTCCATTATGATTCTTGACAATTGCTCGTTATTGTTCGGGAATTCATCAACGAACTTCACAAGGTTTTCAAGAGTCGCTTCAAGATTATACCAGCAGCGTTCATACGGAACATTAAATTTCCCTGCGTCAATATGTGAAAAACGAATGCTCAAATATTTAGCATCACAATCTACCTGGAATTCAATTGAAGCTGCACCACCCAAAGACTTGCGCAAGCAAATAACTTGCGACTTATCGCAATCTCGATACCCCTTTGATCCCTGCTTATAAAAAATTTCAAAAAAATATTTGAGCAGCGGCTTAGTCGCAACACCCCGGCATTTTTACGCTAGAACATCTTCAAGTAACAACCAGTTATCATCACTCAGGTCATCGGAATATTGTTCTGTGCAAATGCAAAGTTCATTTTCGTCTTTCTTTTCGCGGACGAATCCTCCCTTAAGATTGTGCTTTTGCAAATAGGCTTTCAACGCTGCAAATTTCTTTGAAGAATATTTGTCGATATTTTCGCTGTTTCCTGATTTGCTTTCGCCACCCTTGGTTTCCAAAATCCATATTCCGTCATTCTTGTCGCAGACAATATAGTCCGGAAAGAAAGATTTTAACTTACCAAAGTTGTCTTCATAAACGATGGAGAAATATTCTTGACCCTTGTCTCCATTTTTATAGTACCACTTGACGAATTTGCTCTTTTCTAAGAATTTTTCGAATTTCTTTTCAGGATCAGAACGCGGTTCGGCGGAAGAAAGATAACCTTCGTAAACATTTTTTGAAACAATCTGTTGCGATTTCGCACTACCGTTGTACGTGAACAATGTTTCTTGTGGAATGTGAAAATCGTACAATCTAATTTTATCGGGATTGGGTAGCTGTTGCTGTCCTAAATTTTCGGACATCGATGTTGCGATATCCAGTTTCAGGCGATTTGCATTATTGATTACAAATGCATAAAGCAGCCTTATTTCGAGGTCAAGAATTCTTTTAGAAAAAGAACTTTCTTTACTAAATAACCTTCTCACAATAAGATTCATTTGGTCGTATGATAATCCAATCTTTAAACCGATATCGGCAAGCTCATGATGGAAATCACGACCATGAATATGTGTGTTTAGGGGCGTTTTGAAAGATGCCTCATTCAGGTTTTCGAAGTCTTTTTGCTGTAAATGAGCGACTTCTCCAGTGACGGTGTGCTTTACAATGTCTGAGTCAAAGACGTACCCGTAAGCCTGTAACAACTTCTGATTTTCTTTAGACGACTTGCCTGTATTGTATTTTTTCTTGAAGTATGCTGCGATTGCATCAAGAGCGGCTTGCCCATCACGAGGTGTATATTCCAAATCCGTTTTGTATTCACCTTTTAAAGTGAATGTTTTAAATTCTTTCTTGATGAACAATTTTACTGCATTGAGGGCACCCTTCCCTAGAGACTGCTGAACGCCTTCAGTGAATTTTTCATCAAAAGTGTATAAATAACAGTTGTTCAAAATATCGTTTTTGTTTAAAAGAACACTCTCATAGTGCATCGTTTCTGGCATTCTGCGAATTCTTCCGATGGTTTGAATTTCGAAGGTTTCGCTCATGTTGTCGCGAAGTTTTACAAGAATGTGCGCTCTGGGGCAATCCCATCCGGTCGCAATGGCTTGTTTAATGATAACCGCAATGGGCTTGGCGTTTAAATTTTCGATGCCGTCAAGATTATCCTTTTTGTTGCTTAACCATACAGCGAGCGAACCGTTCTCATATGTAATTTCTTTCCTTTCAAAGTAGCGTTCAACTCTATCTAGCAAATCTTCATTTTTGTTAGGCAACTGAACGATAATTAACGGGTTGATGAACGCTTTTATCTCTGCAAATGCTGCAGCTATCGCTTGTTGCTTTTCAAGAGCCTTGTCAAGCAGAAACTCTATTTCGTCTTTAACGGTTGTCTTTTGCGGGAAGGCCTCGTTTACTACAAGTAATTTCTTGATGAGACCCTCAGCTATGACATCTTCTTCGTTGACTTCGATTAATTTCGCTGTCGCATTTGAGAAATTTTTAGGAGTTGCTGATGCTCTAATGATTTTGTCTGCATGAAACAGGTCAAGGACTTCTTTTGCCTTGATGCTGTCATTTTGGTGACTTTCATCAACGATAATTACAAAGCGAAGCCCATTCTCAATTGCCGTTTCCACATGTTCCTTGAAATTCTTCCGCTCACCATCTTTCATGGCATTATTGGTTTTATTGGTGAGCATTTCCCAGTTGATAAAACAACAGTCGTTTTCTTCGAAACCAGACGTCATCACATCGCCGATAAGCTTTGTGCTGGAATTCGGAAAATATTGATCCATTTTTCGCTTGCTTTGCTCTTCAAGATTACCTTTTCCTGGAGTAAACCAAACGAAAACCGTTTTGGGAAAACTCTTGCAATAATCGTCCATAAAATAGGTGAGCATCAAGGTCTTGCCGCTACCGGTTGGACTTTTCAAGACAATTTCTTTTTTAGAATTGTTCATTGCCTCTTTAATGGCAAGGACTGTATTGAATTGAAAATTTTTGAGTTCCATAAAACCTCCTACTTGGCAAGTTCCTGATAGTAGTAGTCGGGAATGACATTTATCTTGATGTTATGCTTTTTCAAGAATGTCGCTTGAGCGTTTGAAAGGAGAACGTTGTGTCCGCGATAGATTTTCTTGACATCAATGGATTTTTTCTTCTTGTTTTCTTCTACGAAATTTTCCATCTCGGAATCAGTCAAGATAATGGCAATTTTACTGTTATTGCTGAAATTAATGCCGTTTTCAAGTTCTACAAGTTCACGAATATGTAGCAAAAGTTCATCGGCATATTCATAATAGAGTTTGCCGCTAATAGGGACGTAATCTATGCGAAAATATTTGAGCGAACCGGGAAGACCATCTGAATATTTGGTATTGTTTTTACGTTTTCCCGTAATTACAGTTTTAATTCTTTGGTAAGTTACATCATGACAAATGTTATTTTCGTTATTCGTACAAAGAATAAATTTACGTTTCTTTCCATCATTGTTGAGTTTTAATACAGCATGTCCTGTCGTACCACTACCTGCAAAAAAATCAAGGATGGTAAAATTGTTCTTTTTTATTTCTAAACATCTTTCTATCAAATCTAAAGGCTTTGGATTATTAAACACGCCCTGTTTTCCAAAAATATTTTCTACTTCCTTGCTTCCAACCGTATTTTCTGACAAGTCATTCCATAAGGTATCAATTCTTTTCCCTTCACTTGTTCGTTCATTCCAATACGCTTTTTCTGACAGAGTCTCATTTTCCAAACACAGGCGACCATCATTTTCTAACGCTTTTAATTTTTCGTATTTTATTCTCCATCCTTTTGGAGGACATTTCCAAACTTTACCATTATTATCAACATAGTCATAAGACGTTTCGGGGCCTGGTGACGCAGGCTTTTGAAGTGGATATAAACGATAACGTCCTCTTCCATCTTTGTCATCTTTTTTGTAAAGTGCGCGTGTTGCTTCGGCTAAAGGCTTATAAACATCATTTAAAGAATAATTCTTCGTTTTTGCATATAGCAAAACATATTCCGTATTAACGGTATATTTATCTTTCTCCGTTTTACCACTTGAATTACGTTGCCAAATAAATGTATTAACAAACAAATCGCTTCCAAATATTTCATCACATAAGATTTTTAAGGGACCATATTCATTGTCATCTATGGATATAACAATGAAACCATCTTTTGCGAGAAGCGTTTTAGCAAGAACGAGACGCTTCTCCATAAACGAAATCCATTTACTATGTCGAAAAGTGTCGTTTATATCTACAAACTTGTCATCGTAATGAAAATCTTGTTTTTCATTTTTTCCGGTATTATACGGCGGATCTATGTAGATAACATCAATTTTCCCTTTGTGAGTTTTCTCCAACAACTTCAAAGCAGCAAGGTTGTCACCTTCAATTAAGAAGTTCTGTTCGCCACCATTATCAATTGCGAGTTTCTTCTCTTCGACCAATACGGGAACGTGCGTATCAAGTTTTTCATCGATGGCTTCGCGGTGTTCCTCAAAAACAAGTCCGTATTTCTTGCCTTTGATGTCCTTTGTGATTTCATTTAGGTATTGCTGGAGATTACGAGTATTCTTGTCCGCTTTAGAATTCGCAATGAACTCACGAATTTTGGAAATCTTTTCTAGCAGCTCGTCGCGGTGCTGTTTCGAAACGTTAGCCATGTCATCTCCTTATCAAAAGTGCCTGTTCGACACTTTTTCAAAAGACCTTGATGACACCAAACAAAAAAAGGCGTGGAGTCGTTTTCAAGTGCTTATCAATCCTGCGGGCTACCACACCCTTGTATCCAATAAGCACAAACGACCCACGCCCCATAGGGACGTGAGCGCTCGACTTATTCTCGGATACATTGAAAGTGGTAGTTTCAGGATAGAGAATAAGAGTCGAAACTCAAAAAATTCCGGTCGCTCCGAACCATTCGGTACGGGGCTATGTCAAAGAAAATATAAATTATTTTCCTCAAAAAAAATAGCTTTGCATATTTTTGAAGCGTACTGCGTTAGGGACCGTTACCCGAAGGGAGAAGGGACGAGACTTGCGTAAGCAAGGCTCGGTGAGCGCGGCGCGGGCGGCGCGGGCGGCGCGCGAGTATGGCCCGACCCGTCGTCAGGGGAACGCCCATTAAAAACTCAACTTATACCGCACTTCAAATTGCTCTGGGCGGAATCGGACGATATCCTTGAAACTGTATAGGCTTGCATCGGTATCATAGAGTAACGCATCGAGTTCCCAAGTGACGCCGCCTTCAACAAATTTGTCTATAAGCATCATCTGCTTCCAGGCAGGAACATTGTAAGCCTTGTGGCGTTCGTGATGGTCTTCGTTTGTATTTGCAAGAATGTTGATTGCATCCCAATTGACATACCAGAAAAGCAAATCGCTGATGTATTCGTGTTCACCGGCGATGCTCCAATCGTTTGCAGGACAAATTTCAGCTTCGAGTTCGTATTCCTTATACCACTCATGTTTTTGCGCGACAAGCCCGGCGATATCCTTTTTCGTAGAGTTGAAGATGCGGCTGATTTCGTTGTTGAGTTCACGGATGCGCTGGTCCATCGTGATTAGCTTTTTCATATTTGCGAAAGTCCAGCGGAATTCCTTATTCAGTTTTTCACGACGGTCGTTTAAGAATTCAATGTGAATTTTAGTTTCGAACATTTCCCGTTCCAACAGACTTTTGGGCATTTCTTTTTGCCACTGTTCAACGCAGCCGCGTTTGCGACCTTTATCAAAAACGCGATAGAAATTTTCAAGGATATCCCACCGCGGTGGGCGTGATAAAATTCTAGTCATCATGGTTCCATTTTTGCATACTTTTAAGTTTTCTCGTAAAATCGTTATTCACTAAAAATACTATTTTACTGCGACAAATAATGTCGTATTTTTAACATGGTGAAATTCGTTTTCCCGGCTCTTGATAATCGTTATTTACGGATTTAAGTTTTTAGAGCTCATACAAGTAGTTAAAACATCAGCGAGAGATTGCTTCGCTCGCAATGACAAAATGTAAAGAATCCTTTTAGCATCTGATTGCACAATCTACCCCATTGATAATAAAACTGACCTTTCTTCATTCCAATGTAGCGATAGCGATTTAGACGATTTTTTCAAGAATGACGCCTATCTATACTCAGCACAACTTTTGGGGAAAAGAAGCTTTCCACATTGATGAATGTCAATCTCTTAAAACACGAATGATGTATTTAGATTTAATTGATTTTGTGACCTAACGTTTACGCAGTTTTATAAAAATTACACGGATCGACTTGACAGAGCCAAACATTACAGTATATATTTGTGCAGTATGAAGAATGAATTAGACAATACTTTTCTGCTTTACCACGACAAAAACGGCAATACAGATATTTCCGTGCGTTTTGCCGACGAAGATGTATGGGTGACACAGGTTCAGCTAGCCGAGCTGTATGAAACCTCTCAGCAAAATATAAGCCTGCACATCGACAACATATACAAGGACGAGGAACTGCCCAAGGAGGCAACTCACAAGGATTTCTTGTTAGTTCAACAAGAGGGGAAACGACAGGTTCATCGAAAGATCGCTCATTACAACCTCGATGTCATCATCGCCATCGGCTATCGTGTCCAATCCCCTGTCGCCACAAGGTTCAGACGGTGGGCTACGGCAAGGTTACACGAATTCATCCAAAAGGGATTCTCCCTTGACGATGAAAGGCTTAAAAATGGCCGGAACCGCTATTTCAAGGAACTTTTGCAGCGAATACGCGATATTCGTTCATCGGAACGGAATTTCTATCAGCAAGTCACGGATATCTACGCAACGTCCATCGACTACGACCCTCGCAAAAAAATTACGAAGGATTTCTTTGCTACCGTTCAAAACAAACTGCATTACGCAGTTCACGAACATACCGCAGCAGAGCTTATCTATGAGCGAGTTGACAGCCAAAAACCGTTCATCGGGATGACAAATTTCAGGGGAGACTACATCACAGAAGACGATGTAAAAATCGCAAAAAACTACCTTTCGGAAAAAGAACTCCAGCGTTTGAATCTGATGGTATCGCAATTCCTTGATTTCGCCGAATTGCAAGCCTTGGATGAAAAGCCCATGAAAATGCAGGACTGGGTTAAAGCTCTCGACAATCAAATCATCATGAGCCAGCGGAAAATTTTGGAAGGCAAAGGCAAAATAAGCCACGACGAAGCTATGGAGAAGGCGGAACATGAATACAAGCTTTTCCGCCAAAAGGAATTGGCTAATTTGAAAAGCGATTTCGATCTGTTTTTGCAAGAGACGAAGAAGCTGTCAAACAAAATTTAGAGGTTTATTATGGCAGAGAAAACTCGCGGTGAACGTACCGTTCAGCTTTTTGCACACTTGATTTCAAATCCGGACAAAAGCTATTCCATCAGTAATTTGATGGAAGTGTTGCAGATTCCAGAGGGAGAACGCCGCAATGTGCAGCGCGACATGAGCTTTCTCGTGTCCATGAACAACGGAGCGTACATACAAACGCACGGCAAAGGGCGTTCATTCGCCTATCAGTCCGCCATCAAAACGGCCGATCGTCTGCTGTTCCCGAATTTCGAAAACACGATGTTGCACTTTGTATTCTTGCAGCGCATCGCAAACATCTACCCCGCGACAAGCGAACTGATTTCTACGTTGCTCAAAAAAATCAACGATACTTTGCCAGATAGCGAGCGAAAGGCTCTCAAGCAAGTATCCGACGCCTTGAATACAAAAATTCTCTTTATGGGGACACCGCCAAATTTCGAGGAAGACGCAAGCGACAAACTTAAGACCATTTTGCGAGCCATTCACGACCACCGCAAAATTCTAGTGGAGTATGCCACCCCAGAAAAAATGGAAAAGAAGGTGCGCATCCCGCTGATGATTATCATTTACCAAAACGAGATTTACATCGGCTGCGAATCGCAAAGCAATCCGGGTAAGACGTACGTTCTCAAGTTCCGTCGCATCAAGAGCATCGAACTTACCCAAGAAACGTTCCAGGAGAATCCTAAAGTTATCGAGACTCTCCGCAAGCGAGTCATGCTCGGTTCCGCCATTTTAGGCACGCAAGACCCGAAAGCCGAAGATGTCGAAATCATTTTCGACCCAAGCGCCAAATTCTACCTTGATGAAAAGCCGTTCCACCGCTCGATGAAAGTCGAGGAACTGAAAAACGGCCAGTTACGCGTCACGATGAAAGTCGAAGCGAACGAACTACTATACCGCTGGGTGCTTTCGTACGCAGATTCTGCCGAAGTCCTCAAGCCAATTTCGCTCCGCAATCGCCTAAACGAATTTTCGTACTTTCTCCACAGCACATACTCCCATAGATAGCCCACATCATTTACACATTCTGGAAAGGCTTACAACTATGGTTTACAGAATTAACGTATTGCAAATCTCGTAAAAATTTCTAAACTTTCCATGGATTAAATAACCAACACCAGGCAGGTTAGATTTATGGCTAAAACTACCAAGAAAGCAAGTGACATTACCGTGCTCGGTACCGATGCGGAAGCCTTCCGCAAGGCATTTACCGACCACATCCACCACACGCTCGCCCGCAGCAAATACACGGTGACGGACCACGAAAAGTTCCTCGCTGTGGCTTACGCCGTGCGTGACCGTCTTGTGGACCGTTGGATCAAGACGCAGAACACCTATTACGAAAAAGACGTCAAGCGCGTCTATTACCTCTCTCTCGAATTTTTGATTGGCCGTACGCTCGGCAACTCCGTGTTGAACCTCGACGTCGAAAGCGCCGT
>OCVV011267854.1_pt1 | contig 12843 bp, 10 predicted proteins | sample 1539721 | NCBI WGS metagenome assembly OCVV01 (sample SAMN02144230, study PRJEB22623) | gut metagenome | biome: sheep rumen | host: Ovis aries | place: New Zealand
CAAGCGGACCGCCGCCGCGCACCGTGCGCCGCGCCCGGCATTCCGGCCCGTTCGCCTCGCACGCCAGCGAATCGGGAGTGACGCCGGAGGCGACGGCTCGGGACCGGGAACCACGGCGAGCGCAGGTACCGGGGCGCGTTTTGGCCGCCGCCGTCCGTCCAAAAAGGTTGGACCTGCTTGGAACCGGAGCAAACGGGACGTTGGGCCGCTTCTGGCGCGGAACCGGGCAAGGCGGGCGCGACGTCGGCGCTGACAACGTTTGGTCACACCCGCCGCCGGGGAAGCGCTTTTCAATTGCCCCGGAGTCTGGTAGACTGGGAGGCGTCATGTCAAGCACCAACTTTTCGATCGTTTGCGCGATGCTGGCGGCGGCGTTCTGCTCCGCGGGCTGTTCGCGCGTGTCGCCGCAGGAGGCGATCGCCGAGGGGCGGGACGCCGTGGAGCGCGGCGACTGGGAGGCCGCGGAAAAACCGCTGCGCGCCGTGACGCGCGCGTTTCCGTCGTCGTGGGAGGCGTTCTACAATCTCGGCTCGGCGCGCCTCCGGGCGGGCCGCGCGGCCGACGCCGTTCCGCCGCTCGCCAAGGCGGCGAAGCTCGCCGCCGGCACGGACGAAACGCGCCCGCTCGAAGCGCTCGCGGAAGCGCAACGCCTTTCCGGCGACCCCGACGCCGCGTACTTCACGCTGAAGGCCGTCGAGGAAAAGGTCTACCGCAAGCCCTGGCTTCTCGCCTCGCTCGCCGCCGTCGAGCTCGACCGCGGCAATCCCGGCTCCGCCAAGGCCTACCTCGCCGACGCGCTCGAAATCGACGACGGCGAGCCCGTCGCCCTCTTCAACCGCGGGGTGCTCGAAAGCCGGCAGGGGCCGGACTTCGACCATTCCGCCGCCGCGCGCGACTTCGCCGCGTTCCTGACGTCGCCGCGCTCGGACCCGTTCCCGGCGATGCGCGCCGACGCCGTGCGCCGCATGGCCGCGCTCGACGCCTCGCGCCCCGATTCCGTGACGGAGAGGCTCGACGCCCTGCTCCTCGCCGCGCACGACCCCCGCCTCACGCTTCGCGAGCGCCTCGTCAAGGCGGCCGACGCGGTGAAGGCCGACTGGTCGAATCCCGGCGCCCTCGCCTGGTACGTGAACCTCCTGCGCCAGAGCGGCGACGTGGCGCGCGCGGAACTCAACGTGAGGCGCGGCCGTACGCTCTTCCCCCTCGATCCGCGGTTCGGCGCGCCCGCGGCGGAGCCCGGGCCATGACCCCGATCTCTCTGCCGGAGCTCTCCGCCGGAGGCTGGATCGACCTGCTGTGCGCCGTCGCGTTCGGGCTCGCCCTCCTCGTCGGCGCCATCCGCGGGCTCACCGGCCAGGCCGCGCGCCTGTTCGCGCTGATCGCCGGGTTTTCGGCCGTCGGCGCGATCCACTCGCACGTCCGGACGATGGAATTCTTCTCCGGAAGCCCCGTGCTCGCGCTCGCGGCGGCGGTCGTGGGCGGAGCCGCCGGCGCCGTCGCCGTGCGCGCGTTCGTGACGCGGTTCCTGCGCCTCGTCGTCGGCCAGCCGGCCGACGCCATTCTCGGCGCCGCGCTCACCGGCCTCGTCTGCGCGCTTGCGATCGGTTTCGCCTTTTCGGTCGTCAAGCTCGTCCCGTCCGAATCGCTCCGCAAGGCGGCGTTCGAGGACTCCGCCGCCGGCCGCATCGTCCGCCCGATCGCGGAAAAAATGTCCGGTTTCCGGGCCGAAACGGAGAATGCGCGGTGAGCGTGGTCTGGTACTGGGCGGAAGGCGGCCGCCGCGAAGGGCCGCTCGACTGGGCCGGCCTGCGCGCGGCCGCCCGCGAGGGGAAGTTCACCCCGGAAGCGTGGATCTGGACCCAGGGATACGGCAAGGAGTGGCGCAAGGCGTCCTCGATCGCCGAGAACCTGTTCCCGAAAAAGGAAGAGGACGCCGCCGCGCCGGCACCCGGCGCCGCCGCGCTCCCAGGGGGCGCCGCCGGGCCCGCGGCCGCCGCCCGGAACCTCCCCCTTGCGGAACGGTCGCCGTTCATGCCGCGCGCCGGGGAGACCGACAAGCCCCGCAAGGTCGTCGCGACGAGGTCGCTGCTCATCGCGCTCGCGAACATGCGGGTCGTCCTGTTCCGCCCCTTTTCCTTCCTCCGCTATTTCCTGTTTTCCCTGCCCGTTCTCATGGCGTGGGTCGGATTGTCGACCGGCGGGCCCGCCCTTCCGATCGGCCCCGTGCCGGAATCGCAGGCGGCGCGGCTGCGGAGCCTCGGCCTCGACGCCGTCGCGGCCCCGTTCGCGGAATTTTTCGAAACGCGCGCCGGCGACGTCGCGGCCCCCTTCGCCGTGGCGGACCCGGAATCGTTCGTTTCCGATCTCGCCACGGCCATGCAGCGCTCGTCGACCGCCCTCGTCGCCTGGCTCGGGCGTCCGGGCGGCATCGCGCTCTCGGTCGCCGGGCTTCTCGCCGTTTTCGCGCTCTGCGCGGTTTCTTCGTGGTTCTTCGCGCGGGCCTGGACCTTGCTACTCGAACGCGTCTACCGGCGCGACGAGCCGTCGAGTTTCGCCTGGATGGCGTCGGCGCGCCCGGCGGCCACGCTGTTCAAGGGGCTGTTCGCCCTCCGCGCCGTCTTTCTCGCCGCCGAAACCGCGACGTTCGCGCTCGCGGTGCGGTTCTTCGCCTCGCTGCCGGAAGGCGCCGCGACCGGGCGCCACGCGGCGGCGTTCGTCCTCGCGGTCGCCGCGATCGAACTGGCCGGTTCGGTCGCGTCCGGAATCGTGCGCGACTTCGCGCTCCCGCTCGTCTCCCTCCGCGGCATGGCGTTCCGGCCGGCGCTTTCCGCCGCGCTGCGTTCCCTCGGCTGGTGGTTCCTCCGCTATCTCGCGATCTCGGCGCCCTTCATGGCCGCCGCCCAGGCGCTCTCGGCGCTCCTCGTCCTGGCGGTTTTCGGCATCGTCGGCGTCGGCGGCGGATCGGCGCTGTTTTCGCTCGCGTTTTCGCTCGCGGCGGCGCCGTGGTTCCTCGTGCACCGGCTCTGGTCCCTCGACATCTGTTTCGATCTCGATCCTTCGCTCCGCACGGAGGTTCCGGCCCTGCCGCCGCTTCCGCGCGGTCCGGACTTCCCGGACGGCGCCTCCGGCCATGCGGCCGGACCGGACGGCGAACATGAGGGTTGACTCCCCGCCGTTCGCCGGCCCGGATTCCCCGCCGCCGTTCGCGGTCGCCGCGGCCGCGGCGTTCGGCGCCGCCACCTTGACGACGGCGGCGTTTTCCGCGTCCGGCCCGGACGCCGTGCAGGCGTTTCTCGCCCGCGGCGACGCCCGCGCCGCGCTTTCGGTCCTGCTTTCTTCCGCCCTGCCCTGCGCGGTCGCGCTCGCCGTCGCCGCGTCCGGCGCGGCGGCAAAGCCCCCCGCCGCGCCGCCCGGCGGCGCCCCGAAGCGCTTCCCGGCCCGTTTGCGCGCCCTGCTGCGCATGGCGCCGCGCGGGAGCGGCGCGCGCGGCGCCGAAGCGGCGTTTTTCCTACTCGGCGCGGCCGTCGCCGCGCCGGCGCTCGCCATGCTCTCGGTTCCGGTCGGCCTCGCGCTCGAAGCGCTCGGATTCGCGCCGGAGCCGCAATTCGCGGCGATCGTCCTGGGCAGTCCCGAAACCGGTCCCGCGACGCGCCTCGCGCTGGCGCTCTCGGTGACCGCGCTTTCGCCCTTCGCCGAGGAAATCCTCTACCGCGCGGTCTTGTGGCAGGGTCTCTGCGCCGTCCTCCGCCGGCGCTTCCCGGATGGCGGCGCCCGGCATGGCCGGAAGCGGGTCCGGGAAGGAGCCGGACTCCCGGATGCCGCCGCGGCCGTGGCCTGCGCCCTCTTCTTCGCCGCCCTGCACGCTTCCGTCTGGGCCTTCGTCCCGCTCGCGCTCTTCGCCCTGGCCCTGAGCGGGGTCTACCGCCGCTTTTCCCTGGGCGGCGCGATCGCCCTGCACGCCGGATTCAACGCCGGCGGCTGCCTCCTCGCGCTCCTCGCCTAGGCGCGGCCGAAGCGGCGGTCGAGTTCGCGGCTGGAGGTGAAGAGCATCGTGGGGCGGCCGGAAGGGGAGACGTAGGGGAGGCGGCAGGCGGCGAGTTCCAGGAGGAGCGGAGCGAGTTCGCGCTCGTCGAGGCGCTTTCCGGTCCGTACCGCGGCGCGGGCGGCCGCTCCGGCCACGAGCTCTTCGCGCCAGTGCGCACGGGCTTTTTCGCGGCCCGCTTCGGCGATGGCCGAGGCGGTGTCCTGCAAGAGGGTTTTCGCCGGCACGTTCTGGAGGCTTTCCGGAATCGACCGCACGAGAAAGGTGTCGCCGCCGAAGTCTTCGATGTCGAAGCCCATGTCCGAAAAGACCGGAAGGAACGACCGCACCCGCTCCGCTTCCACCGGGCCCAGGGCCACGGTCTGCGGCAGCAGGAGTGCCTGCGCCGGACTTTCCGCGAAGGCGGCAGACCGGAGCAGCCGCTCGTACACGACGCGCTCGTGGGCCGACGACACGTCCACCACGGCATATCCGCCTTCGGTTTCCACCACCGCGTCCCCGCTCGAAAACACCCCCACGAGACGGAAGCGGAGCGCGGGACCGCCCGTCCCTTCGCCCGTCCCGCCCGTCCCTTCGCCCGTCCCTTCGCCGGTCGCGCCAGTCCCGCCCGTCGCGCCCGTCCAATCCCGCAATGCGGGACCGGCGGGACCGGCGGCGGCGGGACGGGCGAGGCCGGCAAAGGGCGATCGCGGATCGAACGTGTGTTCGTCGATCGGGTCGAGGCGGGTCTGCACCGGGGCGGGCGCGAGCGGGGGCATCGGAGGCGGAGTCGTGCCGGCGAAGGGATCGAAGCCGCGAAGCCGGTCTTCGGCCTCGCCGGTCCCGCCCGTCCCGCAAGTCCCGCAAGTCCCACCGGTCCCGCCCGCGGCGGGGCCGCCGGGCGAGGCGCGCAAGGCGCGCGCCAAGGCGGAGAGCACGGCGTCGCGGACGACCGACGCGGCGCGGAAACGGACTTCGCGCTTGGTCGGGTGGACGTTCACGTCCACGGCCTCGGGCGGCAGGTCGATGAAGAGGAAGACGACCGGCCTGCGTCCGGCTTCGAGCCGCGGATACGCCTCGCGCACCGCGGCCTGGACGACGGGCGCCGTGGCCGGGCGCCCGTTCACGAAGACGAACTGCCCGGCGGTGTCGCCGCGCGTATTGGCGGGGACGCCGGCCCAGCCGGAGACGCGCACGTCGCCCTCCGCGCCCGACACCGGGACGAACGCGTCGAGGTAGCCCGCGCCGAAAAGGTCGCGCAAACGGTCCTCTCGCGTCGCGGCGGGGGCGACCCGAAGGGACGCCGCGCCGTCGCAGACGAGGCGGAACGCCACTTCCGGCCAAGCGATCGCGTGCACGAGCACCATCGAGCGCACGTGCGCCTGCTCCGTGGCGAAGGCGCGGAGAAAGGCGCGGCGAGCCGGGAGGTTGTAGAACAGGTCGCGGACCTCGACGACGGTGCCGGGCGCCATGCCGCACTCCCGCACGTCGCGGAGCGTCCCGCCGTCGATGAGGACTTCCGTGCCGGCGTCGTCGGCCGCGCGGCGGGTCTTCAGGACGAACCGCGATACCGACGCGATGGAGGGAAGCGCCTCGCCGCGGAAGCCCATCGTGGCGATCTTCGAAAGGTCGTCCGCCGAGCGGAGCTTCGACGTGGCCTGGCGCTCCGGAGCGAGCATCGCGTCCTCGCGCCCCATCCCGCACCCGTCGTCGGCAACGGAGACGAGCCGGCGCCCGCCGGCCACGACGGACACGTCGATGCGCCCGGCCCCGGCGTCGAGCGCGTTTTCGACGAGCTCCTTGACGACCGACGCCGGGCGCTCCACGACCTCCCCCGCGGCGATCTTGTTCGCCACGTCCTCGGGGAGGATTTTGATGCGGGGCATCAGAAGAGGCGGAACGAGCGGATGAACCAGTTGTGGTAGAGGACCGGATTGCCGTCGGCGTCGCGCGGGAACGTGCCGTCCGGAAGCCGCGCGGGCTCGGGATCGCGGAAGAGCTCCACGAGCGCGTGCGACGACGCGAGCGACGTGCCGTCGGTCGGGTCCTCCTGCCGTCCGAACCGGGCGGTGTAGGCGTCCGCCCGCAGGACGAGCAAAAACGACTGCCCGCGCGTCGTGAACGCGTCGGAAACGCCGCGGAGGAACCCTTCGCGCATGTTGTCGCAAAGGTTCTGGCGCTGGTTCACCTCGCCCGAAGCGGTGTCCTTGAGGCCGTCGAGGAACGCTTTCAAGACGGCGTTCGAGGACGTTCCGCCGGCCGACGCGAAGAACGACACGTCGCGCACCGCGGGCGCCCGGATGACGGAAACGGAGCCTTTCTTGCTCGCGCGGGCGAGCTCGACGAGGTTCGTCACGTGGTTGACCATCGTGGCGGCCTTGTACTCGCTCTCGGTCGGGTGCCGGTCCACGTTCCGGAGCATGTTCGCGTACGCCGAAGCGATGTCGACGGCCGCTTGCTCGGAAACGGACTGCTTCACCGGCCTGTCGTTTTTGAGTCCGGGATACGGCGCGCCGTAGAGGGCGGCCGCGAGGGGATACGGGTTGAATTCGTCCGCGCGGCGGACGCGGACGGCCTTGTTGCCTTTGTCGTCGACGTCCTCGTAGTATTCGAGAAGACGCGGCAGGTTGAGGTTCACGCGGCCGTTCTGCACGGCGGAGAAGAGGTGGCGCTGCTTCGGGGCCGAGGAACGGGTGCCGAGCGAATTCCAATCCACCGTGCCGTCTGCGGACAGCTCGACGTCCGACAGGTCCTTGGAAGCCGGGTAGCGGTCCTCGTCCATCGTGAAATAGTCGAACACCGGATGGAAATCGGAATCGGGGGCGCCGCTGTCGAGCGGATCGTACGGGGGAGAGCGCCACATCTTGAAAAGCGAAAGCGTCTCGTACGGTCCGACGAGGATCGAACCGAGGTCCCCCACGGACGTGATGCCGCCGGTCCGGAAATGGGTGTAAATCTCATTGTTGAGACGCGCCTGCGTCCGACCGCCGTCGCCGTTTCCGAACTTCCCGTCCACGATCCAGTCCCGGTCGCCCAGATCGTTGCGGCTTTTCGAGAGCTGGTGCATGAGGTCGGCGCACGTCGCGTCATCGTACTCGTTGAACCAGTCGTACCACAATCCGTTGTCGAGTTCCTCCCACTCGGCGGCGGAATCCCGGAAGAGCCACTGGCTGACGGACGGCCGGATCGAACCTCCGTCCGTGAAGAGTCCGAGCCGGTCGAGTGTTATCTCGCCGTTGTTTGAGTACTCGATGCTGTCCGAAGGATCGAGTTCCTTCTGCAATTCGGCGAAAATCATTTTCGCGGACTGGCCGAGGCCGTTCGGAACGTACCCGGCCCGGGCGCAGACGTTGTTGATCCAGAACTTGTGGTTGGCCTCCCACGTCGGCTCCCCTTCCGCATTTGCGGTGGCGAGACTCGTGGTGTCCATGCCGAATTGCGGGGCGAGGCACTCGGCCCACCCTTGGGCGAGATCACCTCTTGAACCATCAACCTTGTTGTGGTCGGCGTCCACCTTGGCAGTATCCTTCACGACTGACTTCTCCGCGTCGTGGTAGACGCCGGCGTCGACGCGCACCCACCACGACTTCGTATTGTCGGATTCCAGACGCGGCGCCGGGACCTGCTGGACCGTCTTGCCGTCCACCTTGATTTCGGCCTTGAAGCGGATCGGCACCCAGACGTCCGGCTTGTCGGTCGTGGTGGCGGCGCCGCCGCCGGAAAGGGATCCGGAGGTGCCGGTCGCCGAATCAAGCGTGTACTCGTGGTGCGTGAGCGGGAAATAATCATCCTCCGTAGGTTTTCCGACCAGATTTTTTGTTTTTACCCCGCAGATGATCTTGAACGGAAAACTGTCCGAAACGTTGACAAGCCGGTTTGCGGAACTGTCCACGCTTTCGTCGATGGTGGCCTTGGCGGACAACTTTTGATTCTCGAGCCAGAAGCCGTCCCACTTGATTTCCGGCGCGTAGGAAGCGCTCTCGTGGTACTCGACTTCCGTGTCCTTGACGTCCCCGGACGCCGTGCTTCCCCCCGAAACGGTACCGTACGACGCCGGTGTCTGGGCCATGACGTCGAACGTCACCTCGAGTTCCGCGTCCATGCGCCGGGCGCCGGCGGTGTCGTCGCGGTTGTCGTCCGCGGCGATGGCGCCGACGTGGAGTACGGCGTCGTATTCGACCTGCCAGTTGTAATTGGAGGAAACCCCCGCCCCGAACCACATGTGGTTGGGGTTCCGATCCTCTTTGTACTCGTAATGCGGGTGTTCGAGGTCGATCGTCACGTAGGCGTAGAACGTCTTCATGAGCGGCGCGCCGACGGTGCAGGGATAATCGAGCGGATTTTCGACCGAAGCGCCGCTGATGCCGGACTTCACGGTCCGCAGGACGTCTCCGGAATCGTCGGTGCGGCGGTCGTCCCAGACCTTGACTTCGATGTTGTCGCCCATCCCGGCGAGCATGGCCCAGTAGCTGTCGGCATCGCCTTTTCCGGATTTCTTGCCCGGCACGGCGTCGCCGTCCACGGCGTCGAGGATGCCGACCGTGGCGAGGGCGGCGCGAGGCACGTAAAGATCGAGGAGACCGCCCGCTCCGCCGAACAGGTGGAGGGATTCGCGGTTCCGGCTTTGGGTGTTCTCGTTCCACCACTCCGTGACGCCGCCTTCCCTGCGGGACCGCGCGAAAACGGACACCATCGCGGGATAGATCCGGTTCGCGAGATCGTTCAACTCGTCGACGGAGAGATTGGCGCCGTCTTCGCCGTACGGGAGCGCGATCTTGGGCTCGCCCTCGGGATTGAGCGGCGCGAGGGAGACGCCCGTGCCGGCGTAGAGATCCGGAGGCATGAAGTGGAGATTCTTCTTCTTTGCCTGCGCGGGCTTGGTCCAGTTGAACCCGCCGGCGTCCTTTTTCGCTTTCGCGTCGGACAGGGAAAACAGCGCCTTTGCGTCGTTCAAGAGGCTTGCCAGCTTCGAGCGGCCGGAGGACACGAGCGGACTCGGGATTTCCGTGCCGCCCGGGGTCTTGGCCTTGACGCCGCCGTCGACGGGAATGAACCTCCACGGATCGTCGCCGGACGATTCCTTGCGCGCGTCGAGCGCGTTGTTGAGATTGGAAAGATCCCCGATCTTGCCGAGGTCGAGGTAGCCCGTGGTGTCGAGCGCGACGAAGGCGTAGCGGCCGACGATCGACTCGCTGTTCTGCGGATACCCGGCGTTGACGCCCATCGTCGCCGCGGAATCCTTGGCGATCGAGGACGCGCCGATGCCGGAGTAGAGCGGGGCCCAGTCCACCGCGGCGGAACGCACCATCGCGATCTGGTTCGACGTCATGTATTCGGCGGCGCCGGAGCAGAGGACGCTCGGCGCGGGATCGGACCCCTCGCGGAGGCGGGACTGGAAATAACCGTCGTTCCTGCGGTTGTACTCGCGCTTGGAATCGTTCTTTTCGCGCTCGGAACCGCGGTCGTCGGGCGCGCAGGAAGCGAGCCAGGGCTGGGGCCAGACCGCGACAGGGCTGTCCACCACGGCGTTGCTGTGGCCGTCCTGCGTCTCGGCAAGCGAATCGTCGATCGCCTGGATCGCCGCCGCGAGCGCCGAATGCAGCGCCTGTTCGGCGACGTGCGCGTTTTTGAGGTTGGTGGTGGCGCCGCGCTCCGTGCGCATGAACGTCGAGAACGCGACGGACATGAGCATCAGCACCGAAAGGATGCCGAGCACGATCACGAGCGCGGAGCCGGACGTTTTCCCGTTGTTCACGTTGCAGACCCTTTTCATGGATTCCATTCGCGCTTGGAGAATTTGAAGCCGGCATCGTAGACGCCACGCTCGTAAACGTACCGGTTCATGTTGAGAAACGTCGCGGCGCCCTCGTAGATCACGGAGTCGTCGGAGGAGACCTCGTCGGGCGCTTCGATGCGGACGACGTACGGATCGCCCCAGGGATCGGCGAACACGTCCGAGTCGCTTTCCTCGCCAAGCGGGACGGGCGCCCCGTCGCGGTCGAAGAAGCGGTCCGGGGGCACGTTCACGAAGGCGACGCCGCCGTCCCCGCCCATGAGGGGCTTCAAAAGGCCGCGCGTGACCTCCACGTACTTTCCGGCGGAGAATCCGTCGGGCAGGGTGCGGTTGGCGATCCACCAGGAACGCAGGGCCGTGGCGAGCTGCTGCGTCTCGGCCTGGGCGGTGGCGCGGTAGGCGCGCTGGCGCGCGGAAAACGCGGCCGAGCCGACGAGGCCGATGAGAACCGCGATGATGCCGACGACCGTCAGCAACTCCACGAGCGTGAATCCGCGCGTTGTCTTTCCGTTTGACGTCATGTTCCGGAATCCTCCGCCGCCCCGCTACCGCGAGACGATTTCGCCCTTGCCGCCGCCATTCGAGCGCACTTCAAGGCCGGTTGTGGAGCCGGTCGGGACGACTTCGACGCGGATGCGGCACCACGTCGGGCACTTTTCCTTGCTCTTGCCGGATTCGCCCCACGCGACGTGGTCGGCGAATTCGCTTTGGTCGGTTTCGAAGTCCTTGCGCTCTTCGGTCTTCTCCCCTTCGCCGTAGTCGAGGCGGATCGCCTTCACGGTGAACGACGAAGAACTGCCGCCGTTCCCGGACCCGGAATAGATCGTGGACGATTCGGAATCGGTGGTCCCCCACGTGGCGCGTCCGGTCGCGCTGTCCGTGGAACGGGCCGTGACGAGGGACTCGGAGCGCGTCACGGAATTCGCCGAGCAGTGGTACTCCACGAGCCGGATGCCGCGGTCGCCCTGCTTGCGCTTCTCCGGCTCGACGGCGGCGAGGACGACCATTTTGACCGAACTTCCGGACGCCTCCACCGGGGAGGAAAAACCGAGGCCGTCGAACGCCCGGCCGTCGACCGCCGACTGCAGGTCGCGCTGGATGGAGCCCACGATCGCGCGGGCGACCATGCCGCCCTCGGCGCGGACGTAGCCGGCGTCCCACACGGAAGAGGCCTGCGAGAACAGGCCGCCCACCATGAGGACGAGGATGGCCAGAATGCCCGTCGCCACCATGAGTTCGATGAGCGTGAACGCGGCGGCGGCGCGACGCCTTCTTCCCGTGGACGGGTTCTTCATGGGCGGTGCAAAAAGTGGAATTCCTGGGAATAGACCGGCTCGTTCACGAAAATGGAGTAGCCCTTCTGGTCGGACGACACGACGGAAACGATGTACCGGTCGGGCTCGCGCAGGACCGTCGATCCCTTGCCGGAGAGCATGTTCTTCACGGCGTCTTTGGACGCCGATTTGCCGTACATCTTCTTGCCGTAGCGCTCGACGGCGTTGACGTAGCCGCGGACCGAGCGCCAGTCGAGCGGACGGGGCCTGCGCCGGACGCGGACGAGGCGGATGATGTAGTGGGGCGGAAGGGCGATGCCGGAAGCGTCGACGTCGCGCTTGCCGTCGTCGTCCGCGAAGAACCAGATCGATCCGTTCGCCCCGGACGCGTTGTTGGTGACGCTCTGGGCGACCTTGGAAACGTTCGGGCGGAACATCGAGTTGTCGCTCCGGAACGAATCCGGGGCCTTGCCGTCGCTCCATTTGGGGAGGTTCGTGTTCTCGATGGCGCGGGCCCACCATTCCGAAGGCTTGTTCCACGTCGCGATGTCGTCGATCGACGACACGTTGCCCGCAATGGCGGCGAGCGTCGCCCCGGCGAAAGAAGAACCGACGAGATCGCGGTTCGAATTGGCGCCCTGGCGGAGCCCCGCCGGAAAGAGGCCGAACACCGCGATCATGCCGCCGGCGGCGACGGTGAGGGCGAGCGCGACCTCGACGAGCGAGAAGCCGCCGCGCGCGCTGGTGCCTGGAATGCGTCTGCGAAACATTTCGTCCTGCCCTATTTGCTGGTGACCGTGACGAGGCCGTTGCCGTCGACCTTGACCCGCTGGACCATCGGCTTGGCGACGCCGGCTTCCGTGATGACGAAGCCGGACGGCAGGCCGCACTTCGCCCTGCCGTCCGGATAGAAGTGGACGTAGGCTTTCTGCATCCAGTCGGGATCGAGCTCGCCGTCCGACTTCCACGAATCGTCGAAGACGAATCCGCCCGGCAGGGTCTGGATCGGCATGAGGGGCCACGCATACTCGTTTCCGAGGGCGAACGCGCCGTTCGTTTTCTTGTAATCGGACTCCTTGATGCCGAACATCCAGCCCTCGTAGTCCTCGGAAGCGACGTAGAACGGCGGATAGGCGCACGTTGCGGCCTTGCGGGCCGTGACGTCGAAAACGAGCAGCTCGGAAAACTCGCGCTCGAAGAACTGCGAAAGGTCGCCGCCCTTGACCGTGACGTCCTTGCCGCCGCCGGTGGCGCCCTTCGGGATCCGGAGCGTGCCGATCGTGGTGTTGACCGCGGAGTTGCGCAGGTCGGCCGGATAGAGATACGCCGAGGAAGCGTCTTCGTCGCGGTCCGCGAACTCGTCGTGGACCCAGTACGCCTCGACCTTCTCCTTGCCCGAATACGGGATCGCGCGGGAATTTTTCTCCGTCTTCAGGCCGCTCACCATGCCGCCCTTGCGGCAGACGACGAACTTGTCCACGTCGATGCACCAGACGAACACATCCGTGCCGTCGACGCACGCCTGCTGGCGCGCGGCGCCGAGCGCCCGGCGGAAACGGTCCGCGCCGGTGGAAGTGCCCATGGCGCGCTGGATGCCGGCGAAACCGCCGACGACCATCGAAGCCATGAGGACGACGATGCCGACGACGGCCATGAGCTCCATGAGCGTGAAGCCCGAGCGCCGGGTGCGGGACGCGGCCCGCGTCGCTGTCTTGGAACCGAACATTTCGATCACTCCGGGTTGCGCTGCACGA
>OCVV011205805.1_pt1 | contig 12842 bp, 6 predicted proteins | sample 1539721 | NCBI WGS metagenome assembly OCVV01 (sample SAMN02144230, study PRJEB22623) | gut metagenome | biome: sheep rumen | host: Ovis aries | place: New Zealand
ATACCGATCTCTCTCCGTTTATACGAAATACTCGTCGAAATGAAGTTCGTGAGCATAAGCGCGGCGAAAACGGCGAACCCTATCCCGATATACAAGAATATTTTCGACGTCGATTCGACGAAATCGTTCACGCTTTCGAGCGTTGTTATAACGCCGTTTCTTAACGAAAAATTTTTCTCTTCGTTTTGCTTGCCGTAATTGAACCGTATAAGTTCTTTCCAATCGTCTTTCGTTATAACGCCTTTTTTAATAGCGAAGACGTACTTGTCTTTTTCCGTTTCTTCCACTCGTTTCATTTTTTCTTCGGACAAAACGACTTCATACTCGCTTTCCATATCTTTTTTAATAAAATATCCGCCTATGGTCGCGTCGTAATATTCATAGTTTATTTCGTAGTTCAGGTCACAATGAAACGTCATTTCGGTAACTTTTTCTTTATTTTCTTCAATATACGGTTTTACGGTATCTCTTATATACGCTTTCATTTCCTCGTCGGTTTTTTCCGACGTTCCGGCGTTGTATTCAAAGAGATTTTGTATTATTTCTTCTCCCAAAGAAGTATCTTGTCCGCGGTTTTGTTTTATATCATTTATCAAATAAAGTATTTTTTCAACGCTGACCATGACTTGTTTTTCGCCGAGTTTATCGCCGTCGAAATACACTTTTTCATAATCGTCGTTCATATTTTTTTCGCTGTTTACCCGATAATAATAAGCGTTGTAATTCTCATTAAAGAAACTGACGTTTATTCTTTTATCTTTTTTCAAATCGTTGTTTTCCATAAATCCTTTTTTCACGTACAGCAATCCGTGATACCCGAACTCCACGTTGCCTTGCAATTCGCTCAAAAGGATATAATTCATGATATCGAAACCGTTTTCGGCGTTTTTAAGGCTTTCAAACCGACTCCCGTCGAATTTTGTATCCACGATCCCCGTGATATAATACTTTTTGGTATTCACTTCAAAGTATGGTTTTTTGCTTAAAAAATCCTCTTCCGTGCGGATATCCGCCGCGCTCAAATCAATATCGCCGTACGAATAACCGTATTTTTTCACAAGGGAAAATATAACGTCCGTTATCACTGTTTCGTCGTATTTTTCGGGAAATTTTCCTTTAAAAGTAAAGCCGAGTTCGTCAAAATAACTCTTCTCCGTCTCCAAAATACCCGAAATATCAAACGCGGAATAATAAGCGGAAGGCGATCTGTCTTTCAAATAGTAACTCATTCTGAATTGATCGTTTTCTTCCACGCTCAAGAACTTTTTCCCCGTTTTTTCTTCCAATTCTTTTATATCGTCTTCGGAAAATTTCGTCGAATACGTCTGCATGAATTTTTCGCCGTAGTCGTCGTTTTCTCTGTTTTTATTGACGGTGAAAACGGCGGCGTTTATATTGTTTTCAAACACCGTTTTTTCCGTCGCGGTGATCTTATTGTAAGAAGCGAACGTGTCGGTCAATCCGAACATGGTAAAAGCCACCATGGAAAGGAGAATGGTAAACACGAGTCTTACCGGCTTATTTTTCAGTCCGCTCGCGCCGATCTTCAATTTGTTTTTGAAAGGAAGACGGCTTTTTATCAGTTTGAATTTTTCTTCCTTATATTCTATCTTACTTTCGTCCGTCTCTTTGAAACTCTCTTTTTTGCCGTTTTCGCCTATACGCGCGAACCGTTTCAAATCGCCGTTCGCTTTTTCGTCCACCGAAATGATCGCTTCGTGTTCTTGCAAATATTTATTGATGACGGCAAGGTCGCTTTCCGTTAAAACGTACCCCTTGTCCACGGTGATGATCTTATTGTCGGTGATATGCACCCCGTCGGAAATTTTTTCCGCTTCGGCGGAATATTTTTCTATATCGCTTATGATTTTTCCGTCTTTCAATTCGATCACGCGGTCGCCGTACAATTCGGCAAAATCCCGATCGTGCGTAATGGTCACGACGAGTTTTTCTTTCGATAACTTTTTCAACGTGTCGAAAACCTGCAACCCCGTTTTGCTGTCAAGCGCGCCCGTCGGTTCGTCCGCCATGATGATCTCCGGATTTTTCACAAGGGCTCTGGCAATGGCTACTCTTTGTTTTTGACCGCCGCTCAGTTCGCTCGTCTTTCTTCCGCCGTATCCTTCCAAATCGACTTCTTTTAAAATTTCGTTTATTTTTTCATTCGTCGCTTTTATTCCTTGAAGTTGCAAGGCAAGCGCAATATTTTGCGCCACGTTAAAGTCGTTTAGGATATTATACTCTTGAAAAATGAAACCCAAATACGTGTTTCTGTAACTGTCGAACTCGCTTTGTTTGAAGTCCTTACTTGACTTTCCTTTGATGATGATCTCGCCGCTGTCGTAGGCGTCGAGACCGCCGAGAAGGTTCAAAAGAGTACTTTTTCCGCTTCCCGATTTTCCGAGAATGAAGACCATTCCTTTTTCCGGAAATTTGATGCTTATATCGTTCACGGCTTTGACGGGATTTCCCTTTTTCGGACGATATTCTTTCACTAAATGTTTTGCTTCAAGCATTTTTTCTCCCCTTTTTTCAGTGCTTTTTTATTTTATTTACACCTGCTAGTATAACATGTTTTATTGAGTTATTCTTAATTATTACTAAGTTTATTTATAGTTTTAATATTTGATTGAAAAAAAATACTTTTTATGTTATACTGCTACATATGGAAGAACAAACCAAACTTGACTATATCAGCAAGCAAATTAAACTCGAACTGGCGACGAAACTTAGCTCGGCGGAATACGTCCTTTGGATCGATCCGCTCGTTCCGTATGAAATAAACGACGACGTGATGACTTTTATCGCGCCGACGGAGAACACGGCGAACACGCTGAAAATGCACTACGGCTCGCGCTTTACCGAGATCGCCATCAACTTGCACCTTCCCGTCACGTATTTCTTCTTTAAGACGGAAAGCGAGATCGAGAGAAAGAAAGAGACGGTCGTGACGGAGGTCAAAACGCCTCTTCCTTCCGCCGAACGGAAAAATCCGTTCGTACAAAAATACACGTTTGAAAATTTCGTAATCGCCGACAATAACCGTTTTGCCACCGCTTCGGCGCAAGCCGTCGCGAAAAATCCCGGTTCCAACGATAATCTTCTCACGTTGAACCCTTTGTATATATACGGCGGCGTGGGACTCGGGAAAACGCACCTTTTGCACGCGATCGGGAATTATCTTTTTGAAAACAATCCTTCTCTTACCGTGATATACACCACGGCGGAAAAAATAAGCAACGACTATTTCGCTTCGCTGAACCAATATTCGTCCGACAAGGATTCGTATCGTAATTTCCGTAAAAAATACACGAGTTGCGACGTTTTAATGGTGGACGACGTGCAATTTATGCAAAAAAAAGGGGGCTTGCAAGAGGTATTTTTCCATATCTTCAACGACCTTTTCATCAACCAAAAACAAATCATTCTTTCAAGCGATCGTCCGCCGAAAGAAATAAACGACATAGAAGACCGCTTGCGGTCGCGTTTTGAAAGCGGTATGATGACGGATATATCCGCGCCGAGTCTGGACACGCGTGTGAATATCATTCGTAAAAAACTCGAATCTTCCTCTTTTACGCTCGACGAAGATACCATTTATTTCTTGGCGGAACGCATCAATACGAACGTAAGAGAACTGGAAGGGGCGTTGCAAAAAGTCATTATGTTCAGTACGCTTACACATAAAAAACCGGGAATCGAAGTGGCGAAAGAAGCGTTGAAAGAAAAGGAAGCGGAAAACAACGAACCGATCGACAGCGATAAAATCATTACGGCGGTAAGCGAATATTACCGCGTGCCGGTATCGGACATCATCGGCAAGAAAAAGACGAAAGACGTCGCCGAAGCGAGAATGATGGCTATCTATCTCGTTTGCGACATACTGAGCTTGCCTCTTGTCAGCATCGGATATATTTTCGGGGGAAGAGATCACACCACCGTTATCTATTCCCGCGATAAGATTTCCTCCCTTCTCATGACGAACAAGGGGACGAAAAAAGCGGTGGACGACATCAAGTCGATGTTGAACTGTCGATAACCTTTTTCTTTTGTTGAGAAGTTGTTGACGCATTGTGGAGATCTTTCCACAAAAAACAGGTCGGAAAAAATCCCTTTTCCAACCGAAAGAAAGTTGAAACGAATAAAAACACGAGTTATCCACAGTTTCAACACACCTAATAATAGTAATAATCATTCAATATATACTAATCTTATTGTTAAGGAGACGGAAAAAAATGAAATTCTATTGCGACGGAAACAATCTTGCGGGAGCGACCAATATCGTAAGCAAAGCGCTTGCGGTCAATAAAAACATTCCTATTTTGGAAGGCATAAAATTAAGCGCGCACGGGAACGAATTGACGCTCAGCGCGTATAACCAAGAAATTTTTATCCAAAAGACGATACCGGCGGACGTGTATTCGGAAGGAGACCTTGTGGTCAACGGAAGAATTTTTTCCGAATACGCCAATAAGATTTCTTCGAGAGACAATATCGAGATCGAAAAAGGTCTCAACAATAAATTGAGTATAAAAATAGGAAAAAGTTACAGTGAAATAAACTTTTTCGAGATCAATAATTTCCCGGAGATCGGCGAATACGAAAACGATGTTTCCTTTACGATGAAGCAAAGCGAGTTGAAAGAACTTTTGGAACGCGCCATTTTCTGCGTATCATTGAACGACAACCGTATTCTTTTGAAAAGCTGCAATATAGAATTGAAGGGAAATAATCTGGAAGCCGTTTGCTTGGACGGGTTCAGGGTGGGAATTTCGAGAAAAGTTCCCGACGAGAAAAAAGGAACGTTCAAATGTATCATTCTCGGCAAGATCGTGAGCGATATCATCAAAGTGCTTTCGGACAGCGAAGATCCCGTCACCGTGATCTGTTACAAAAACGTGGTCGTTTTCGACCTCGGTCATACGAAGATCAGAACGAACACCGTAGACGGCGAATTTTATAAGTACGACAACAACATTCCCAAGACGGTCAAGACGGAAATAACCGTGAAAAAATCCGATTTGGAAGAATGTTTGAACAGAGCGAGCATCATAAGCCGCGACAGCTACTACAACACCGTTACCATCGATATAGTGAATAACGATATGAATATCGTCGCGGAAAGCGAAAAAGGCAAAATTGACGAAAATATCGAGTGTACGAAGGAAGGGGAAGACTTGAAAATTTGCTTGAACAACAAATTCTTGCAAGAAGCAATTTCCAAAATCAAAGAAGATTTTATCAAAATGAAATTCGACGGCAACACCCGCCCCGTCATCATCAAAAAAGTGGACGGGGAAGAATTTATTTGCATCGTTTTGCCGGTAAGGGTGGTGTAAGAAAAAAAATAAAAAAAAAGGCGAATAAAGCCTTAAAATCCACTCAAAATAGTAAGAAAGAATGGAAAATCTCACATATAAGATCAATAAAGACAGGGTATATTTTTATTACGGAGAAAAATTACTTTTTCAAAACAGTAAAAGTATACCTTTTATTGTGCTCAAAAAAAGAAAGAACGGCATTTTGAGCGCGGTCTCTTTCGACAAGTACGGTGTGAGAGAAACGGAAGAAGGGTACAGTATCGAATTTTTCAACGAAAAGAACCCGGACGATAAAATCCTTTTGACGTTGGTGGAAATTGAAAATAAGGTGCATTTTTCCTTTGATTTCAATAAAGAAAACACGGTGATGCAAATAACCCTTTACAAAGGGAGAAAGGACGTCGCGCTCGGACTTCCGGCAAACAATACCGCGGAAATAAGAAGAGGAAAAACGTTTTTAGGAAAACCCATTACGGAAAAAATTTACGCCGACAAAAAATTATCTTTTTATATCCCCGAACGGTATTTTTTCGAGAATGAAAATATAACCGATTACGACGTGAAAATAAAAGACGCCGTATACGTTTCCGTTCGCTCGAAAACGCCGCATTTTACTTTGCTTTGCAAGACGGATATAAAAGAAGTTTACCAAAGAAAAGACAATGAAAAAATAAAAAAATACCCCCGCGGTTCCGTCTTCATCGAAACGGAAGAAATAAAAGAAAATCAAATAGAAAAATACGAAAATAAATACCCCGATTTCAAAGGCTTTGTAATAAAAAACAGCGTTTTTAACGAAATAAACGTTGAAAATGAAGTAAAAAAAGCGAAAAAAAAGAAAAAAGAAATTATTTTCAAAGTGGACGGAACGGTCACGAAAGAACAATTTTTCAAGTATTTCGATAAAAACGACGGATTTTTCTTCGACGATAAATATTATATAGACTTTTCCAAAGAAAACACCGCGCGAAAATATCTCGTCGTGATACGAAAATATCTCGATCTCTTTGCGGACGGTATTTATTTTAACGACCGCTTTACAAAAGACGCCGTGACGAAATTACTTGAAGGTATGCTCGATATTTGCAAAGAATACGACTCGGTCGCCGTCTTCCATAACGTCATGACGGAAAAACAAGGGGACTACGGCTATCTCATTATAAAAGGAAAAGATCTTATCGCAAACTTTGAAAGCTTTTATTACGATTATTATTACAGCGGTGAAAAATGCTTCGGGAAAGAAGAAAAAAAATTGACCGAAAAAAAAGACTTCGACCTCACGATCATTCAAGAATAAAAAAATTTATTTTTTCAATACGATCATTCAGAAATAAAAAAAATTATTTTTTCAATTTTTTATATATTATATTTTTAAGTATAAAAATATTTATTTTCTTTCAAAAAATGTAAAAATTAAACCGAAAATAAGTAATTTTTTATAAAATCATTAAAATTTATTTTGTAACATTTGCTACAAAATGTTTCACGTGGAACATATTTTTAAAATCTTGGTCGCATTTTTGATTTGATTTTTTTCGTCCTTTTTTATGGATAAAAATAAAGAAAAAAACAGTAAAAATGTATAAAAACCGATAAAAATAATACTCTTTAACGGAGTTTTTTAAAAAAAAATCCGGAAAAAATACGAAAGAATAAAAAAAACTTAAAAAAGAGAAGAAGTGGGTTTAATAAAAAGAATTGGTATTGACTTTTCTTATGTTTAGGGTTATAATAAAGTGTCAAAATATTTATTATGCGAACGATTTTATATATTTAGACGTGAAACTTTATAACATAGACAGGAGGTAAGAATGTTAAGCAGTCTGGTTGCTGCTTTAAGCGAAGGAGCGAGTATCGCTTTATTCGTCGTTCTTCCCATCGTTGGCGTAGCCATCGGATTTGTCGTCGGTTTGATTTTGTATAAAAAGAAGACCGAAAAGAAAATCGGCAATTCCAAAAAAGAGGCTACCCGGATAGTGGAAGACGCGAGAAAAGAAGCGAAAGAGATGCGTCAAACCGCTTTGCTTGAAGCGAAAGAAGAACAATTAAGATTGCGAAACGAACTTGAAAAGGAATCCAAACAAAGACGTTTAGAAATCCAAAAGACGGAAAACAGACTCAACCAAAAAGAAGATACTCTTGACAAAAAGGAGATGATCTTGGACAACAAGATCGAGTCTCTCGACAAGAGAAAAGCGGAGATCGAGAAGCGGAACGAAGAATTGGACATTCGAGAGAACGAACTCAACGAGCAACGCGCGGGTATCATTAAGGAAATCGAGCGCGTCGCGGGCATCACGCGTGAAGAGGCGAAAAAGATCCTTATCGACGAAATGACGGAAGAGGCGAAGCAAGAAGCCGCCGGCATTATTAAGGACATCGAAGCCAAAGCGAAAGAAGAGGGCGAAAAGAAAGCGAAGAACATCATAGGGCTCGCTATTCAAAGATGCGCCGTCGATCATGCGGCGGAGACGACCGTCAGCGTCGTGGAACTTCCCGGAGAAGAAATGAAAGGAAGGATAATAGGACGCGTGGGCAGAAACATCAAAGCGTTTGAGTCGGTCACGGGCGTAGACGTTATCATCGACGACACACCGGACGTTGTTACGCTTACGAGTTTCGATCCGGTCAGACGCGAGATCGCGCGTCAAACGCTCCAAAAACTCGTCAACGACGGCAGAATACACCCCGGCAGGATCGAAGAGGTTGCGGACAGGGTGAGAAAAGAGATCGACGCTCAAATCAAAGAAAAGGGCGAAGAGGCTGTTTTTGAAGCGGGTATCTTCGGATTACACCCCGAACTTGTGAAATTGCTGGGTAAATTGCAATTTAGAACGAGTTACGGACAAAACGTATTGAACCACTCTTTGGAAGTGAGTTTCTTAGCCGGATTGATGGCGCAAGAACTCGGAGCGGACGTAAAAGTGGCTAAACGCGCCGGACTTCTCCACGATATAGGAAAGGCGGTCGACCACGAATACGAAGGCACGCACATTCAAATCGGCGTAGACCTTGCGAAAAAATACAAAGAGAAAGATATCATCGTGAACGCCATTGCAGCCCACCACGGCGACGTACCACCCGAGAGCATCGAGGCGGTACTCGTACAAGCGGCGGACGCTATCAGCGGCGCAAGACCGGGAGCAAGAAGAGAATCTCTCGAAAATTATATTAAACGTTTGGAAAACTTGGAATCCTTAGCAAATTCGTTCGCAGGCGTAGAACAATCGTACGCCATTCAAGCGGGTAGAGAAATCAGAGTAATCGTAAAACCCGACCAAGTAAACGACGCCAGAACGGTATTCTTGGCAAAAGAAATCGCTCAAAAACTGGAATCGGAACTCGAATATCCGGGACAAATCAAAGTCAACGTCATTCGGGAAACGAGAAGCGTCGAATACGCAAAGTAAAAATAATAACCGTCGCAACGAAGCGGCGGTTATTTTTTTGTATTTTTTAATCTTGATTTTTTATCGTGATGACGGGGATGAAACCCAAAAAGGAGACGTCACCGCATTTATTATTTCTTTTTGGCTTTTCTTTGTTTCAAATAATTGAAGACAAGTAATCCTATTGCCGACAAAACAATCGCAAGCGCAATGACAACGCCCGCAATAGCGCCGCCTGAAAGACTCTTCTTTTCGGGAGTGACGACAACTGCCGTTTTATCTTCCGCCGTTGTCAAAGCGGAGTAGTTGTTTACGAGTGCCTTTTGATCTGCCGTCAAAGCGTTGTATGCCGTTCTCGCCTCGGCTATTTTTTCGCTGTCGGGGTTGGACGCGTCAATGGCGTTGATTTTTGCAATAACAGCCGCAGCCGCCTCGTTGTCGGTTTTCATGGCAGCGTAGGTCGTTTCGGCGGTCGTAAGAGTGTTTACGTTATTGACAAGTTCCTTTTGCGCTGGCGTCAAAGCTTCATAAGCCGCTTTCGCTTCGTCTATTTTGCCCTTGTTTTCGGCGGTGTACGTCACGGTGCCGATGGCGTTGATTTTCTTAGTAACGGCTTCCGCCACTTCGTTGTCTGCTTTCAGTACGTCATACGCCGCTTCGGCGTCGGTCAACTTGTCATAATTTTCAATGGACGCCTGCAATTTACCCAAAGCGTCGTAGGCGGCTTTTGCCGCGTCGATTTTCGCTTTACATTCATCGGTGTAGGTAACTTCGCCGATAGCGTCGATGAGAGCGGTCGCTTCCAAAATTTGATAATCTTGTTGCGCATAAACCAAAACGTGAACGTTATTGACGAGATTTTTTTGGTCGTCGGTCAAGTTGCCAAAAGCTTCTCTCGCCGCGTCGATTTTCGTTTTACATTCTTCGGTGTAAGTAACTTCGCCGATGGCGTTGATGAGCGCTTTCACTTCTTCCGCCGCCTGTCTATCCGTCTCTTCTTTTTGGGCTGCCGCTTCGGCTTCTGCTTTGGCTGTCGCAAACTCCGCTTCCGCGTCAACGAGTTTTTGTAACGTTTCGGAATCTATTTTTTCCTTTTGTTCGTTGGAAAGTACGTCGTATTTTTTTCTGGCTTCGGCGATTTTGTTTCCACACTCTTCGGTGTATTCGACTTCGCCGATGGCGTTGATAAGTTCGGTGACTTCTTCGGCGGAAACGTAGTACCAGCTTGCCCAAAGTTCTACGTTGCTTGCAACGTTCCCATCAATGGCGGTTATCGCGTTGCCTGTCAACCCTTCGTTATTAAACCAACCGACAAAGAGGTTGTCGGCTTTCGTCACGTCGGAGGGCAACGTTACGCCGACGCCTTCTTGGAACGTCGTGGCGTATTCACCATTGATTTCGCCTTCGTTAAGATGATAGGTGATCGTATGGAAGATATCTTCCCACTTTGCCCAGTATACTTTATCTTCTTTGGCGTTAGAGGGGATCTCGGTCACAGCTTCACCGGTCAACTCTTCGTTGTCATACCAACCGGCAAAGGCGTAGTGGGATTTTTTGGCGTTGGAAGGTAATTGTAAAGCAACTCCTTCGCAATAAAATTTTTCGTACAACCCTTTAAAAGAGCCGTCGTTCAGATTATAAGTAATCGTATGGGTGGTGGAAGGATAATAATAATCGTTGCTTACTTCACCGTTCACGCCGCGTACGGTGACCGTGCCGCAAGAACTGAATCTATCGCTTTTGCCGATTCTGTTGGAGTCGTTTTTATTTATTGCGACCAACATCGTGACGTTTTCTATGGTGATATTTCCGCAAGAAGCAGCGTTTCCACCGCCCGGACCGCTTTTACCGCAACCGATGGCTGCCGCGGTGTGTTCACCGGCTTCGGCATAAACAGATCCGCCGGTTATCGTAATATTTCCGCAAGAACTTTCACTACCTCCGCCGATGGCTGCCGCGTATAATTTAGCGGCTTGAGCGTAAACATATCCGCCGGTTATCGTAATATCTCCGCAACTGTGAGCGTCACTGCCGCCGATACCGGCAGAGTCCGATCCGCCGAGAGCGTATATTCTGCCGCTTTCGATCGTAATGTTTCCGCAGGAGTTTCTCTCTCCGGCGCCGATGCCGGCAGCTCTTCCGTTGCTCTGCGAGGTAAGGGTTCCGTCGCCCTTTATCGTAAGGGTTTTATTTTCCGGCACGTAAATGCCGGGATAAGAATCGTTATAACCTTGAACAAAGTTCGTGCCTTCGAGAACGATGGTCGCGTCGCCGAGACAGGTAATACCCGCCCAGGCACAGTAAACGTCGTTTATACCGTTTATGGCGGCGTCTTTCAAAGTAATGGTCGCGCCGTCGGCAACCGAAAATTTGATTTTTGCGCTGAGCGTTCCGGTGAACGTTTCGCCGTCCTGCGCCGTGTAGTCGGATTTGATATCGGAAAGATTTACCGTCGTTTCTTCCTCGGCATGCGCCGTCAAGTCGGCTGTCGGCAGCATGGCGAAAACCATCGCAAGCGTTATAAAAAACGCAAACAACGCTACGAGAAGTATTTTCGACGCACTTCTTTGTTTTGTGTGTTCCATTCTTAAAACTCCTTAGTATAAGATTTTTATTTTAATAGTAATAATTATAATATTCGTTATAAAGAATTTCAAGCGTTTCAAGCCCCCTTTTCGGCAATTTTGCAAAGTAACGAAAAGTCGGGGAACGATCGTTAAGAGAGTCTGTTCGTCATTAAAAAGACTCGGAAAAAAGTCCGAATCCATATTTAACGACCGCTTGAAAATATAAAAACCGTTTAATTATGTTTTTTATAAAATTTCCGAAAAATACGAATGAAAAAACGGCGAATTTTCATATTTTCCCGTTTTTATCGTTTTATTCTTGATTTTTGATCGTGATGACGGGGACGAAACCGAGGAAAGAAGTAACTGTCTTTTCTTCCGTTTTGAGAAGACTGTCGCAAAAAACTTCGTTCGATTTTTCACCGGCGGTGAGCGTGAAATAATGGGACGTGTTCAAAAGAAAGGACGTGTAATCGGAAAGGGGAACGGTCGTTTCCTCGGCAAAACTTTTGTCGGGCAAAGCGATAAAGTCGGGCGTTAAAATGCCCTTTTGTTTTTCGGAGAACGCCTTTTCGATAAATTCGCCGTTCAAATACGCGTACGCGTCGCTGTAAAGAAAGTCGTTTGCTTTGATTTTTTCGCCGTTTTCACCCGTTTTGATATTATAATACTCGGTCAAAACGATCGTTTTTTTGTTTTCTTCCACCACTTTTTGCTCCGTTTTGATTTTTGTTGGGGAGAGGAAATATCCCGCGCTTATCACGGATGAACAAACGTACGTTTCGGAAGAAACGTTCGTCGTCAGCAAATTCCACTTGATGGGTTGAACGATAAACGCCTCTTTTTTATTTCCTTTTTCAACAATGGAATAGGACGCGTTTTGATAGCGGATATAGCCCGTTTTTCCGTCTTTTTTGCCGTCTTTTTCGATAATTTCCACCGAAACGACCGATTTTTTACAGGGGAACGCGCCGAAATAAAGAACGTCGTCACGGAAAGAAACGCCGCTTTCGGCAAGCTCGTTCAAAATGGAAATATCGGTCAGACAGTCCTCGCAAACGCCGTCGCCGTTCGAGTCGTCGTGTTTGTGACACAAGCCGTTTTCATCGAAAAAGCAGTAGGTACAAACGCCGTTTACGTAGTTATGCGAGCCGTATTCGTCCAGTTCTTTTCCTTGTTCCACCGTATCGCACAAGAGGCACCGTCTCGTGACGGAAACCTTTTGAAGACACCCCATGTCGTCCCGATTGTCTTCGCTCCAAACGTGGTCGCCCAATTCGCCTTCGACGATCTTTTCGTCTCCGCAATGCGCGCAACGATATTTAACGGTCGATTTCGTCTTGCAGTTGCCTTCGGAGGAAGAAACTTTCACGTAAGAATGCGTTCCGAGTACGGTGGACTCCGTTTTTTCTTCTCCGCATTCGGCGCAACGGTAGATTTTCAAACCCTTTTCAAGGCACGTGCCTTCTTTTTCCGAATACAAAACGAAATTGTGTTCGTGCGTCGGTTCAACGTACGGCGTAAAGTAAGAATAGACCTCTCCTTCGACGGAAACGTACTCGTCT
>OCVV011349911.1_pt1 | contig 12841 bp, 11 predicted proteins | sample 1539721 | NCBI WGS metagenome assembly OCVV01 (sample SAMN02144230, study PRJEB22623) | gut metagenome | biome: sheep rumen | host: Ovis aries | place: New Zealand
TCCCTGATGACTCTCTTAAAACCAGGGCAAAACCCTTGCCCTGTCAGCGTTTTGCGAGTTTTCCAGCATGGTTTGCACACTTCCGAAGTGTCAAACGTCTCGTTCTGAATGTTTTAAATGTGCAAATTAGATCGTGCACGATCTAATTTTTTGACTTAAATTAACTTAAATTCTGCCTTTGCTTGTTGGCCTCCCCCCACCCCTGCCCCTCCCTAGGGAGGGGACGGCTGTCGCAAACCGATACTCTCTTCATCCCCTCCTTGGGGAGGGGCAGGGGTGGGGGGAACATTTATTCAAGGGGAGGGGCAGGGGTGGGGGGAACATTTATTCAAAAGCTGTCAGGGCCTGTAGGGCTTCGAGTAATTCGCCGTTAAAAAGGTTATATTCCGCAGCCCACAGGGCTCGAAAATCCAAATTGATTTTGTCGGGTCGTTTTTTTTGTCTATTTTTGCACTTCGTAATAGAAAAGAAATGGACTGCAACAAGGCGTATAACAAGTTGATCAATAGCGCGAAGCGGCTGCTGCTGACGGTTGTGGCGCTCGCGGTGGCGTGGCCGTTGGCCGCGCAGTCGGGGCTCTACGTTCCCTCGACCAAGCCGGTGCGCGACATGAAGAAGGCTCTGACCAACCCCGAGGTGTTCCACCTCGTGCTCGGCCCCTCGGCCGATGCGGCCGGCTATGCCGTCGACGACCTCGACCTGCTCGACTCGGCCTACAACATCGCCTTCTCTGTCGACAACCCGATGCTCTACACCATGACCCTCGAGGGCTACGGCGAGAACCCCCACGAGGTGCGCTCGCGCCTCGACGCCGTCTACCGCTACTTCGCCATGCGCTGCCACGCCCAGTTCCCCATACGCTACGCCCGCAACCCGATCCGCTGCTCGTGCAACGGCGACACGGTCGAGATACTGCGCTTCGAGGTGCCGGTGCAGACGGCCGTCTACCGCCCGTCCGAGCTGCCCGAGGCGCGCCGGATGCTCAACAAGAGTGTCGACCTCGGCGGCTGCGTGCTGGTCACCTTCCGCAACAACCCCGACGAGTGTGTCGGCGCCGCCCGTGGCTGCTATGTGCCCGCGGCCGACAGCACCGTCTACGGCTACTATGCCTCGATGCTGCTCGCCAAAGGGTCGGTCTACTCGGTGGAGAACACCAAGGACACCTGCCCCGGCGGCCTGCTGATCAACATCGAGGACCACCTGAACTACCGCGACATCCTGGACCGCTACCACCTCATCCCCCACCGCCGCCAACTGCTGGCGCAGGCGGGCTACATCGTCATCCGCGGCCGCTGGCCGATGGTCTCCGACTCCTGCTCCGAGGTGCAGAAGGACAGCATCTTCATCCGCATACCCGTCACGCAGGAGCAGCTCGACGCCAAGCTCAAGTTCTTCGCCAAAGTGAAGACCTCGCGCGGATGGGAGTACAAGCAGTTGCCCACGCGCAAGATGCCCGGCAAGGGCCCCCTGATGCTCCAGGCGCCGATCAACGTCACGCAGTTCGACACGGTCTACCTCGGCAAGCGCATCCAGGAGAAGGAGGTGGGCAAATACTTCTACGAGGTCGACTCGCCCACCGAGGCAGCCTCCTTTGCGATCGGCAAGCGCTTCTACGTCGCTTCGCGTCCCGACAAGGAGGGGCAGCCCGTCATGAAGAAGCCCCTCAAGCAGCTCTTCCGCATCGTCCCCGAGCAGGAGGACGACCAATCCACCCCCTCGTCAGAGAAAACCAGAACGCCCAAGGGCGAAGAAATAATTGAAGACTAAATGGCATACCTACAGACAGATGTGACTAAGGTCACCACTCGTGTTCTACAGAATATGAAACTCCATGGCGAGAAGATCGCCATGCTGACGGCCTACGACTACTCGATGGCTTCGCTGCTGGAGAGTACCAAGATCGATGTGGTGCTTGTCGGCGACTCGGCCGCCAACGTCATGGAGGGTCACAAGACCACCCTCCCCATCACGCTCGACGAGATGATCGTCTACGCCACCTCCGTGGTGCGCGCCATCAAGCGTGCCCTCGTGGTGGTGGACATGCCCTTCGGCACCTACCAGGGCAACTCCATGCAGGCCCTGGCCAGCGCTATCCGTATCATGAAGGAGACCGGCGCCGACGCCATCAAGATGGAGGGCGGCGAGGAGATCCTGGAGAGCATCCAGCGCATCCTCTCGGCCGGCATCCCGGTGATGGGTCACCTGGGCCTCACGCCGCAGAGTATCAACAAGTTCGGAACCTACGCCGTCCGCGCCACCGAGCAGGGGGAGGCCGAGCGCCTGAAGAAGGACGCCATGATCCTGCAGGAGGCGGGCTGCTTCTCCATCGTGCTGGAGAAGATACCGGCCGCCCTCACCGCCGAGGTGACCGCCGAGTTGAAGATCCCGACCATCGGCATCGGTGCCGGCCCCGCGGCCGACGGCCAGGTGCTCGTCTTGCAGGACATGCTCGGCATCACGCAGCAGTTCAAGCCTCGCTACCTCCGCACCTACGGCACCTTCGGCGAAGACATAGCCAATGCCATCCGCCACTATATCAGTGACGTGAAGAGCGGCGACTTCCCCAACGAGAAGGAGCAGTACTAGGGTAAAATCAGGGGTTATTGGTGTATCTCTGAGGTGAGTTCTTTGTCGAGCAGGGCGCTGTGCATGGGCAGCAGCTCGCTGTAGGAACCCTGTTTGACGACGCACGAACCGTGGCAGTGTACCAGAATGGCGCATTGCTCGGCCTGCTCTTCCGTGTGGCGGCAGATGTCGACCAGTGCCTTGATGACGTAGTCGAACGTGTGCACGTCGTCGTTGTAAAGCAGTAGGGTGCAGCCGCTGTCGTCCAGCGTCTCCACTTCGTCGTCCACCTCGGGGCTTACGTAAGGTTTTTCTTCGTTACTCATGGTCTAAATCTCCTCAATCAGTGCTACGGCCTGTGCCGAGATGCCCTCTTCGCGCCCTTCGAAGCCCAGGTGTTCGGTGGTGGTGGCCTTGACCGAGACCCGGTCGACGCCGATGCCGAGGGTGTCAGCGATATGCTGTCGCATCAGGGGGATGTAGGGGGCCAGTTTGGGCCGTTGGGCGGCGACGGTACTATCGATGTTCCCCACGCGGTAGCCGTGCTCGTGCAGCAGCGCACCCACGTGGGCCAGCAGTTTGAGGCTGCTGATACCTTTGTAGCGGGGGTCGGTATCGGGGAAGTGCTTCCCGATGTCGCCCATAGCGGCGGCGCCCAGCAGGGCATCGCAGATGGCGTGCAGTAGCACGTCGGCGTCGCTGTGGCCTATCAGACCGTGGGTGTGGGGTATCTGCTCGCCACCGATCCACAGGGGCAACCCTTCGCCCAGGGCATGCACATCATAACCTGTCCCGATCCTCATTTCTCGGCAGGCATAAGGTCCATCGACAGCGAGATGCGGATCGTGTGGGCCAAGGGATCGGTCGAGAGCTTGGCGGTCGGCACCAGATAGGAGAAGTCGAAGGCGAAGATGTTGTAGCGGAGACCGAAGCCTGCGGTGACATACTGGCGGCCGCCCTTGTTCTTGTGTTCGAAGAAGTAGCCCGCACGCACGGCGAAGGTCTCGGCATACCAGTACTCGGCACCGACCGAGAGCTGCAGCTCCTGCAGCTCCTCGCTGAATCCGCCAGGGGCATCACCAAACGACTGGAGGGCGCCGGCGACGACGCCGATGTTGTTGTAGTCCGATAGCGACTGGATGCTGTCCTGGCTGTAGGTGCGGAACTTGGGGGTGGGGACCAGCAACTTGTTGACGTCGACCATCACGGAGACCTTGTTGTAGTCGTCGATACGGTTGGTGTAGCGCCCGCCGATGCGAAGGTTGGCCGGCAGGAATTCCTGATTGTTGTTGTCTTCGCTGTAGCGCAGTTTGGCGCCAAGGTTGCTGATGAAAGCGCCGAGGGCGATCTCCTCGTTCTTGCTGACAGGGCGCTGGTAGTAGAGGCCGATGTCGGCAGCGAGCGAGTTGGCCGCATGGGTCTCGCTGTTGCCGCTACCGTCGTTGATGGTCTGGCCGTTGGTGAGGTCGCTGCGCACAAAGCGCCCTGTGGCACCGAGCGAGAGGTTGTCGGTCAGCTTCAAGGCATAGGTGGCGTCGATGGCGTACTCATTGGGGTGCAGATCCATGATCTTCAGGCCGGTGACATCGGTCATGTCGATGTCGCCCAGCGAGAAGTATGTTATCGAAGCCGCCACGGCGCTGCGCGGATTGATGCGGTAGTAGCCGCCCAGGTAGAGCAGGTTCATGTCGCCCACGTTGAGGTTGCGCAGCCAGGGGGTGAAGGTGGTGCTGACACCCATGGTGCCTTCTACAAAGGCGAACTTGGCGTTGTTCCAGTGGGCCGAGTAGGCGTTGGGCGTGGTGGCCGCACCCACATCGCCCATACCGCTGCTGACGGCGTCCGGGGCGATCATCAGAATCGGCATGCCGGTGGAGATATAGTTCTGGTTACTGCTCTGTCCGAGCCATGAGGTCTGGGCCGTGAGAACGCCTCCGAAGGCGATGAGCAAGGTCAGAAAGGAGAGTTTCTTCATTCTTCTCTAATGTTGTTTTGTGCTGTATAACGCGATGGTGTTTTTTTTATTGTGTCAGCGCACCACACATTTTGTGCTTTGGTGGTGCGTGCGGCCCTCGCTGTCGGTGACGATGATGCGGGCCAGGTAGAGTCCGGGAGGCACCGCCGTCAGGTCCCACGCGACGGGCCCCACCGTGTAGCCGTCGGCCGAGATGGAGGGGGTGTGGGTGGCCAGCAGTTGCCCGCGCGAGCTGTAGATCTGCAGCTCTGCCGACGCTATGCGCGACGTGTTGTTCACCTCCAGCATGAACTCGGTCCGCTCGCGGGCGGGATTGGGGTAGCAGTGGAGGTCCGAGAGGGTCAGCGTGTCGGGGCTGTGCACCACGAAGTTCACCGTGGCCTCGGCCGAGCGGTTGAAGATGTTCCAGGCCTTGAGGGTGAGTGTGTGGCGGCCGGGGGTGAGGCCGGTGAAGCGGTAGCTCACCGATCCGCAGCCGGCATGCGCCACGTCCGGCTCGTAGAGGGCGTTGAGCACCACCAGGCTGCCGGGGTTGCCGTCCAGCACGGCCGTGATGTCGTGCCCCAGGCCCGAGCCGGCGTTGATGCCCGTCGAGTCGGCCAGCAGGGCCACCAGCGTCGGGTTGGCGTCGGTGATGCCGCCGTCGATGAAGTGGGTGTCGCCGATGAAGAGCCGTATGGCGGGCGCCGAGGTGCCCACGTCGACCGTGTCGTTCAGCCCGCCCAGCAGCAGCCGTCCGTAGCTGCCCGAGGCGTGGTCGCTGGCCGACTTGGCGTAGTGGCTCAGTTTGGCGTAGTCGTACTGGTAGGCCACGTCCTGCGGCACGATGAACGAGTACTCGAACCGTCCGCCCTCCACCCGGTGGCTTCCGCGGTAGAGGATGTTTTTCTGCTGGGTGAAGCCCACCTCGGTGCCGGGGTTGTCGTTGGCCAGCGTCCGGCTGCGCATGGTGCGGTCGAAGACGATGGGGTAGATCGTGCCGTCGAAGTCGGCCAGCAGGGCGCCGGTCGAGTCCTGCACCTCGCCGCTGACGGTGACGCGCGAGAGCACCGTGGCCGTGTCGTCGACCCCTTCCACCACGGGGCGGCTGTTGATGTGGGTCACCACCACGCGGTTCTCCGGCTGGCTCAGCCGCAGGGCCGGGTCGCCCATGAGACCGATGCACTGCGCCACCGTCGTGCGGTTCTTGGCCAGCCGCAGGGCGTCGCCGATGGTGTTGTGCGGATCGAGGGCGAAGTTGACCACGTCGTTGTTGAAGCGCTCGATGTGGCTGATGGGGCGCGAGGCGCTGATCACCGCCACCGCTGCCGCCGGAGCCAGCAGGCAGGCCTCGGCGCCGCTCAGCTGGTCGGGCCGGTCGAAGCGGCCGTAGGAGCAGGTGCTCGTCACAAACAGCGGCAGCCTGTCAATGTTGGTGTAGGTGTCGATGTCGCTCAGTTCGATGAAGCGCTCGGTGCCGATGTAGGTGGTGGAGCCGTGGCCGATATAGTTGAGCAGCAGGCATCCGTTGTTGATGCGCTGGCGCAGGGCGTTGTTCAGGTCGGGGTAGTAGGAGCCGATGGCGCCCGAACTCTGGTGGTAGGCGTCGGCGTAGAGCTTGTCGATGTTCAGTTGCGGGTAGCGCTGGCCGATGGTGGCCGCCACCACCTCGTTGGAGTGGGCGAAGGCGCTGTCGCCGGGGTGGCCCGGGTCGGCGTCGTCCGAGAGCAGGGCCACGTAGTTGCGCCAGTCGCCCCGCTGGCTGTCGTCCAGCAGGTCGCGGCGCGTCATGTAGTGCTCTATCTTGTCCACCATGTGGGTCGCTTCGGCCACGCTCTTGGCCGGCAGGCGCCCCACGCTGACCTCCAGCGGCTCCGACGTCGAGCCCTGTCCGTCGTCGGCCAGGTAGCCCATGATGTCGTCGCTGCAGTAGGAGATGCCGTCCTCGTCGAACGAGTAGGCGGTCTCGTAGGTGACCACCGTCGGCACCTCGTCGCCCAGCAGGTGGCGGTTGTCGAAGGTGCCGCTGCCCATCAGCAGCAGGTAGCGCGGTGCCCGGTCGGGGTGGCGCCCCTTGAGGTCGCGCAGCAGGGCCCGCAGGGCCATCGGGTCCTGTTTGCCCGACGAGTATTCGTTGTACACCTGCCGGTCGGTGACCGTCAGGGTGCTCAGACCGTCGAAGACTTCGTGCAGCTGGGCCAGCCGTTCGGCCTGGGCCAGCAGGGTGGGGTGGGCCACCAGCACCATGTCCGCCGCCTCGGCCCCGTGCAGGTTCTGGTTGGGCAAGGCGCTGATGCCGGAGGGTGTCAGGTAGCGGCTCCCGTCGAAGACCACGTAGACCCGCCCCGCCACGGCGCTGTCGCTCCACGCGCCCGCCTCAAGCGCCAGCTCGCGCTCGGCACCGCACGTGCTCACCTCCCACACCCGCGTGCCTGTCGTGGCGCCGCTCATGCGGAAGCGGGCCGTCGCCGCGGGCACCTGATCGTTGCGCACGAGCAGCTGTCCGCCGCCGAAAGCCAGCGGGGCGTGGCCGGAGAGCTCGATGAAGTCCAGGTAGCCCTGCGCCGTGCTCACCCCGGGCGTGAAACTGATGGTGAAGGTGAGCGACCGCGCGGAGGTCTCGATGGCGTCCATCGTGGTGACGTAGGCTCCCACGCTGCTGATGCCGACGACGTTGCTGTAGCCCGTCGTGCCGACGGTGAACTGGCTTGCGGCCGTCGACTGGTTGGCCAGGCCGTAGCGCACTTTCACCTCGCCGTCGGCGTTGCCCGCCAGCTCCAGGCTGAAGGTGCGGCTCGGGAGGCTCGAGGTGAACTTCTCGCCCATCCACAGTTGGCCGGTCGAGAATATGTTGACCAGATCGTTGTCGATCAGCGCCACGTCGGTATAGGTTGCCACCTCGGCCGTGGCGTCCGTGCCGTTCGCCGTGGCGATGCGGTGGGCCGCGGGGGCGCTGGTGGTGAGGTAGTAGCAGTTGTGGGTGGCGTAGGCGTGGCGCTCGTGCATCCAGCGGCCGTTGCTCGCCGAGTAGTACCAGCGGTCGGCGCCCATGCCGTAGAAAAGCAGCTCGTCGCCGTCGTCGAAGCGGCCGTTGCCGTTGTGGTCCGCCACGTCGATGGCCAGCGCCGGCATGTCGCCCGTCGGCACCTGGCGGTTGCTCAGCGGGAGCATGCCGCCGCCGCGGCCGTAGACGCCCAGGCTGTCGATGCTGGCGCCGCGCAGGCCCGGCACCTCGGCCGTCGTCAGCCGGTAGAGGCCCTCCTCGGCCGTTGTCAGCTGCCACCAGCTCCCGCTCCGCAGCACCGATCCCTGGGCCGCGGCGACGGTCGCCATCCCTATTAATAATATGTATATAATATACCTTTTATTAATCATACGCCCTCCATAACGCCGTTTTTCCCCTTTTATTGTGCCCCTCGCGGGGATTGTTGAAGGGGTGGTTCCCTGCCGGCTACCTGCCTGCTCCCTGATGACTCCCTACCTTCATGCTGGAAACGTGTCGTTTGCGAGCCTGGCAGCAGGGCTGCAACCGGCCGTCATGAGGGCTCCATCAGGGTTTCACCATAGAGTTGGTATAGAGTTGGTATAGACTTGGTATAGGGTTGGTACAGCCTTGCCGCCCCCTGCCGGGGGTGCCAAGCCGGGCGGGTGAATATAATTTATTTATAAATTATATTCGGAACCCCCATTGCGGTCTGTATCTGACAGTTACACGGGTCGGGCCATGCCGGTCGGCAACCTCCCGCCGCCGCAGCTGCACTCCCGCCCGTCGGCACCGGGGTGGGAGAGGGAAATGAAAAAAAATGTGAAAAATTTTTTCCGGCTACACAATAATTCATTTTCGACCGAGTTATTATGTGCGAAATCTGGCCCCGTAGTTCAGCTGAATAGAACGTCGGATTCCGGTTCCGAAAGTCGTGGGTTTGAATCCCGCCGGGGTCACTAAACATGAAAAAGTCTACCCATCCCTTAATGCAACTGCTTGTCATGCTGGCGCTTGCGCTGGGCTTGATGTTGGTTGCCATCTTTGTTTCGGTTCCTTTTGTGTTGGTCGACGGCGGTCAGATGTCCGCCTCCACCATGCGGTGGGTGCAGGCGGTGACCCAGGTGCTCACCTTCGCCCTGCCCGTGATCCTGATGACGATCATCTACTATCGCCACCGCCAACGCGAGTACTATAGGCTCGATTTCAGCGGCCGCAAGTGGTACTACGCCCTTGTGGGCGTGGTGGTTATGCTGCTGCTGACGCCCCTCAACGAGTGGCTCACCGAGTGGAACGACGCGTGGCAGCTGGGGCAGTTGGGCGATGCCCTGCGCCGCATGCAGGAGTCGACCGAGGCCATCATGGAACAACTGCTGGGCACCTCCACCGTCGGCGGCCTGCTGGCCAACCTGGTGGTCATCGCCATCGTGCCGGCAGTCTGCGAGGAACTCTTCTTCCGCGCCGGCATACAGAACCTGCTGCAGCGCTGGATCTCGGCCGACGGACGCAAGCCCTGGGGCGTGCACGTCGCCATCTGGCTGACGGCCTTGATCTTCAGCCTGGGCCATGGCGAGATATTCGCCTTCATGCCCCGCTTCGTGATGGGGGCCATGCTGGGCTACCTCTACGTCTACGGCGGCTCCATCCTGCCCAACATGCTGGCCCACTGCGTCAACAACGCCATCGTCGTGGTGCTCTACTGGCTTGTGGCACGCGGCGTGCTCGACATCGATCCCGAGGCCCCCTTCGGCTTCGGCTTCTGGATCACGCTCTGCTGCACCGTCGCCGCCCTGATCCTCTTTGCGGTCACCTTCTTCTCGCGCCAGCGCCAGAAGTAGCCTTTCCTTGGGTCGCCGCCGGAGAGTTCCGCTGTCGAACCGGCCTCCACGGCACCCATTCATACATTAAAAGACTAAAAATAAGTTACTAAAGAGCCTCTTTTCTGCTCCCAAATCTCCGTGTTGCAGCGGAAAAACAAGAATGAATATTTGTTTGTATGTATTTAGTATTCAGTCAGATGTGTGGGTGGAATTCTTAAAATTTCAAAAAAAATGAAAAAAATAGTCTCCGTTTGAAAAAAAAGTATTACTTTTGCACTTCGATTTACAATCAACGACAAATAATAACATTAAAATAATAGAAAAATGACAAAGGCAGAAATCGTAGCTGAAATAGCTCAGAAAACCGGTATCGAGAAAGTCGCCATCCAGGCCACTGTCGAGGAGTTTATGACCGTCATCAAAGAGAGCCTCTCCGAGGGCGAGAACGTCTATCTGCGTGGCTTCGGCAGCTTCATCGTGAAGAAACGCGCCGAGAAGACCGGCCGTAACATCAGCCGCAATACCACCATCATCATTCCGGCTCACAACATCCCCGCCTTCAAGCCTGCCAAGACCTTCATGCAGGATGTGAAGAAGAACGTCAAATAAAGTACAACAGTTTTAATATCAACTAGCAATGCCTAACGGAAAAAAGCACAAACGTCACAAAATGTCGACGCACAAGCGTAAAAAACGCCTGCGCAAGAACAGACATAAGAAGAAATAAACCGGTGATCACCTCGCGGTGACCCACCGTATTTCTTCGACACAAAAAAGCCTAAAACAAATTACACACCTGCATGACTTCATGCATGGTATGTAGTTTGTTTTTTATTTTCTGAACAACGCTACGCTCCATGGCTGCCGTTTGCCGGCGGGTGGAGAATGAAATAGTATCAATGGATAAAGAACTAGTAATATCTTCCCAGGAAGACGGTGTACAGATAGCCCTCCTGGAAGACAAACGACTCGTCGAGCTGCACAAGGAACAGCCCGGCGGACACTACGCGGTCGGCGACATCTACTTCGGCAAGGTGAAGAAGATCATGCAGGGTCTCAACGCCGCTTTCATCGACCTCGGCGGCGACAAAGAGGGCTTCATGCACTATCTTGACCTGGGCCCTGACTACAACTCGGTCGACAAATACCTCAAATTGGCCATGAACGGCGACAAGGGCGCCATGACTTTGGCCAACTTCAAGATAGAACCAGTGCTGGAAAAGGTCGGCAACTTCGGCAATGTGCTCAAGACTGGCCAGCCCATCTTGGTGCAGGTCACCAAGGAACCCATCTCGACCAAAGGCCCCAAAGTGACGGGCGACATCTCCATCGCCGGCCATTATCTGGTGCTCACCCCCTTCTCAAACAAGATATCAATCTCGCAGAAAATCAAGGGCTCCGAGGAGCGTAACCGCCTTCGCCGCCTGATGCAGAGCATCCGCCCGCAGAACTTCGGCGTCATCGTGCGCACGGTGGCCGAAGGCAAGAGTGTGGCTGAGTTGGACGCCGACCTGCGGCAACTCACCGAGAGCTGGCGCCAGATGACCGAGAAGCTGAAGCATGTCAGCGCTCCGGAGAAGGTGCACGCCGAGCTCGACACCACCACAGCCCTCCTGCGCGACGTGCTGACGGACGATTTCAACAATATCTACGTCGACACTCCGGCCCTCTTTGGCGAGGTGAAACAGGCCATCAAGGTCATGTCGCCCGGCAAAGAGGACATCGTCAAGCAATACAAGCTGGACACCCCTATCTTCGAACAATTCGGTATTTCGCGCGACATCCGCCGCATGTTCGGCCGCATCGTCACCATCCGCTCCGGCGTCTACCTCTACATCGAGCACACCGAAGCCATGCACGTCATCGACGTCAACAGCGGCAACCACATCAAGGCCGGCACCGGTCAGGAGGATACCGCCCTGCAAGTCAACATAGAAAGCGCTCAAGAGATCGCCCGTCAGCTGCGTCTGCGCGATATGGGCGGCATCGTCATCGTTGACTTCATCGATATGGACAAGGCGGAGAACCGCAAGAAACTCTTCGACGTGATGACCGAGGCCATGCGGCCCGACAAGGCACGCCACACCATTCTGCCGCTCAGCAAGTTCGGCCTCATGCAGATCACCCGCCAGCGTGTGCGCCCGGCCATGGAGATCGACGTGCAGGAGAAGTGCCCCATGTGCGACGGCACGGGCCACATCAAGCAGAGTCTTGTGGTGGTCGACGAGATCGAGGCCTCCCTCAGGCACCTCGTCAACTCGCAGAACGAGAAACATTTGCGCCTGATGACGCACCCCTACGTCCACGCCTACCTCAACCAGGGCTGGCTGCGCAGCCTGCGCCACCAGTGGATGCGGCGCTACCACGTCCGCCTCGACATGCAGGCCAGCGAGAGTTACAGCCTGCTTGAGTTCAAGTTCTTCCACACCAACGGCGATGAGATACAGATGTAGTCTACTCCTGCTGCTCCTGTGTCTGTGCTCGTTCGGGGCGCAGGCACAGGTGCGCACCCGCGGCATCGACGTGTCGAAGTACCAGGGCACCATCAACTGGACCAAGGTGGCCAAGGACAGCACCATCAAGTTCGTCTACATCAAAGCCACCGAGGGCACCTCGATCCAGGACCCCTACTACCGCACCAACCTCAAGGGGGCCCGGAAAGCCGGCCTGCTTGTAGGCAGTTACCACCTCTACAGCAGCAAGACCACCGCCTACCAGCAGATGGGCAACATACGCAAGATGATCAAGAAGAGCGAGCAAGACCTGGTGCCGGTGCTCGACATCGAGGGGCACCACTCGGGCCGTCTCTACATGGAGCGTGTCGACAAGCTGCTGGAACTCATGGAGAAAGAGTACGGTGTGAAGCCGATCATCTACACTTCGGAGCGGCTCTACAAGACCCATTTCGCCACCAAGAAGTACCGCAAGTACCACATCTTCATTGCCAACTACCGCGGCTACCCCACCACGCGGTTCACCCTCTGGCAGTACACCGAGCGGGGCCACTGCAGCGGCATCAGCGGCTACGTCGACTTCAACCGGCTGCATCGCAACCATTCGCTGAGCGACATCAAGATGCCCAAGCCCAAACCGAAGCCCAAGCCCGCCGAGGCTGCGGCACCGGCCGACAGCACTACAAAGTAAAAAGTGTGAGAGAGAAAAAAGGGGCGAACTGCGGTTCGCCCCTTTGTTGTTACTCCACCACCAGCCGTCGGGAGCTGACGCCGCGCGGTGTTCCGTCGCCCCTACGGGGCTCCATCCAGGGTGCTGAGTATCGCTGTCCGTGGGCTTGCGCCCACGGCTACTATCCGTCGTCCCCTGTCGGGGACTCTCGATAAAACACAAGATTTAAGTTAATTTAAGTCAAAAAATTAGATCGTGCACGATCTAATTTGCATATTTAAAGTGTTCTAAACGAGACGTCTAGCCCTTCGGAAGTGTGCTAACCATGCTGGAAAACTCGCAAAACGCTGACAGGGCAAGGGTTTTGCCCTGGTTTTAAGAGAGTCATCAGGGAGT
>OCVV011353654.1_pt1 | contig 12840 bp, 7 predicted proteins | sample 1539721 | NCBI WGS metagenome assembly OCVV01 (sample SAMN02144230, study PRJEB22623) | gut metagenome | biome: sheep rumen | host: Ovis aries | place: New Zealand
GGACCGTCGAGAATCATCTGGTCGCCAGTGTAAGCGTGTACGGTTGTCATGATGCCGCTCTGGATGGGAGCGTAGTCGTTGAGAGCCTTCGTCATGGGAGCGAGGCAGTTTGTTGTGCAAGAAGCTGCGCTGATAACGGTGTCAGCGGGAGTCAGAGTCTTGTGGTTCACGTTGAAGACGATGGTGGGGAGGTCGTTGCCTGCGGGAGCAGAGATGACAACCTTCTTGGCACCAGCCTGGATGTGAGCAGAAGCCTTCTCCTTGCTTGTGTAGAAACCTGTGCACTCCAGAACTACGTCAACGCCAATCTTGCCCCAAGGCAGCTCGGCAGCGTTGGGAATTGCGTAGATAGTAATCTCCTTACCATCGACGATGATAGAGTTGTCAGTAGCCTCTACAGTGTGCTTGTTCTCACCGAACTTGCCACAGAAACCGCCCTGAGCGGTGTCATACTTCAGCAGGTGAGCCAGCATCTTGGGGCTGGTGAGGTCGTTGATAGCGACTACTTCATAACCTTCAGCCTCGAACATCTGACGGAAAGCGAGGCGACCGATACGGCCGAAACCGTTAATTGCAACTTTTACGTTTGCCATTGTGTTTGTGTTAATTAAAAGGGTTTATAATAAATTTGAACTATAAATTTCAACTATGAACTATGAATTATGAACTATGAACTGCTCTTCAGCCGCAATTGCAGTAATGTGATGACTTGCAAGCTGCTACAATTAGTGCCAAAAGCAGGCAAATTGATACAAAAATGACCTTTTTCTTCACTTTTTCTTTATTTCGCGGTGCAAAATTACGAAATTCTTTTTAAATTCGCACTCGATAACCTATAAAAAATGTCTAATAGTATCAAATTGCAAAATCAAAATTCCAATTTGCAACAAAATTGACTTAAACTTTTAAACTCTTAAACCCTTAAACTCTTAATCACTATGTCATTTATTCAAGATTTCAAAGCGTTCGCGCTTAAAGGTAATGTGATGGACATGGCAGTCGGTGTTATCATCGGCGGTGCTTTCGGTAAGATTGTCAGCAGCTTGGTGGACGATGTGCTGATGCCCCTCATCGGTATGGCAACAGGCAACATCGACTTTGCAAACCTCTCTTATCAGATTGGCGAAGGCGAAGGTGCTGCTGTGCTCAAGTACGGCCAGTTCATCCAGAACGTGGTGGATTTCCTCATCATCGCTCTCTGTATCTTCTTCATGGTGAAGGGCATCGCAGCCTTGAACCGTAAGAAGGAGGAAGAGCCCGCTCCTGCTCCTGCTCCAGAACCCAGCGCAGAAGAGAAGCTGCTCACCGAGATTCGCGACTTGCTGAAGAAGTAAAAAACAATTGAAGAACTCAGAGTGAAGGACGAGACTTCGTTCTTCACTCTTCACTTATTTATTATCAGGTAAAAAGATGACAAAGAGACTTGCCGCCCTTATATTGTTGATGTTAGTAGTGATGGGAGCATTTGCCCAATCCTCTGGTACCAAACAACTTTACAGACTCGTCAAAGACACTTACGAGACGAAGGCCGACTCCATGACCAATGCCTTTATCGAGTCGTTTATGATAAAGACCAAGGGTTATTTCAACGTTAGCTATAACCATTATGCCTTCAACGCATATTGGACGCAAGCGCACGCAATGGATGTTGTCATCTATAACTACCAGCGCCACAAGAACATTGATGCTGCGCTCGCCAACAAGTACCTCAACTACATCAAGCTCTGGTACAAGAACAAGGCAAACAACTATGCCGGCTCTCCAGCAAGTTCCTCCACAACACCCAACACCAGCTCCGACCCCGGTATGTTCGAGAATCCCTTTACCGACGACATGTGCTGGATAACACTCACGCTTCTTCACATAGGTGAGGCAACAGGCACTGCAGCTTACTCCGCTGTTGCCAGAAAAGTCTTCGACAACTACATTATCAAGCGTGCTACAGAGGACGAAGAGACTGGCGGACTAAAGTTGCCTTGGCACACGAATGGCGGCGGCGAAGGTCCCAACGCCTGCACACAATCGCCAGCAACCCTCATTGCTGCTAAGCTCTATCAGAAATACGGCACAGCAAAGTATCTGGAGTATGCCAAGAAACTCTATGCCTACACATCCAAGAAGATTGTCTTTTCCGACGGACGCGTCGAGGACCCTCCTTTGACTTATACACAAGGCACATTCGGCGAGGCTTGTCGCATCCTCTATCATGTCACCGATGAATCTGCACCCATAAAGAACAGGTACAAGACGCTGGCCTATACATATATTAATTATGCTTTTACAAGCGGACGTTGTACTAGTGGCGACAACATCCTGCGCGATGAAGGTTCCAGCGGCGACCAAAGCATCTTCAAGGCCGTGCTCATCCCCTATGCCGTCAACTATGTCCTTGATGAAGATATGACGGCAACCAATCGCAGAAGCATCTTCAACTACATCCTGGCAAACACCAAAATGATGTGGAAGAACCTCGACCTCTCACGCTATCCTCTTGTCTTCTGTAACTACAGCTGGAGAACCCCCTATACAGGTGCCGACAGCGACGCCTCGATGGGAGCCATGTGTAGCGGAACATCCTTGATGGAGAACACGGCTCGCATGTGTCGCGCCATCGTGGACCGCTATGAACTCGGCACACTCGTGACGGAATGCAGTAAACTCTCCATTGAACCTGGTTTTGAAAGTGACCCCATCTTCGTCACCTTTAGCAATGACATGCAGACCGCTTCAGAAATAATGGCAAGCCCAAGCAACTACAGCTCCTACCAGTTCCGCCAAGCAATAGAAAAACTGCAAACCTCCTATCAAGCCGCACAAGACTACGCAACAGGCATCGCAACAATTCATGATCCGAAATCCAAGATTCAAAATGACGATGCTCCCATCTACGACCTGAGCGGAAGAATGGTAAATGGCAAATGGGAAGGTAGCAACCTGCCTCGCGGTATATATATAATAGGTGGACGAAAAGTCTTCGTGAAGTAGGGAAAGGTAAGCAAAACACGACTTAAAGGAAAAAAAATAGCGTAAAGACAAAAATTTTTCTCTTTTCACTTTTCTCTTTTCACTTTTTGTTGTACCTTTGCACCGCAATTCGACGAAAGAAGTCTGTTTACGCTCAAATCGTAAATTGGACTCCGCGACTACAATCGCGCCTTTATTCAAAAGAATCAAAGAAATAGTCAAATTGTAAATCTTGTTGGTGCCTTGGATGAGTGGCTTAGTCAACGGTCTGCAAAACCGTCTACGGCGGTTCGAATCCGCCAGGCACCTCCACAACAAAGAAGAATCCCGCAACGGTTTGTCGCTGCGGGATTTGCTTTTGTTTCTTATAGCTCTCGTGGGAGTTTTTTGACTTGTGCTACAACTTTACAGTTTGGCGAGTTCCTCGCAGGCCTTTGCGGGGTCGGGAGCTGCAAAGATGGCATTGCCGGCAACGAGGACGTCGGCACCAGCTTGCTTCAATTGCTTGCCGGTCTCCATATTCACGCCGCCATCCACCTCGATAAGGGCCTTACTGCCTGTTCGGTCGAGCAAACGACGCAGTTCCTTGACCTTCTCCAAAGTGTGGGGAATGAACTTCTGTCCGCCAAAGCCTGGGTTGACGCTCATCAAAAGCACCAAATCCACATCGCAAGCAATATCCTCGAGAACGCTAACTGGTGTGGCAGGATTGAGCGTTACGCCAGCCTTCATGCCCGCTTCGTGTATCTGACCTACGACGCGATGCAGGTGTGGGCAGGCCTCGTAGTGGACGTTCATCAGGTAGGCACCGAGGGCCTTTACTTCGCCCACGAACTTCTCGGGCTGCACAATCATGAGGTGCACGTCGAGTGGCTTCTTGCAAATGCGTGCCACGTGCTTCAAGACGGGAAACCCGAAGGAGATGTTGGGTACGAAGACGCCATCCATGACATCAATATGGAGCCAGTCGGCACTGCTCTGGTTGAACCACTTCATCTCGGCTTCGAGATTGGCGAAGTTGGCTGATAATAGGGATGGGGAGAGCATTGGAATATTAAAGATTAAAAATAAGATTGAAATGCTTTATGCCATCGCTGTGCAAACATTGGGCTGTGGCCGATAGGTGCGGGCAAATTGACGAATCTTTGCCAGTACGGCTGTGCTTGGCTGAAAATAGGGAAGGGGTAATGGTTGTTCCATAGGCGGGTGGATGATGGGTTGAGAGTTTAAAGTTTAGAGTTCTGCCTTAATAGGGCAAATGGGTTTGTTTTCGACTTTCTAATAAAAAAACGAAAAAGTTAGGCGTTTTATTGTGAGAATTGTGTATGTTTTTATAGTTTATGTTGCTTTTCTATCTATTTAGACTTTTGTGAAATAGTATGGAACAAAAAACGGTATGTTACCAAAATACTAACTGACTAAAAATGAAGTGTGAAGAGTGTGTGGTTGAGATTGGGAAATAGAGGCTGAGAGCTCGTGAAGATGTTGTATGTCAAACAATTATAATTTCGCAAGAGGGTAGAAGTGGGCTGAGATGGGGTTGTTTATTCGGCATGTTGAAATACAACAAGTTAGGATTTTGAGCACTTTTCGGAGCAAGACAAAAAGTTTGGCGTTTTGCGGAAATTGTAGTACCTTTGCACTCGAATTCGCCAAAATGAAAATGGCCTATTTATGTGCCCCTTTGAGGGGAGAGTGACTATACATTATTATATATATTAAGTGAACGAGAAAACTCAGATATTATGGCAGCGTTGCATGGAAATGTTCCGCAGCAACGTTAGCGAGCAGCAGTACCAGACTTGGTTCTCGCCAATGAGAGTCAAGCAGTATGATGCTGCGAAGAAAGAACTGACGGTGTTTACGCCGTCTCAGTTCTTCTTCGAATATCTGGAGGAACACTATCGCCGTCTCATTCACATTACCATAAGCCGTTTCTTTGGTGAAGATGTGGCCCTGTACTATCAGGTAGAGGTGGCCGACAATGTGACAGTCAGTCAGGAGAGTGATGGCAATATGGTTGTGGAGCCTGCTCCCAGTGCCTTTGCTGCCAATCAGTCGCCCACGCTGGCACAGGCTGTAGGAATGGCAGAAGACCTCGACTCGCAGCTCAATGTTCACCAAACCTTCGCCAACTTCATCGAAGGTACGAGTAACAAGTTGCCTAGAAGTGTGGGTCAGGCCATAGCCGAGCATCCCGAACAGATGACGTTCAATCCGCTCTTCATCTATGGTCCGAGCGGTGTGGGCAAGACACACTTGGTGAATGCCATCGGTTTGCGCACAAAGGAACTGCATCCCGACAAGCGAGTGCTTTACCTGAGTGCTCATCTCTTCATGGTGCAGTTCACGGATGCCAGGAAGAACAATGTATTCAACGACTTTATGCACTTCTACCAGAGCATCGATATGCTCATCGTGGATGACATGCAGGAGTTGGCTGGTATGACGGCTACTCAGAACGCCTTCTTCCACATCTTCGACCACCTCAGGAGGAACGGCAAACAGATTATCATGACCTGCGATCGTCCGCCCGTTTCGCTGCAGGGTATGGAGGACAGGCTCATCACCCGTTTCAAGAGCGGACTGATGGCAGAGATGGAGAAGCCCGAAGAAGGTCTGCGTCGCAGCATCCTGCACAGCATTGTGAAGCACGATGGCCTGAACATCCCCGATGATGTGCTGGACTACATCTCGAGCAATGTCAGCAACAGTGTCCGCGAGTTGGAAGGCATCATCCATAGCTTGTTGGCCTATTCCGTCGTCTATGGCAAGGACATCGACCTGGAGTTCGCCCAAAGGATTCTGGCAGGCAGGACAAAGGTGGAGAAGAAGATTGTCACCATCGACCAGATTATCTCCTGCACTTGTGAGCACTTCAATGTGAAAGAAGAGGAAATCTTCGGCAAGAGCAGGAAGGCAGATATCGTAACTGTCCGCCAGATGAGCATGTATCTGGCTCATAAGCACACGAAACTGACGGCAAGCAAGATAGGCATTTACGTTGGCAACAGAGACCATGCCACCGTCTTGCATGGCATAAAAACCATAGACGGGAGGCTGAAAGTGGACAAAGGGTTGCAGCGCCACCTTGAAGAGCTGGAAGAGAAACTAATAGGAAAGGCACTATGAACATCAAGCAGAGAAGAACCATCCGCAAATACACTCAGCAGCCCGTCAGTGACGAGCTGCTGAATCGCTTAATAGAGGAAGCCTCTCGAACACAGACGATGGGCAACCTGCAACTCTATAGCGTCATTGTGACTCGCTCGGAAGAAAAGAAGGAACAGTTGGCTCCGGCTCATTTCTTCCAGCCAATGGTGACACAGGCTCCTGTGGTACTGACTATTTGTGCCGACTTCCGTCGAGTGACCGACTGGTGCTTGCAGCGAGAGGCAAATCCGGGCTACGACAATGCCCTGAGCTTCATCAATGCCGCAACCGACGCTCTGCTCTTTACCCAGACCTTCTGCTGCTTGGCAGAGGAAGAAGGGCTCGGCATTTGTTTCCTCGGTACAACCATCTACCAGCCACAGGCCATCATCGCGACACTGGACTTGCCCGAACTCGTCTTCCCTGTCGCCACACTGACCGTCGGTTGGCCTGCTGAGAAGCCAAGGCAGACAGACCGTTTGCCTCTCCAGGCTATCGTGCATCAGGAAACCTACAATCCTTTTACGCCAGAGCGTATCGATGCTTGCTACAAGAAGCGCGAGTCGCTTGCCTCGAACAAGCATTTTGTGGAAATCAACGACAAGCAGACCCTGGCACAAGTCTTTACCGACATCCGCTATACGAGAAAGGATAACGAGGCAATGTCGGAAGTCTTGCTCTCGATGCTTGCTCAACAGAAGTTCCTGAAGACAGAAGGCTTCCCCGGTGGTATCATCCCATCGGTTGTGGAACGCAGGCCCGAAGTCTTGGAATGCGATGTGGTTCGCTTCCAGAACAAGAAAGAGAAGTGGGTGGCCTTCGTCGGTATGCTCGATGGCGTTCCTTATGAAATCTTCACCGGTCTGCAGGATGATGAAGAAGGTATCGCCATTCCGAAGAGTGTGATGAATGGCTTTATCATCAAGCATTATGACCGAGAGGGACAGAAGCGCTATGACTTCCAGTTCGTCAATAAGCGTGGCTACAAGACCACCATCGAAGGCTTGAGCGAACGCTTCAACCCCAAGTATTGGGACTATGCAAAGCTCATCAGTGGTGTGCTCCGCTATCGTATGCCCATCGAGCACGTCATCCGTCTCATCACATCTCTGCAATTGGAGAACGACACAATGAACTCGTGGACGGCTGGTGTGGCAAGGGTGCTGAAGAGGTATCTGCCCGATTCTTCACAGATGCTTGACGAGGAGGAAACAGAGTGAAACACGTTGTCGAGATAAGTGTCAATCGCATCAAACTGTATGCCTATCATGGCTGCGAGGCACAAGAGCGCGTTGTTGGTGGCGATTTCTATGTCACCATTTCCGCTCAGGTGGAAGTGGAGTCGTCTGCTTGGCAAAATGATCAGTTGGAAGGCACGGCCGACTATTCCCGCTTTGTCAGCATCGCCAAAAGGGAGATGGCTGTTCCCTCGAATTTGTTAGAGCATGTGGCAGCAAGGATTGCTTCGGCAATTCTCGATGAGTGCCCTTCTGTCATGCAGGTAAGCGTAGCAATTGATAAGGTAAATCCCCCTCTTGGCGTCTCTTGTGAAAGCATAAGCGTCAAATTTGAGCAAACAAGATAAGTTTTTTGCCACGAAGGTTCGCAAAGTGAAGAAAAAGATGTATCTTTGCGCCCAATAATTATTTACGCAGTTATTCCGAGATAACATAATGAAGAAGAAAGTTCGTTTCAGTCTCGTATATAGAGACATGTGGCAGAGCAGCGGCAAGTTCCAGCCGCGCAAGGATCAGTTAGCACGCATCGCACCCGTCATCATCGAGATGGGATGCTTCGACCGCGTTGAAACCAATGGTGGTGCATTCGAACAGGTGAACCTCCTGGCAGGCGAGAACCCCAATGAGGCAGTTCGTGCTTTCTGCAAACCTTTCAACGAAGTCGGCATCAAGACTCACATGCTGGATCGTGGCCTGAATGCATTGCGAATGTATCCTGTGCCTGATGATGTGCGCCAGTTGATGTACAAGGTCAAGAAGAAGCAGGGAACCGACATCACCCGCATTTTCTGCGGCCTGAACGATGTCCGCAACATCATTCCCAGCATCAAGTGGGCTAAGGAAGGCGGCATGATTCCGCAGGCAACCCTTTGTATCACTACAAGTCCCATTCACACTGCAGAGTACTACTCTGCAATTGCCGACCAACTGATAGAGGCTGGTGCTGCTGAGATATGCTTGAAGGATATGGCCGGAATCGGTCAGCCTGCAATGCTTGGCAAACTCACGGGCATGATCAAGAAGAACCATCCCGACATCATCATTCAGTATCATGGTCATAGTGGCCCTGGTCTCTCAATGGCCAGCATTCTTGAGGTCTGCAACAATGGTGCCGACATCATTGATACAGCCATCGAGCCTCTCTCTTGGGGAAAGGTGCATCCGGACATTATCTCTGTGCAGTCGATGCTGAAGAACGAAGGTTTCGATGTGCCAGAAATCAATATGAACGCTTACATGAAGGCTCGCTCCCTCACGCAGGAGTTCATCGACGACTGGCTGGGCTACTTCATTAACCCTGCCAACAAACACATGTCGAGCCTGCTGCTTGGCTGCGGTCTGCCCGGCGGCATGATGGGTTCCATGATGGCCGACCTGGGCGGTATTCAGGCTGCCATCAACAGTCTGCGCAAGCAGAAGGGCGAACCCGAACTGAATACTGACGACATGCTTGTTGCCCTCTTCAACGAGGTAGAGTATGTATGGCCGATGGTCGGCTATCCTCCATTGGTAACGCCTTTCAGCCAGTACACCAAGAACATTGCCCTGATGAACCTGCTCACCATGGCTCAAGGCAAAGGTCGCTTCGTGATGATGGACGATGCCATGTGGGGCATGATACTCGGCAAGAGCGGCAAGGTGCCCGGCACCATTGCTCCCGAGCTCGTGGAACTTGCAAAGCAGAAGGGCAAGGAGTTCACCGATACCGACCCCCATACCCTCTATCCCAATGCGCTCGACGATTTCCGCAAGGAGATGGACGAGAATGGATGGGATTACGGACAGGACGACGAAGAGTTGTTCGAACTTGCGATGCATCCAGAGCAGTACCGCAACTTCAAGAGCGGGCAGGCTAAGAAGAATTTCCTCGCTGACCTCCAGAAAGCTAAGGAAGCAAAGCTGAGCAAATCCATTAAGCCAGAGGAACTTGCAGCCTTCAAGCATGCTAAAGCCGATGCAGTGGTCAGCCCCGTCGATGGTCAGGTATTCTACGAGTTCAAGGGCGACGGCGAAGGCATTCCTTGCCTGGAACCCGCCATCGGTCAGAAGTACGAAGAAGGCGATATCCTGTGCTACGTTCAGGCCACTTGGGGTGAGTTCATTCCCATTCCTGCCGGCATCGGTGGCAAACTCGTCGATATCTCTGCCAAGAAGGCTTCCCATGTCCGTCGTGGCGACACGCTGGCTTGGATAGAAAGGGAGGCATAATCAGCAGTCACAAAAAGCAAAACCGATAATCAACGTGCGCTTCCCAACCGGAGGCACACGTTTTTATTACCAACCTTTTATATGGGGGTGATTCACTCCCCTATAGGGGAAGATCCATTCCCCTATGGAGGAAGTGTCACTCCCCTATGGAGGAATGAGCATTCCCCTATAGGGCGTTTCAGGTTCCCCTTAACAGACTGATTTCTAATTCCTCTATGAACCGGATGATGCATGATGTGTTGTGGTGTCACGATTTCTGTCAAAAAGATGTGTTTTTATTCGTAAAAGGTCGGTTTGGAATGCCAGAATGTTAAAAAACAACATTTTTTGCGGTCAAATATGCAAATAATTCAAAAAAACTTCTTACCTTTGCCGCTTGAATTGTCGAGTTACGTGTAATACTATACATTATTATATATAATAAGACATTCTAAAGTTAGATAAAAAACGGAATAAGAGAATTAACAGTTTTAAGATGTTTTTATATAGAAGATTAAGTCTTGTCTTGGCGCTGCTATTCTTATCTATCGGAGTGGCGATAGCGCAGACAACAGTTTCAGGAACTGTGTTTTCTGCCGATGACAACGAGCCGCTGATGGGCGCGAACATCTTGGTGGAAGGTACACAGATTAGAGCCATTACGGACCTCGACGGTAATTTCACGTTGAAAGAAGTCAAGTCGAATGCCGTTTTGGTAGTTTCGATGATTGGTATGCGCACTCAGAAGGTGAAAGCCAAGAATGGTATGCGCATCATGATGCAGGCTGACAATGTACAGATGACGGAGGTTGTCGTGAACGGTCAGCAACAAATCGACAAGCGACTGTTTACAGGTGCTGCTACTACGGTCGATGCTGAGAAGATAAAACTCTCAGGTATGGCCGACGTGAGCCGCTCGCTGGAAGGTCGTGTGGCCGGTGTGCAAGTAACCAATGTGACAGGCACTTTCGGTGCTTCGCCAAAGATTCGTGTGCGTGGCGCAACGTCTATCTATGGTAACTCCAAGCCCCTTTGGGTGGTAGATGGCGTTATCTACGAGGATAATGTGGACGTCAGTGCCGACGACCTCGCTTCCGGTGATGCCAAGACCCTTATTTCGTCTGCCGTTGCCGGCTTGAACTCGGACGATATCGAGTCATTCACCATCCTGAAGGACGGTTCGGCAACCTCTATCTATGGTGCAAGAGCCATGGGTGGTGTGATTGTGGTTACCACAAAGCGCGGTACCAAGGGACGTGCCAGTGTGAACTATACTGGTGAACTTACCACACGCTTGAAGCCCAGCTACAACAACTACAACATCATGAACTCGCAAGAGATGATGGGTGTCTATAAGGAGATGTACGACAAGGGTTGGTTGCAGCTCGACAATATGGTCAATGCCCAGAACACTGGTGTCTATGGCTATATGTTCCAACAGCTGCGTAAATACGACCCCATTACGGGTACATTCGGCTTGCAGAATACAGAAGCCGCTCGCAATGCCTACCTTCGTGCTGCCGAGTTCCGTAACACAGACTGGTTCGACCTTCTGTTCACAAACAGCATACAGCAGAACCATTCTCTTAGCGTTTCTGGTGGTACAGATCGTTCGCAGACATATTTCTCGATGTCTGTCCTCACTGACCCGGGACAGTTCGTCAATCGTAGCAGCGTCAACCGTTATACTTTCAACGGCAACACCTCCTACGATATCCTGAGAGATAAGAAAGGTTGCAATCTTCTCGCCGTGAAGTTGGCCGCACAAGGCAGCTACCGTAAACAGGAAGCTCCTGGCTCGCTGAATCGTACAACCGATGTTGTGACAGGTGAGGTGAAGCGTGACTTCGACATCAACCCCTTCAGCTACGCTTTGAACACAAGCCGCTGCCTTGATCCCAACATCAATTATACGCGCTTCTATACAGGCTTCAATATCTTCGATGAATTGGAGTATAACTATAACGACATTAACGTGACGGAGTTGATGTTCCGCGGTGAGTTGGAATATAAACCCACGAAGGCATGGCGAGTAAATGGTTTGATCTCGTCTCGTATCTCGCACACCAAACGTCAGCACAATGTAATGGACAAGGCCAATCAGGCTAATGCCTATCGCGCTGGCGTAGATGCACAGGACGACAACTCTACGATTCGCGACAACAACAGCCTGCTTTATACTGACCCTGATAATGAGTTGGCTCTCCCAGAATCCATTCTTCCCTCTGGTGGTATCAAGTATCAGTATGACGACAACATGCGCTCGAACACATTCCGACTCATGGCCGGATACAACAATGTCTTCAATGACGTGCATACACTCAATGGAATGGTTGGTACCGAGTACTCTTCTGTTCGCCGTACAGCAACCACATGGACAGGCTGGGGTTACCAGTTCGACAATGGTGGCATCACCTACACGCCGTACCTCTGGCTTAAGCAGATGAACGAAGAGAATACCGAATACTTCGGTGAATCCTATACGTTGACCAATACCTTGGCTTATTATGGTCAGGTCAATTATAACTATGACCAGCGTTATACGCTGAATGGCACTTTCCGCTACGAAGGAACAAACCGCCTCGGCAAGAGCCATCAGAGCCGTTGGCTGCCTACATGGAATATCTCTGGCTCATATGACCTGACTAACGAGAAGTTCATGGAGAAAACCAAGTCTTGGCTCTCGCAGGTGAAGTTCCGTGGCAGCTATTCGCTGACTGCCGATACAGGTCCGTCTTGGGTAACCAATGCAGAGGCTATCTTTATGACCAAGAACTCTTGGCGTCCCTTTACATCGGCTGCTGAGACACAGATTTATATCTCCTCGCTCGGCAACTCTGAGTTAACCTATGAAAAGAAGCACGAATGGAACTTCGGCGTTGACCTGAGCTTCCTGAAAGAGCGCATAGCCCTGACCTTCGACGTATATGGCCGTAACAACTATGACCTGATTGGTCGCACCTATACTCAGGGCGCTGGTGGTGAGATTGCCAAGTATGCCAATGTGGCCGACATGGAATCTCATGGTGTGGAACTGGGTCTGTCTACCGTCAATATCGATAAAGCGGGCTTCAAGTGGACTTCCGACTTCATCTTCTCAAAGGCAAAGAACAAGATTACCTCTCTTGAAGTGGCCAGTCGTGCTGTTGACCTCGTAACAGGCCAAGGTTATGCTATCGAGGGCTATCCCGTCCGTTCAATCTTCAGCTACAAGTTCGCAGGACTCAACTCAGAAGGTCTGCCTCAAGTCTATAATGAACTTGGGCACAAGACGGTGGGTGATGTGAACTTCCAGGAG
>OCVV011354184.1_pt1 | contig 12831 bp, 12 predicted proteins | sample 1539721 | NCBI WGS metagenome assembly OCVV01 (sample SAMN02144230, study PRJEB22623) | gut metagenome | biome: sheep rumen | host: Ovis aries | place: New Zealand
GTTGACCTCGGACTTCTTCATCTGGGGGAACTGGGTGTTGTAGCGCAGGGTGCAGAACTCGTGGATCTCCTCATCGGTGCCGGGGGTCTGGCCGGCAAACTGGTTGCAGGGGATGTCCAGGATCTCCAGGCCCTGGTCATGGTACTTCTCGTACATCTCCTCCAGCTCCTTGTACTGGGGGGTAAAGCCGCAGCCGGTGGCGGTGTTCACCACCAGAACGACCTTGTCCTTGAACTGGTCCAGAGAGACTTCATTTCCGGTGCGATCCTTGACGGTGTAATCATAGAGAGACATGAGAAAACCTCCTTAATATTTTTTACAATTAGATTGTACGCAATCTATATGCATTTGTCAAGAAGTTTTTTTCAGTTTCTTTGAAAAAGTCAGCGCTTCAGCACCACTTCGCCGGCGGTGCCGCCCCGGTACTCCCCGTCAAAGAGCACGGGTCGGCCGTTTACAAACACATGGCGGATGCCCCGGGGCCAGAAATCGGGTTTGCTCTCGTCCACCTGCAGCTCGTCAAAGTTCAGCACGGTGAGATCCGCCTTGCAGCCGGGCCGCAGATAGCCCCGCTCCGGGATGCCGTAGCGGTCTGCGGTGGCGCCGGTCATCTTGCGGACGATGGTCTCCATAGGGATGCCCCAGCGTTTGCCCAGCAGGAAGAACTGGGGGAAGGTCTGGAAGGCGGCGATATTCTGCAGGCCCTTCTCCTCCACCCAGGCGTCGGTCATGAAGACGGACATCTCATCCTCCATCAGGCGGCGGACGATCTCATCGTTATAGTATTTGCCCAGATAGATGCTGCCCGCTCTGTTGGAAAGATCCACCAGCTTCAGGTACATGTCCAGATTGCTGAGGCCCTCTTCTGCGGCCGCCTGGGGGATGGTCTTGCCCTCATACTCCGGATGCTCGTCGGAAATGTAAGCCACCACCATATCATCCCAGTCAATGCCCAGCACTTTCCGGTACATGAGGATGGTGAGCTGCAGCTTCATACGGTTCAGAGGCTTTTTCGTCTCCTCCGGGCTGAGCTGGGCGTACCACTCCGGGAAGACCACGGTGATCACCGAGGCGCCGTAGTGGAAGGCGTAGTTGTCATAGGCGATGGGATAGCCCTTTGCCTTCTCCCGCTTGAAGGTGGCCAGCATCTTGTCCAGCAGCTTCCAGCTGCGCTCGCCGGTAAAGATCAGGTGGCTGTACTCCAGCTTACAGCCGGACTTTTCCATGATCTCCACCGCCTCATCCAGGCCCAGCTCCAGGTGGGACTTTTTGGTGAGCAGCGGGTAATCGGCGCTGACGATGGAGCAGGCCCGGGGATGGATGGTGACGATGCCGTCATATTTGGCGATCTCTTTGGCGAAGGCCAGGATCTCGTCCATTTTGGCATAGCGGTCCGGCTCGTACATGAAGCCGAAGGAGCCGCCGAAGGCGCCGCCCTCCATAGCCTCCCGCACGAAGGAGAGCTCCTTTTCGATCTGCTCCGGGGTGAAGGGCGCGGGGTCATAGCCCGCGATGCCCGCCCGGACGGAGCCCTGGCCGATAAGAGGCACCAGATTCACATAGAGACGCCCCGCCGCCCGCTTTTTAAAATCTGCAAAGCTGCCGGGGTGGAGGGTATCGAAGAGGCCGCCGCCCATCTTGTCCCGATAGGGGGTGTCCGGGTCTGCGCCGAAGGGGGAAAAGCTGCAGTTGCCGGTGATCTGGGTGGTGATGCCCTGCCGGATAAAGGGCTTGTAGTACTTCTCCGCGTCCTCCCGGTCATAGAAAAAGTCGTTGTGGGAGTGGGCGTCGATGAGGCCCGGGCAGATCTGCAGCCCGGTGAGATCCACGATCCGATCCGCCTCCGCTTCGATGGTCCCGCCCACCTGCAGGATGCGGTCGTCCTCGATGAGCAGGTCCCCCACCGTGGGTTTTGCGCCGCTGCCGTCATAGATGCAGCCGTTTTTGAACAGCGTTTTCATGTGTGTCTCCCCCTCTATGTTGGTTTTTCCGTTCCATTTTATCCGCCAGGCCCATCCCCGTCAAGAAAAAAGCTTCCCTCCGTAGATGAAGGGAAGCATTCTTTTACTGCAGGAAGAGGAATACCAGGATGATGACAAGGCCCATGCTGAACATCAGCAGACTGAAGTTCAGGCTGGCGCCGTAGCCCCGGGTGCCCTCGGGCAGCTGCTCATAGACCGTGAAGCGCTCGTTCTCTCTGGGGTGAACATAGCCGTTGTGGCTGTTCTGATAGAGCAGGGCGCAGCAGCCCTTGCGGAGCACCTCCGGCAGGGTACCCACGGTGCGGGCGGCCAGGGCCCCCAGGAAGGGCAGCACCTTCAGCAGCAGCGGGCGGTAGAGGCCGTCCTCCAGGTTCAGGAAGGCGGGCCAGCGGTCCAGATACTCTCCCTTGCGCATCAGCACGGGACGGACGAAAAGCAGATACACCCCAAGGCCGATGCCGATGGAGATGGCCCCGCCCTTGAGATTGCCGAGGGTGAAATAGTCCACATGCGCACTCTCCTCCACATGGAAGAAGGGCTCCGCAAGAGCGGCGATCCGGTCCATGGAGAGGTAGACCGTGCAGCCAAGCAGCGGGATCAACAGGGCGCAGCTGAGCAGCACTGCGCCGGAGACCCGGGTGCACCAACGGCCGTTCATCCCGTCGAACTCCTTCTGCCGCTTGGGATCTGCGTTTTTCTCCACGCAGAGGGCGATGAAGAGCTTGAGCATATAGGCAAGGGTCAGACCGCCGGAGACGAGGAAGATCCACTCTGCCGCCCGGTAGGCGCCGAAGGCGCGGCCGCTCTCCTCCAGGATCTCGATATACTCCACGATGCTCTCGTGCAGCAGGGTCTTGGAGATGTAGCCGCTGCCGCCGGGGATACCGGCCAGGCCCCAGAGGCCCATGAGCAGGGAGACGATCAGGATGGGCTTGCCCCGGCCGAAGCCCCGGATGCGGTTGAGCTCCAGCTCATGCAGGTTCATAAACACCGCGCCGGCGGCCAGAAAGAGGGTGAGCTTGAAGAGGGAGTGGTTCAGCATGTGCAGGGTCAGGCCGTGGACGGCCCCGGCGCTCTCCTCCCCCAGCAGTTCGCTCATGGCGACGCCGGTGAGGATGAAGCCGATCTGGCTCATGGAGGAGCAGGCCAGGGTCCGCTTCAGGTTGGTGCTGAACACGCCCAGCACCGCGCCGGTGAACATGGTGATCATGGCAAAGGCCAGCATCACATTGCCCCAGGCCGCGTCATGGAGAAAGACCTTGGCGGAGAGGACCAGGATGCCGAAGATGCCCGCCTTGGTGATGATGCCGGAGAGCAGGGCCGAGGCCGTGGCGGGGGCCACGGGATGGGCCGCGGGCAGCCAGGTGTGCAGGGGCCACATACCGCACTTGGCGCAGAAGCCAAAAGCGGTGAGAGCGCCGGCCACATAGAGCCGCGTCCGATTTTCACAGCCGGGGGCCAGTGCCTGCAGGCGGGCAATGTCCACCGTGCCGAACATGTCCTGCAGCATGAAAAGACCCATCAGGGTGACAAGGCCGCCGATGACGGCAAAGGCCAGGTAGCTGTCCGCCGCCTTCATGGCGCCGGGAGTCTCCTCGTGGGCAACCAGGGTCCAGGAGGCCACGCTCATGACCTCAAAGCAGACCAGCAGCGTGTAGAGATCTGCCGCCAGGAACACGCCCAGGGTAGCCCCCTCGGTGATGAGATAATAGAGATAGTAGCGGCTCTTGTGCCCGGCGTGGGCCAGATACTCCTGGCCGAAGACCGCGCTGCCGAACCAGAGGGAAGATCCCATCAGGCAGAGGATCCAGCGCAGCCCGTCCAGGGTGAAGCCCAGGCCCAGGCCGCAGACGCCGGGGAAGTCGAAGCGGATGGGCGCGGCAAAGCCCAGAACCGCCAGCAGGATCACAAGTCCCAGCTCAATCGTAGGCACGACCCAGCTGGTGAGGGCGCGGAGCCCCTTTCCCGCAAACCAGCAGATGAGGCCGCCCAGCACCGGCAGCAGCACCAGCACCGGCAGGAGGATGGAAGAAAGATTCATGTTTTTTCTCTCCTCCTTTCACATGAGTCCCGCGGCGAAGGCGCCAAGGACCTTCTGCAGCAGCGGCATAAAGAGGATCAGCACAAGGCCCAGGGCCATGCAGATCCAAAGTGCGCCGGACATGCGCTTGCCGGGATCCGTCAGCTCCTTCAGGGCGCTGTCATCGAAGTCCCGGGGCGGGAAGCAGGCCTCCTGCACCAGGCTCAGGAGATAGAGTCCCGTGAGGAAGGCGGAGATGGCGAGAGCCGCGCAGCCCAGGATGGCCAGAGCGGTCCCCTGCCCCACCGCCGCCTCCGCGATGGCCCACTTGGAGGCGAAGCCGCAGAGGGGCGGCACGCCGATAAGGCCCAGAGAGGCCACCGTGAACACCGTGAAGATGATCGGGGTCTTTTTGCCGTAGCCGGTGTACTGGAAGACATACTCCTGCACGCCCTGGGGAAGCTCCTCCGTCCGGCAGAGCAGAGCACCCGCGCAGAAGAAGAGGGCGATCTTGAGGGCGCTGTGGGCGATCATGTGGAGGATCGCCGCGGTGAGGCCGGCCCCGCTGCAGAGAGCCGCGCCCAGCAGCATGTAGCTGAGATTGGACACCGTGGAATAGGCCAGGCGGCGCTTCAGATGCTGCATGCGCAGCGCCATGGCGGAGCCGTAGACGATGGTGAAGGAGGTGATGGCCAGCATGACGTTCTGGGCAAAGCTCCCGGCGAGGAAGCTTGCGCCGTAACCGAAGTAGAGCAGGCGCAGGATAGCGAAGATGCCGGCGTTTACCACCGCCACCGCGTGCAGCAGGGCCGTGACCGGGGTGGGAGCCACGCCCGCGGATGGCAGCCAGCCGTGGAAGGGGAAGACCGCGGCCTTCACGCCGAAGCCGAAGAAGCCCAGCAGGAAGCCCGCATAGAGCAGCGTCTCGTGTCCCGCGGCAAGGCTCCGGTCCAGTCCGCCGCCGCTTTGGAAGGCCAGACTTCCGTAGCTGGAGAGGACCATCATGCTCACAAAGGCCAGGGCCGCGCCGCTCATGGAATAGAGCAGGTACTTGAGACCCGCGGCCTTGGCCACGCCGTCCATCTCATGCATGACCAGGGGCAGGGTGCAGAGGGTCAGCAGCTCATAGAAAAGATAGAGTGTGAAGAGGTTGGCCGCCAGGGCGATGCCCAGCACCACGCCGTAGGTCATGGTGAAGAAGGCAAAGAAACGGTTCTGAGCATGGTCGTGCTGCATGTACTCGAAAGCGTAAAGATTCGTCACCGGCCAGAGGACGGCAACAATGGCCACGAACACGGCGCCCAGGCCGTCCAGACGCAGGGCCAGGGAAAAGTTCTCCCCGAAGATGGGGGCGATGAGGAACCAGGTCTCCGCCCCGGTGAGGCGCCAGAGCATCAGAAGCATGATGGCAAGCAGTGAGGTGAGGGAGCAGAGGCAGAGCACATAGACATTGCGGCTGTGGGTCTTTCGTATGGGGCGGACCAGCAGCCCCAGGCCCCCCAGAAGGGGCAGAAGGATCAGGATCGAAATCAGGATATTCATATCGCGCTCCCTCCCTTCACAGGATCCCGGCGGCGAGGCCGGAGAGCCAGCCCAGCAGCTGCGCGGGGAAGAGCCCCAGCAGCAGCGCCGCGCAGGCCAGAACGATCAGCGGGAGCCTGATGCAGAGGCCGCAGCGGATGGGCTCACAGGAGAACTCCTCCCCAGGGAAAAAGCCCTTGCTGACCACCGGCAGCAGATAGCCCGCCGTGAGCAGGGCGGACAGCAGCAGCACCGCCGCGCCGATCCAGCCCAGGGCCGGGAAGGCTGCGAAGCTCCCCTCCGCCAGATACCACTTGGACACAAACCCCGCAAAGGGCGGGATCCCGATGAGGGAAAGCCCTGTCACCGCAAAGCAGAAGAGGGGCAGGGGCATGGCGCGGCCAATGCCATAGAGCTGCTCCACCCGGGTTTTGCCGGTCTTGCAGATGAAGGCGCCGGCGCAGAGGAAGAGGCAGACCTTGGCAACAGAATGAAACACCGCCTGGAGGATGGCCCCGGCAAAGCCCGCTCCGTTCAGAAGCAGCAGGCCAAAGAGCACATAGCTCACCTGGGAAACGGTAGAGTAGGCCAGGCGCTTTTTCAGTACTTTTTCCTTATAGGCCAGCATACTGCCGGTGAAAACCGTGGAGAGGGCCAGGACCAGACCTGCCCATTGGACCCAGGTCCCCCGCAGGGTATCAGCGCCGTAAAGGTAAAAGATGGTGCGCAGGATCCCCAGCACGCCGCCCTTGGTGATGACGCCGGAGAGGACCGCAGAGGCGGGGGCGGGCGCCTCCGGGTGGGCGGTGGGCAGCCAGTCGTGCAAAGGCATCATACCGGCCTTGCCGCCAAAGCCCACGATCATGGCCATGGCCGCCGCGAGCAGCAGCGGGGTGGGCGTCCCCTGCAAGGTACCGCCGGGAACGAAATCTGCGCCGCCTGTGGCGGGATAGATCACAAAGAAGCCGAAGAGGGCCAGGGCCGCGCCGAAGAGGGAGTAGCCCAGGTACTTCATGGCGGCTCTCCGGGAGGCCTCCGTCCCCTCATGGAGCACCAGAGGGAAGCTCAAAAGGGTCATGGCCTCGTAAAAGAGATAGAAGGTCAGCAGGTTTCCCGCATAGCAGAGGCCCAGCATGGCGCTCAGCGTCAGCAGATAGAAGAGATAGTAGCGCTCCGGATCCTCGTGGAGATATTCAAAGCCGAAGATCCCCGCCAGGAGGAACATGGCGGCAAAGAGCACGGAAAAGATCTTGCCCACCGCGTCCAGGCGCAGGAGGATGGGCATGCCCGGCAGAAAGGGCAGGGAGCACTCGCCCTTGCAGAGAAGGCCAAGCAGCACCAGTGCGAGTTCCGCCGTCATCAGGGCGATCAAAGTGTGCTTTTCCGCCTTGCGTCTGGCGAGGAACGCCAAAGGCACCGGCAGCAGAAGGGGCAGCAGCAGATACATTGCAGTCATCTTCTCCCCTCCTTTCAGAGCAGCGCCACACCCCGGGCAATGAGCTGCACGAAGGGGCGGGCCAGGCAGCCCAGCAGGACCACCACAATGCTCATGCAGAGGACCGCCGTCCGGAAGGGCAGGCCGGGGTCCTCTTTGTGTTCGTCATAAACTTCGCCCTCGGGGCCACGGGGCTCCGGCTCCTTCTTCCAGATCTGCAGGATCACCGGCAGATAGTACCAGGCGTTCAGGAGGCTGGACACCGCAATGGCCGCCAGGGCTGTGATCATCTGCCACTGGGGGATGCCCTCCGCCAGGGCCGCCTGGCCCAGGACCAGCTTGGTCACAAAGCCCGCCAGCAGGGGCAGGCCCACCATGGAGAGGCCGCCCACCGTGAAGCCCAGGCCCGCCGCCACATTGCGCCAGGCGGCGCCGCGGAGGTAATAGAGCTTCTTCTGGTGGCCGGAGGCGCGGATCAGGCCGCCGGTGGAGATAAAGAGCAGTGGCTTGGTAAAGGCGTGGGCCACGATCTGGAAGATGGCGGCGGTGATGCCCGCCGGAGTGCAAAGGCCCAGGCCCAGATAGATGTAGCCAACCTGGGCTACGGAGGAATAGGCGATCATGCGCTTGGCATGGGTCTCCCGCACGGCCCAGACGGAACCGTAGATCATGGCGCAGGCGCCCAGCACGAAGAGCACGGAGCCAACGCCCAGAGAGCCGATCTCCTCCGGGGTGAAGACCCGGCACATGATCTTGATGAGCAGGATGATATAGCCCTTCAGCACCACGCCGGAGAGCACCGCGGAGGAGGCCGTAGTGGCGCTGCCGTGAGCGGTGGGCAGCCAGGTGTGGAAGGGAAAGAGCGCACTTTTTACAGCAAGGCCCACGCACATCATGCCGGAGAGCACCGCCAGGGGATAGTGGAGGGCGTCGTTATCGAATAGCGCCGTCACGGCGGGATAGAGGCTCGGCATCAGGAGATGGCCGGTGATGGTATAGAGCATGGAGACGCCGAAGAGAAAGACGCCGCTGCCAACCAGGCTCATGATCAGGTAGCGGATGGTGGCAAGGATGGTCTGGCCGCAGTCCCTGGCCATGACGATGCTGCAGGCGGCAATGGTGTTGATCTCGATGAACACATAGCCGGTGAACATGTCGTTGGTGTAGCTCAGGGCAAAAAGGGACGCCGCCAGCAGATCCATCATGATGTAATAGAGGTTCTGCTTCTCCGGCAGGATGTCCTCCTCCAGGTCCTTGCCGCCGCCCATGAGGGAGAAGAGCATGACAAGGCAGAACACAGTGCAGAGCATGGACTCCACCGGGCCAGCCCGGAGTTCGTTCCCCCAGGGGGCGGGGAAGGCGCCCATGGCATAGGTAAAATTCACATTGCGCAGGCTGGTCTCCAGGAAGACCGCGCCGTTCAGCACCGCGGCACAGAGCAGCATGGCAAGGGTCACGGCCCGGGCTTTTTTCCCATCCCGCACCAGAGTGGTAAGTATGCCGCTCAGCAGGGCCAGAAACACGCAGAAGAAGGGAAAATTCTCATAAAACATCCGCATGGCTCAGTCCTCGCTTTTCCGTGCCTGCATCATGATCTCGTCGATGTTCAGCGAGTGATACTTCTTATACAGGCGCTGGGTCAGGGCCAGCCCGAAGGCGGTGAAGGAGACGGACACCACAATGCCGGTGAGCACCAGGCCTGCGGGCAGGGGGTTGGAGTAGACCTCCACCGTGGCGGGCACCGAGGGATCGGCAATGATGGGGGCGATGCGGCCCTCCACATAGCCGGCGCTGGTGAGGAAAAGGAAGATGGCGCTGTCCATAAAGCCCATGGAGACCACCTTCTTGAAGAGGTTGCGGTTAAAGAGCATGCCGGCGAGACCTACCACGAAGAGCAGGACCGAGGCGGTCTCAAAGCGGTTTTCCGCCAGATGCCGCAGGATCTCATTCAGCTCCATGTCACAGGTCCCCCCTTCCGAAATAAGTATAGAACGCATACATGGTGCAGGCCACTTCCAGGCCCACCGCCACGTTGATGGGCAGGATGATGCCCGCAGAGAGGATGCTGCCGGGCGTACCCAGCGGGATCAGGTTGGGCAGGCCGTTTGCCCCCACAAAGATGGTGTAGCAGATCAGGATGGCGTAGAGGATCAGGGCCCCCACCTTGATGATGTGGTAGACCTTGTGGTTGAAGAAGCTCTGCACTCTTCTTGCCCCAAAGGCGTTTTCGCAGAGGATCAGGGCACCGCCCAGGATGCTGCCGCCGGCAAAGCCGCCGCCGGGGGAAAGATGGCCGTTGCAGAGGATATAGAGGCCGTAGAGAAAGATCACCGGCATGAGAATTGTGGTGATGTGGCCCAGGATCTGATTGCGCTCCTCCTCATCCAGGGCGTCGCTGCGCCGCAGCGCCAGCCGGTCCTTTTTGGAGGTGTTCTTCCGGTCCGCCTCCAGCAGCATGATGACCGCCGTGGCGCCAAGGAAGAGGACGCAGCTCTCCCCATAGGTATCAAAGCCGCGGTAGACCAGGATGATGTTGGTGACCAGGTTCGTTGCGCCAACTTCCTCCAGGCCCTGCTCGATATAGCGGCGGGAGGTCTCGTTTTCCGGGGCGTTGTCCTCATCGCCGAAGCGGGGCAGATAGGCCACGGTGGTGAGCATCAGCAGGGCGAAAACGGTGCAGCAGAGGATGCCGAAGGCGGTGGTAAGGCGGTTCATGGCAGGTCCGCCGGCGCCCCGCAGCAGGGAGGGCCCGTGCTGGATCGGCGCCTCCTCTTCCCTCGCGGGCTCCGGGTTTTCCACATGGGCCCGGGGCTCGGGCAGAGCGGGGCTCTCCCCCTCCACCCAGCGTTCCAGTTTTTCATACCAAAGGGGTTTTTTCATTTTCCGTCCCCCGTTCCGTCCAGATGATGCATGCTCCTCAGCGCCAGCAGAAACAGGATCGTGTCGATCCCAACGCCAACGGCGGCCTCGGTGATGGCCAGATCCGGCGCCTTCAGCAGGATCCAGATCACGCTGAGCATAGTGCCGAAGGCGGCGTAGATGATGATGGTGGGCAGGAGATTTCTCGTGAAGTTTGCCGCCACGGCACAGACGATCAGGCCGAGGAGCAGCAGTGTTTCAATGGCAGCCATCATTCCACCTCACAGTGCTTGTCATAGTCCGGGTTGCTCAGGATCTCCACCTTGCTGATGCGGTGGGTGGAGACAGGGCTGGTGATCCACTGAAAAGCCAGGATCAGCAGGATCTTGGCGCTGGCCCAGCCCAGGCCCCGGAGCATGATCATCCCCGCGAAGATGAGCAGGGTGCCCAGGGTGTCGATGATGGCGGCGGCATGGATACGGGTGAGCACATAGTCCATGCGGTAGACGCCGAACATGGCGATGCAGCAGCAGATGAGCCCCAGACCGATCAGCACTGCCGCCAGGATCTCCAGGATCATGCCTCTCCCTCCTTTTCTTCCTCCGTTTTTTCCGCACTCTCCCGCAGCTTGCTGAGGACCTGGTTCTGCACAAAGCGGCAGAGCACGATGACCATTAGAAAGGCAAGCAGCGCGAAGACCAGGCCGATGTCCAGAATATAGTCCGCCCCGATGAAGATCGCCAGGATCACGATCATGTTGAGGCCCAGGGAGCCGATCATGTTGGCCGCCACGATCTTGTCGGTAAAGCGCTTGCCCAGCACCGCGTAAAGAAGGCTCAGCAGCACCAGCACACCCAGCACCGAGAGCGCGATGAGCAGATAGTTTTCCATAAAAGCGCTCATGCCTTCCCCTCCTTCTCTCCCAGCGTCTCCTCCATGGCCATGAGGCGGTGGTTCAAATCGCTCTCCGGGGTGCCCTCGGCAAAGTCGCCGTTCAGGGCATGGACCATCAGGGTGCTGTCATAGATCCCCAGGGTGTAGGTGCCAGGGGTGATGGTAATGGAATTGGCCAGGATCGTCTGCAGAAAGCCCCGGTGCAGGTGGCTCTCGAAATGGAAGATCCTCGGCCGCACCAGGCGGCAGTTGGGAGACAGGATCACCTGGATCGCGGCGAGATTGGCCTTGACGATCTCCACCACAAGGCAGCCGGCATAGCAGAGAAGCTGCCAGCCGATCTTGAGAAGGCGCTTGCTCTTCCGGTCGGACCAGCCGCAGACCTTCACCGCAAAGAGGGTCACCAGGGCGCTCAGTACCAGGCCGAAGCCCAAAATGTCCCAGCCCAGCCGCCCGTTAAAGAGCAGCCACAGGGCAAAGAAGAATAGAAACATCAGCATTCCTTTTCCTCCTCTTTCCATCTCCGCCCGCGTTCGCCGCAGGCTTTCGGAGATTTTCTGAGAGAATACAATAACCGGATTCTACTGTATGCGCAGGGAAAAGGCAAGGACTATTTTCCCGGTTTGGGCCGCCGCGGAACAGAAAGAGGACGGAACCTTTTTCCTTTTTCGGGAATTCGGTTCCGTCCCCTGTATTCACGATTCCACGAGAGGCATGATTTCCACGCCCCGTTCCCGCAGGGGCTCCGCATCCGTCTCCCCCGTATCTGTAAACAGCTTATCAAAATGCAGCCGCTCCCAGTCTTCGCTCAGGTCTCCGGAGGACTCCACCACCCGGTCCACATAGCGGCAGGCAGCAAGCAGTTCTCTCCGTTCGGGAAGCGAGAGCGCTCCCTCCCCTCGCAGCCCGACAACAAGGCAGTCGCAGCGCTTTTTTGCACTCCGGATCGCGGCAAGCTCTGCCGGGCCGAACCGGTCGAAGCTGCCGGGCAAATAGCCGATCGCAACTCGGATTCGATTGTCCAGCCTCCCGGATTCCTTTTTATATTGATAGCTGTGCAGGCCGTACTCGTGAGGATCGGCATGGTAGCGCTCCAGAACAGCACGGAAGGTCTCCTCATATTGGGGGATGAACAGCGTATCCGCCGCGAAAAGATGGGTCGTGACCTCCGCCGCCAGGCCCTCCAGCAGCTCCAGCTGGGTCTGCCCGCCGTAGAAGCGGGAGCCCTTGAAGGAGGCCGGTGAAACATTCAAGATCCGGTTCTCCGTACCGGAGACCTCCAGCTCGATGTTCACGCTTTCGATCAGGCGGCAGACAGCTGCCTTGGAGGCGGCGTAGACCGCCGCCGAAGGGGAGGACATCAGTCCCGCGATGGAGCCCACCACGCCGCAGTAGAAGCGCTCCTTGCCCTGGATTCTGTCATAGAACAGACGCAGAATCTGGATGGTGGCCGTGGCGTTCACGGTCATCATTTTTTCGATCTCCACCGGGTGAAAATAGGCAAAGTCCGCAATACGGCCAAAGCCCGCCGTGATCATCAGTACCGATAGCTCCGGGTCCGCCGCGAAGGAGCTGATCAGCTCCTGGTCCAGGTTCAGCAGGTCGCTCCGGTGCAGCCGATAGGAGTCTTCCCGCAGTGCGCCCGCCTGGGGAGCGCTGCGCCCGATAATCTCCACAAAGAAGCCCGCCTCGATCAGTTTTTTTGCGATGGCAAGCCCCAGGCCGTTGCTGCCGCCGATCACCAGTGCTTTCATAACAACCACTCCTTCCGGGACGCGTCATGGATCCCGCAGTCAGCTTACCACAGCGGTAAACGCCGGTCAAGCCTCCTGCGGCCCATCTGACAGCACAAGACCCCCAACGCGTTTTCCGCGTCGGGGGTCTTGCATGCAATACGCGTTGGATTTCAGTCTCAGTCCAGGTAGCCCTCGCGGCCCTTGACAGAGAAGCGCTCCTCCAGCTGGTGCATCATCTCGTCGGTGATGGTGTTGACGCGGGGCAGATGGGCGATCTTCATGTAGATCTCGGCGGCCTTCTCGGCGGTCTCGATGAGGCCGAAGGTCTCGTCCAGATCCTTGCCGGCGCCGTAGATGCCGTGGAGGCTCCAGACCACCAGGCGG
>OCVV010987656.1_pt1 | contig 12830 bp, 21 predicted proteins | sample 1539721 | NCBI WGS metagenome assembly OCVV01 (sample SAMN02144230, study PRJEB22623) | gut metagenome | biome: sheep rumen | host: Ovis aries | place: New Zealand
CAGAAAGCGAACATGCAGATACGGATACGGATACGGATACGGATACAGACAAGGATGCCGACAAGGAAACCAAAACTGAAAAGGCGGATGAAACTGCCACGGCAGATGAAAGCGATGGTAAAAAGAAATCCAAACTTGACATAAATGTGTTAAAGGACAGAACCGTTGCAATCCTAACCGTATTCGGTAAAAAGACAATAAGTGTTACCAAAAAGGTCACATCCAAAGCCAAATCCAAAATCAAGACCAAGGTAGCGGATAAAAAACAGAAACGTAAAGAGAGCAAACTGGACGAGAACGGCAATCCCAAACCCAAAGAGAAGTTCGGTGTGAAATGGCACAGGTATTGGTTCGGTGACGAAACCCATAAGGTCAAACCGTCCTCGTTCAAAGGTGCGCTTGGCAGATTCTATCTCAAAGCGTTCTGTGGGTATGTGGAATTGTATTCACGCATGTATGATAAGAACATAGACGAAATCAGATAGGATATCGAATTGGTCAAGAAGAGCAAATTACCGAAAGAAGCGGTAAAACTAAGAGGATTCAAAAAGACCTGGGACATAGATATGGACCTGCCGATTAGGTACTTTGACTTGACCAAAGATGACGGATTCACCGCATCGTCCTATTACAACTATGCTAGGAACAACATCATCAACGATTCGATGTATATGGACAATGAGGAACAGGCGAAATCGCCCACCAATAAGAGGGTAATCATCGCAGTTGTCGGTATCATCTGTTTCGCCATGATTGTTGTCTACATGTATGCGTTAGGAATGATTTGAAAACTTTTTAAGGGGTATCACTACCCCCACATTTTTATAATGCCAAGTATATCACTACATGATGCAAGGCAAAATTCTGAATCGTAAACATCTGATGAAACAGTTATCCAAGGGCAAGACCGCCCAGAAGACCACCGAAAAGACCCGTGAGGAATGGATGGACAGATGGGCAGGATTAAGCGGTGTCGAACCAGACGATTACGGACATTTTGATTATTCCAAGATTGATTGGGAGAACAAATACATCCGTCTGGAATATATTCTGTGTGATATCAAACTCCAGAAGAAACTCGGTGACGAGAATACCCGTGCCGAAGCGATTATGAATGATATCCCAGATGATTTGAAGGACATCTTCTATTCAATCGGTCCTGGAAATTCCAAACCCTATTCAGAAGTCTATCTGACCAAGAGCATCATCAAGGATACTCTCCGTGATATGCGCAACAGGGCAATCGACAACAAGAGGGGAAAGGAATGACCTATTACCTTATGACCTGCGGACACAGAGCAAACGCATTGTGCAACGGCGAACCAGCCTGTGTGATTTGCGGATGCAGGACTGTCGAAAAGGTAATCCAGAACGATGAATTGTTGGAAGGCAGAACGGCCACCTGCGCAGAATGTGGTAAACCTACACCGAGCAGATGGAAACTTCCGTTTTTTGAATACCGTCCCGAATTAAAGACGGACAGTTACTATTGCGGTTGCCATGGATGGGATTGAATGAGTCTGGACAGGATATTAGCGGATGCAAAAGTCGAGTATGTCAGACAGTCTGACGGACGTTACAAAATCGTTGTTCCGAAAGCCGACCCGAAGCATGTACACGTGCGTTTATCTGATTCACCTCAGAAAGATATTATACGCACGCTTAACAGTAATCCTGGATGCGGTATCGGATACATATGCAGGAAGACTGGGATACCGAGAGAAAGGGCGCACAGACTACTCGATGAATTGATTAAATCGAAAAGGATTCATTGTCAGATTATAAAGAAAAAGAGCAGGAGTTATACGCAATATTACCCAACCTAAAATCAATGTCTAAATTAATTTAAAAAAACTATATATATCACCATAGTGATGTACTTACAAGAAAAAGAGGTAATCACTATGGTTTCCGAAACAACATGCAAAGCAGAGTTCAGAAAGGCCATCGACACATACAAGGCTGACAAGTTCGAGTACGTACCTAACCGTGGCGGATACGTGAACAAGATTCAGATGTATGACATCTGCGAATCGGACCTGCCCGAAATCCAGAAGAACCTCAAATACGGAAAGGTCCAAATCGAGGGCGATTTTACCAATAAGCGCATCTGGTACGTCAACGATACAAACGAATACTATTTCTCCTACGGACTTATATTCCACCCGTGCGACCCCTGTGAAATCACGCAGGTGGACGAACACCACACCTACGGCACTACCATGACCGTTGACGGATACCCGATTGATGCCGAAATCGAGAAGATTTTAAGGCAGTCCGAAAAGGCAATCTACGTCAGAATGGTCAAGGCATCTGGATTCCGTTACGAGAGGTGGCTACCCAAATCGACCATTTACAGAATCGACAGGGAGATATCTTTCGATGGGGTAATCTCCAAGTACACCCAGCTCTGCGAGAGCTGGCAGGTCATCGTACTCGGATGCCCCCAGCGTACCAGAACCTACGGAGACATCGAGCATTACAACGCACGCATCCAGAACCTCAAGGATGACGGTTGCGAGGTAGTAGAGGAACAGGATGTAGATGGGGTTCACACCGCCTACATCTTTGATAAAAAGGAAATCAGAGCAATTAAGGGTCTTGCAGTATACTGGGGCGAGGAATATGTGGAGAATTCCGCCAAGGATAAGGTCACGTGTACCGTATACAGGCAGAAACAGGAAGAACTGGAAATGTGCTACCACATTCTCAACGAAAAGGGATTGTGGGATAAGGAGGGAGTGATGTGATTACCAGAATGCCGAAATACACTAAAGATGTGGGTAACGGCATGACTGCGTTCATGCCCCCCATGACCACATGTACTAAATGCGGACAGGTATACGAGTCTGCAGAACACATAGAATCGACATGCGGTAAGATGTGCATCACAGAATGTCCGACATGCCAAATGTGGATATCCTATCCGATGTACACAAAAAAAGACATGGCACAGATGAAGGCCCTTGACACATTCGACCGTAAATTACTCGACTTCGAAAAGAACATTCGCAGGAGGATAGGCTCTGATGAAATGCTGAACGCATTGATTAGATATTGTCTGTCGAAGAACGATATCAATTATGAATTAGGATTCAGAGGAACTGAGGAACTGATGAAAATCCTAATGGGCATCGTAGAGAATTGCGAAACGGATAAGAAGGAAAAGGTAAAGCGGGATTGTATCAAGATGGATGCAGACTACGAAGCATTACCAGATTGGATTAAAGGATGCAAAAGCTGGGATATCGACAGGATGGTGGAATAAATGTCATACAATAGGTATAATATCCATAAAGGTGCGACTGAATATCTGATTACATGTTCCAAATGCGGAGGGGAACATGTAGAATACTGCTGGACTATGCAACAGGCGATATCCACATTCAGAATGTACTGTGGATGGAAACTGACTCCGCAGGGGTCAATATGTCCCAAATGCAGAAAACAGGATAATCCAGATGATTCAGATGAAACCGATGACTGAATTGGAATTGATGGATGAATTATCGTATTACTGCCCGACCTGTATGTAGAATTGTGCAAGGATGAGGTATATGGTGTACCATGGCACACCGAATCATCCAAAAAAGGTGAGGGTAAGATATATGATAGGTTGTAAAAGATGTGACACCTTTACAAGACCTTATCGCACAAAGGAAAAGGCAATATGCAAATGGACACACAGGAAGCAAAAGGGTTTTGGTGTATTCAGATGAATGAGGAATATCCCCAAAAAACAGTATGTAACGAAATGAAACTGATTGTCGTTCCAAGATATACTGTCATTGACGGAAGAACGGTCAAGGTAGAAAATTGCGGTGACTGTCCGTTCTATAACGAAGGTGATGGCGGTTGGGGAAACAGTTGCAGATATCCGTTCAATCATGCAGACCTTCCGTATTACCAATTCTCTAAAGAAATACCGCCTAATAATTGCCCCCTAAGTACGAATGCGCACGTTAATTAATATAATATCTAAATTAGTTTAAAATAACTATATATAGTATAAAGTATATCACTACATCACAAACAAAAAAAGGTGAACGACATGAAGCAGACCTTTAGTGAAATGGTACAGGATGAACTGGGATTCGCATACGATGTTGCGGTTTCAATCGAGGACATCGAGAAGTACATCGCCAGCGTGAACGAGAATGTGGACCACCCATATACTGACGAGACCGCCAGCAAGTTCGATGCTATGGAGATTGCGGATGCATTCTACGTTGACGTAATCAGCTACAACAAGTACAAGGACTTCTGAATGTGGAGGAAGATGCATGACATTCAACGAAATGGTACAGGATATTCTGGCAAGCAAGTATGATGTTACGGTTGCAATCGAAAAGATTGCAGAGTACGTCACGGAAGTGAATGAGAACGTAGACTACCCGTATACTGACCAGACCGCCGACAGAAGCGATGCGATGGATGTTGCAGACATGTATTACGCTGAGAATCTGTACTGTCCGAAATTCTGAAAACAGAGGTAATAGAATGAAATGTGACGATTGCAAAGAATTCAAATTCGGATGCAAAAGAGTAGAGGGTGAAAAGGGTGCGTTCTGGCTCTGTCCCGAATGTCTGAACAGATACAAAATGACAATCGAATACAGGGACGAAATGACAAGGCATCTGAATGCCATGAGGGAGATACAGAAAAAATACGGAGTGAAGAAGGATGATTACCAGAATAACCAGAATCACATGTGACTTATGCGGTGCGGATTGCAGTACCAGACACGATGCAAAACCATCGCTGATTCAGTCATACCATTTGGACATACAGATATACGGTCGTACCGTAGCTGGCACAGTCGTACCAAGAACGAAAGAACAGACCTATGGTGTAGACCTGTGTCCGAAATGTTATAAGAATTGGATGTTGCTGAACCACGGTGAAGTGTACAGGAAACCGACCGAGTTCATCGACCCACGCATCAAAGATAGAACGCTATATAAGGACAGAGTTAACAAGGAAAGGATGGCATGGATATTCAGAAATCATTGAAATCATTGAAAGATATCATATCGCTTTGTATAGCTGGCGCATATCTTATGCACTCATTAGGTAAGGTAGATACCAGCAAGTTCACATCAGAAGAAAAGACTGGAATGAATGTGTTACCATTGATGGTATTTGCATCATTGATAGAGACTGGATTGAAAGATACTACAAAGAAGGGAATGAAATGAAATATACTGTAAAAGCAAGCAAACAGGGTTACGATAAGATGCTGAATGAAGTAGTGAACTACTTCGTCACGGATATGGCCGAACCCTATGAAATCGGGGATACGGTCATCGTATCCGAATATGACGGAAGCAAAATCGACATGCGTGACAGATATACTGGAAGGAAATTCCAATGTTACATCACGTATATCCACGAACTGAACGAGAACACCCGTATCGTTTCGATAAAGAAAGTAAAGGAAATCGAACAGAGTTATCAAATCTGAGGACTGATACCGTGAGCAAACTGATTCAATGTGATATCTGCAAAAGAGTAGCCGATGCAGAATATCTGAACGACCCCGAATCCGACCGTTGGCACATCGTCACATATCAAATACTGAATCACAGGAACATGCTGGACAAACCCGTTGTGACACATTATTGTGACAGATGTTTCATCCTCTACAACTATGGACAGAAACTTGCAGACGAACACTACAAGAAAGAAATCAAAGGAACGGACATGGATATCTATAAAGACTGGAAGGATAGAATATGACAGACATAATGATTGACAAAACACACAAAATGTACTATGACCCAGAATTGGAAATGGTTACAGTTACGAATACCTATGGAAATGCGGATATTCACCTATCGGAGACCGCCGTACTGAAGATGCTGGAATACATGCTCAATCATGGATTGAGGTCTAACATCAACATCGGTACGGTCAGAGACGAGATTGCTTACAGGGATAAGGAACAGGAGAAAAAAGACCGTCTAGAACAATACATCCAAAAAAGAATCCATGACGAATACATAGAGGACATTCCCAACAGGTGTTTCGTCCATATCGCCACTAAGGAAAGAGTCAGTACCCAGGACATCAGAGAGAGGATTCTGAAGGAGATTGAATACGTTTCCAAATTGGTGTGATATCATGGACGATTATATTGCATTTTGCTGGGGATGTATCACATTACTTACGGCGATAGTCTTTATTATATTCGGACCAGCAACCGTATTTGATGCGATTGTAGGGGGATTCAAGTCAATATTAGGAGGTACGATATGGTGAAATATAAGATAGAACCGATTGGCAATTCAGACAACACCCATTATATCGAGGGGTCATCCTATCTGGATGCAATCAACAGATTCGATAGATGGCTGGAAGAGAACCGTTATTGGCAGATAACGAATGCAACCCAGATATCCGATAACGAATGGAATATCCTTGTGAAAGGAATCTCGGAGAAGTCTTGGGGATACGCTATCTATGATGTAGTAAGATGCCAGAAAGAAGATTAAGAACGGAGTGATAACATGCTGGGAGAAAAGACAATGGACAGATGCATGTGTATCGGGATGATTGTCGGGTTATTCGCCTTGGTAGGATTCTCGGTATGGTGGTGTGATAACCATGATACCCCAATGACATGGGAACAGGAACTTGATGAAAAAGGAGGAACGATTACCATCATACAAGCGGAGGATACGGGTTATCCTTATGTAATCAATGTTCCCAAAGAAGCTGATGTTAAGTGGGAAGGGGATTTCCTGCGTATCAGCAAAATAAATTCATCCATCCATTTCACCAATAGCGAGAATATCGTAGTGAACATGAACAATATCCTCTACGTGGATATTGCCGATGCATGATATTATATAGGTAGTGATGAATACACAATCACGAACTAGGTCAAACCATTTACCAAACCATTTACAACTATGTTTTTGTAGTGAGACTATGTTCGGATGAGTTGTAAAGAGTTAAATACTCTGATTGACCATATAGATTTCGTATGTCAGATTCACATCTGACACGGGTAGAACTGAAACCAAGGAATCAGTACCGTAACCGAAGCCATCAAACCGTAGGTACTGCCTTACCCGACCGAAGGATACGAATCAGAGTCATTCGTTGACCGAGGACGAGGAAACCCAAGATTAACACCCAGTAGGGGACTGGCGAAAACCCATTGGTCCAAACCTTATCGAGTAGCATATGCTATCGGTTTTCGGGGTTTGGAGTAATCTATCCATCTATCCATTTAGACCGATTATTCTCGCACGGGTGCGCACGTATGCGTGCGTGCGTGCGCACGCATAATACACGTGTGTGTGTATACGTATTATATTCAACGCAGAATGGGTAGATATGATAGATAAATAGATAAGACTTCAAAAATCTAAATTAATTTAAAATTAACGGCTATTGAATTTGTAAAAAATGATAACTTTTTCAAAAAGTGTACAAAAAACCATTAATCGGTCAGTATCGTTCAATAAATTCTTGATAGATAGGCAAAGATTTTATATATTCTATCACTACTTACTTATGTCAATGTCAACCAAGTACGATGCAGAGTACTTCGCCAATGCTCTGAAGAACCTACCCAAAGAGTACCAAGATGTCACAACCCCGACCAAAGAGGTCAAATCCTATTCCCCGTTACAGATTCAGCCTCCCAATCCTACGGATTATTCACTCGTGGCTACTAACACAAAAGGTTCTAAAGTTTCACAGGCGGTTGACTATACCACGATGATTGCATATCTGCGTGATTGCAACATTGTCGCTGACGGACCAATGTTCCGTAAATTCGATGGGCGGGTTTATTCGATACTGCCCGAAGCGGTATTCGAGGACCAAATCTACAATGCCGTGTACGATAGCGGTTCGGGTTATGTGGCGAAACCACATGAGATAAACACGGTCATAAAGGCTTCATCTGCCCTACTAAAACTGACGAGATTGCATTGGTCTAGGTCTGATACCCTTGCGGACTACGACAGTCCGAATTACCCCCTTATAGCGTTCGAGAACGGTATTCTGAATCTCGATACCAACGAGTTACTGCCGTTCACCCCCATGATTGACATGACGAACTTCCTTCATGCCAATTATGACCCCGATGTTACGGATGCCCCCGCACGTGCCGTTCTTGAGAACATCATCCCGAATCCGCAGACTTTGGATTTTATCTTCGAAATGATTGGTTATATCCTGTTTGACCGCACCATGTCACCGCCCGCTATCTTCGTCCTGTACGGCCCTGGTGAAACGGGTAAATCGGCAATCGCCAATGTGATTGCCACCATCCTCGGTGATGATTGCGTGACTGCGATGGGAATGAAACAACTTACATCGAGATTCGGCCCAGCAAGTCTGGAAGGTAAAATGCTGAATATCTGCGGTGAAACAGGAAGTGAAAGTGCCAAGACCACGGGATTCGATGGCGAACTTCTGAAAAAAATGTCCTCTGGTGAAAGAATCACCGTTGAAGAAAAGAATCAGAAACAACACGAAATCTATAATACGGCCAAGGTCCTGTTCTGTACCAACTCCGTGCCAGATTTTGCCGATGATTCGTCTGGTCTGTTCCGTAGGTTGTGCATCGTCCCATGCCGTCAACCGCAGGATTCCAAAGCGAGAATCTATGACAAATTGACAGACCCTCAAAGCAGGTCATGGATTATCAACAAATCCCTTTCGGCATACCGTGTACTGTGTGCCACCAAGGTATTCACCCTGTCCCCTCAGATGAAAGCCGAATTGGAACAGTTTAAATCACAGAACTCTCTGCTGGACTTCGTTCAAATCATGTTCGGAACTACCGACAGGGGAGTGGTTGCGGATGCAATTGTCAATGACAATGAACTTTGTTACACCGTGAATCTGTATTCGGCTTACCAGGAGTTCTCCCACGCATCCCTCAACCAACCCATGTCAAGAAAGAAATTCGTTGAGAAAATCCGTAACGAGTTCAATCTGGAAATCAAAAAAGAGGGAATCTATTTCCCAGATGGTAAACATACGACCAGAGACCGCTATGTGAAGGCACAGGGGTACTTCTGAAATGCCTAAGAAATTCAAACTCGCCCAGCATCAGATTTATGCCAGTCAGATGATGGATGAAACATCAATCCTTGCGATATTCTATGAAGCTGGTACTGGAAAGACCATGTGCGTATTGGATTGGCTATACCGTCAGTTCAAGAACCGTCTGATATCCAATGCGCTTATCATATGTCCCGCCAATCTGGTGACTAACTGGAAATCGGCAATCGACAAGATGATTCAGTTCGAGGGTTATACCGATTACGGAATCCGTTGTATGCATCAGATGATTGAAATCCGTTCTTTCCAGAGAACCTATAACACAAAAATCATCAAGCGCAGAGACCGTAAAGGTGAAATCAAGGACTACAAAACCATCGAAACCCGTCCCGATATCCAGCATCCGTGGGGGGCAATCATCATAGATGAATCGCACGGACTTGGAAGTAACAGGTCATCGCAGACACAATCAGCATTAAAACTGGTGAATCTGACCGACCATCGTTACATTCTGACAGGAACTCCCGTATCTGGAGGAGGCGGACAGGAAGATTTTAAAAAACTGTACGGTCAGTTGAAATTCCTCGACCCAGATTTATGGCCGTCATGGACCGCTTTCTGCCGTGAGCTAGTCACCAGCTACGATAAATTCTACAAACCGAAAACCTATCGTAACGAGGAATGCAGGGCATTGATGAAGGCATACGGTATCGTTGCCCGTCTTGACGATTGTTACGATATGCCAGATGCGAACGACAACATCATAGATGTTGATTTGGCCATTCCGTCCGTTTACAATGATATCGTTGACGGTGCGATGCGCAAATACAATATCGACATCAAATCTGGCGGTGGAAAATTCATCAAACTGCTGGAATTGTGTTCTGGTTTCCTTAAAACGGAGGATGAGCAGACTGTACCTTATGAATGTACAAAACCGAGCATCCTTGAGGGTATTCTGGAATCCACTACGGATAAAGTCGTGATATTCTGCAATTACCGTTACAGTATCGATGTCGTTGCCGAGGTCTGTAAGAAACACGGTTCTACCGTGATATTCGATGGACGTTCGAAGACCGATACATGGCGGGACTTCCAGTACGGTCATGCCAAATATCTGGTGTGTCAGTATCAGTCTGGAGGTACTGGAATCGACTTGTTTGCAAGTCATACTATGGTTATTTACGAATCCACTTTGTCATCTGGATTGATGGAACAGGCGAAGGCCCGTATCCATCGTAAAGGTCAGACCCACAAATGTATCTATCATTGGTTATCCACCAAAGGCACTATCGAGGCCAAGGTCATGCAGACCGTTCAATCTGGTGTCGAGTTATCCAGACAGATGCTTGACGATTGGGCCAAGGAGAAGACGTTTGTTCATGCGAACAAATCCTATCCCGATAGCGAAGAACCACCGCTTGAACCCCCGCCAGCAGACTCCGATACAGTAACCAAGGAGTTCATCCAAGAACTCGAAGAAGAAAAAGAACAATCTTAAATACTTGATTGTACTATATGTAACTACACATAGCAATACGCTACTGTGCCAATGGAGTGATGTAGAAAATGGAAAAAGAAATCTGTTCCAAGATTCAGAAATTCCGCAAGGAAATTCTGAAAGAGGATTGGAAACCAGATTCATCGTATACCAGACCTGGCCCTAGAGGTATGCCGTTGGTCATCAATTACGTCTCCATCAACAAAATCAAGAGGAACACCGCCCCGATTCATGCCGAACTCGGCCTTGACCTCAAGATTAACATGGATGAGGTAGTTGATATTCCCAACAATGGCGGTGTGAGAGGTAAATTCACGTTCATCCTCACGGATTTGGATTCCTGTCAGACCGATGAGACCACCATCTTTTCTAGTGCGCCGTCTTCGGATAAGGGTGAATCCGTGTCGATATCCAATGCAATCCGTATCTTCTATTCATCCAGATTCGGTATTGTTGACGGTATCGAGTTCGATGAACACGATGAAGTATCCGAAATGAAATCGGCACTTTCCGAAAAGGCCATCCCGCCAGCAGAGTCAGTACCTGCACCCGCACCAGTATCTGCGCCAGCACCTGTTCCAGAGCCTGTCAAGACCCCTGTCCAGCAGACTTTACAGGACAAGCCAGAGGTCAAGGCGGAAACTAAGACGGAATCTGGGCCTGTTATCAAGACCGCCCCTAAGACCGAGAAACCCGCAGAGTCTACTCTGACCCCCATCGAGGAAAGGGCATGTAATAACGCAATCCGTAAAATCGAGTCGCTTAAAACGAATCTCAAGGACGAGGATTACAACAGGGCCTACGAAATCTACGGTGAACGCAAGACCACCGCCGATGTGACCGCACTTCTCACGATTCTGCGCAAAGCTGAAAGCGGGATGAAACCTGCCGTGGAGGGGATGTGATGTCAGAGGAAATGTGGGTTGCACCCGTTGTACCGTTCACGATGGACGGTAACAAGGTGTGTACCGATGGTACACACGCAGAGAAAGTCACAGGTACTGCCATGGGCGGTCTGCTTGGGTGTTCACCGTATGCAACTCCGTTCTCGATGACCTCCAAACTGATGGGATTGTGGGATAAGGATATCGGCAACAAACCCCAGGTGGTTGCTGGTAAACTGCTCGAAGGACGTATCATCGACTACGCATCCAAAACGTATCCGAACACGGGTGCGTTCTATAAGGCGGTGGATATCTTCGGTGAAAGGACTGGCGCACACAGGGATTGGGAATCCGATTTCGAGGATGATGTATTCGCTGGTCATGTGGACGGAATCGTTACACAGAACGGACAGGATTACATTCTGGAAGTGAAGACTGCTGGTGTCGAAAGTGCGAAAGGATGGGTAGACCACCCCCCAGAACACTATCTTTGGCAGGTCAATCTGTATAACCATTTCATCACCAAACAGGATAAAGCATACATGTTGCTCGGTGTTATGGACAACAATGCATATGCGAACCCTAACGGATGGATACCCAGCACATCCAACACTTATCTCTTCGAGATAAAAATCGACCAGAAGCTAGTGGCGGAGACCATCCAGAAAGTGAGGGATATGTATAACGATACGGTCAAAAAGGGAATCAGCGCACCCGCCGACCTTGACAACCCTATCGACCAGGCACTTATCCAGCATTTCCGTGATATCCAGAAGGATGACGGGGAACTGAACCGTCTTGCGGAGGAATACCTCAAGGTCAGAAAGGCCAACGAGGAATACTATGCAAAGAACAAAGTCAACGATGATTTGGAGGCTACCTTGAAGGACAGGCTCAAAGATGCCATGGTCTGCAAGGACATTTCCAAACTCGGCAAGCTGGGTGTAAGATTCAGCGAGAGAAAGCAATTCGATTTCAAGACCGCAGACATAGATGGATTCGATTATGCCAAATATGTCAAGGTCACGAAAGTCGCAACCATGACCGTGGACAAGGATAACCCTGTCAACGAATAAACGATTTAATAAAAAACATACAAGGAGATAATAATATGGCAACTATACAGTGGGAATTCAGCAACTTAGTACCCGAAGACGAGATACCTCTCAGCGAGGGCGAACACGTGCTTTACATCGAGGAGGCATCGTACAATCCCGAATCTGTGATTTACAGTATCAAGTTCAAATCCATGACCGTTGAGAATGAATCCAGCGTTCTCAAATTCTACATGAAGTCCAAGGATTCGCTACAGTTCAATAAGGCAACTGTCGGAACTCTCAATACTCTTACCAAGAGTATTGACGGTCCTAATGCAAAGGGTGTCCTTGCACCGACCGATGTCGTTCACAGGCTCGTC
>OCVV012880275.1_pt1 | contig 12827 bp, 12 predicted proteins | sample 1539721 | NCBI WGS metagenome assembly OCVV01 (sample SAMN02144230, study PRJEB22623) | gut metagenome | biome: sheep rumen | host: Ovis aries | place: New Zealand
CTTGAAGCTATGAAAACCGAGCTAAAAAAGACATTAAGGGACTATGGGTATTATTATAACTCATATGTTAGTGGTGAAGCGTAATGGAATATTTATATGGGACTTTTTCCGAAAATCAGATTCGTGAAATGGCAAAGCAAATGCACAATGACATTCACAAACTGTTGCTATATAAAGATCCAGATGTAGAGCAAAAAAGTTTCAGCGATGACGTTGAATTCAAGCGTTTCTTTAGAAATACGCTTATCCGTTTTGGCGGGTTGAATTCACTATTTTCTGAACCAGAAAAAATGCCGTACTTCATGGGAACTCTTCAAGCAGCTTTTGATGCGATTGATTGTGTACCTTTTAATTACCATCTTTACAGGAAACTGATATTTGATGCTCATGGCTATTTAACGGAGATGTTTGGGGAGGTGAGATAATGCCTTCCTTTGATGTTTACCGCAAAAAACTACTTGGACGAAACAGCGACGTTTTCCCGATTGTTGGGCGTACCAATTATAATAATGCCAATATGATGATGGAGGCGACTTGGGATAATGATATCCAGAGTCGCCGATGCTATATCTATGATTATTTTCATGATGATGATAAAGCGCACAATAAAGGCATGACTTATGATGAAGGTACAACAAAGACTCCTATTGATTGCAAATTTATTGTTGCTCAATACCAATCTTTGGTTAAGGATCGCGTTGAATACCATATTATGTTTCGTCCGTCGCAACCTCTTACATTTGAAGACGATGATGAATTGTATTATTATGAAGAGGATTTTGCGAATAAATACGGTGCAACATTTCCGATAGGTCTTTATATTGATATCCCGGATGAAAATGCGGTATATCATAAATGGTTAATCTGTATGAATGAATTAGGTAATCAATTTCCCAAGTATTCTGTTCTTCCTTGCAATTATCAATACCACTGGGTAGAGTTTAATGGCAATGAAAGGATTAAACGGAAGATGTGGGGAGTGTCCAGAAGCCAAAACTCGTACAAGTTGTGCGCTTCCTAGTAGTGATGCTAGGTCGAAACCGCTCTTTTGCTGGAACACCCTAAGAGCCTTGATACCAAAACGTGGGGATGAAATATGCTCGAATGGCAATGGTTTGAAAAGTTCAAGGATTGGGCAATCAGCAGGGAAGTCCCGAACAGGGAAACCCCCATCGACTAGGCGCAAGCCGTAGGGCATTTGCCCGAAACGGGCGGGATCTCATAGAGAGATTTTGATATAGTCAATTTTCACATAAAAGTGTGAATATCAATGCATTGAATTGTGCATATTAACGACAACTCGGGTCTATGGAGTGACTACCTTTTCACTGCAACAGAAAACCAAACCAAGATATGGCTGCCAATGAATTCAATCACTGAAAAGCTTTACTATACGATTGATCATGGTGGAATGCCGATGAACCAAAGAATGGTGATTAGCGCACCGCTAGAAAAGCCCATTGTATGGCAAATCAGTAAGATTGAACCGACTGCCGCTCTTGGTATTCAAAGGATTACGCTCAAACAAGATAGGTGGAATCCTGAATTAGACTACATTGATAAAGACGATGTAGATGATAAATTCGCAATGTATGCGAATTATTTCCTCTCCGGGCAAGCTCCTGTTGATGAAGATAGCTCTTCTGTGAAAATCCATTGTTCTTCTAATACTGTTAAATGTGGTGGAAGTTACAGAACATTCACGGCTACCGTTTTTACAACTAAAGGTAAAGATATTACTGCCGATGTAGATTCTGTAAAATGGAAAGTAACAATTGGAGATATCGACGCAATAGAAGCTGGTCTTGTTGCAATTTCTGGAGAAGGAACGAAGATAAAAATAAAATTCTTAGGTGATCGTTCGTATCTAACACAAATTATGCACGTTGAGTTCTCATGTTCATACAAAGATAAGTTAATGAACGGATCTACTGATATGACTATTATTGCAATGTAGGAGGTGTGGTGTATGGATATTGAACATAAAGGGGATGTATTCCTCAAACTTAATTCGTATGCTGTACTTCCAGACGATGATGGTGTTCGGTATAAGGAGATTATAAAACGTGAATTACTTCACTGCCCAGAATTACTGTATGCTTTGAATGACGATGAACTTGCTTCTGAGCTGTTTAATGAGGACGGAACATTGAACGAAGAAGGCGATTGGGATTTATATTTCAACGATAATATTCGTCCGTATATGTTCTTCCCGGAATCTCAGACGAAAGCGAAGAATTTTCTTTGCTATAAGATCGAGTTCGATGAAATTCCAAGATACAACAAATTTGAGAAAATCGGTCATGTTACATTTGTAATACTTTGTGATGTGAAAAACATTATTCATTTCGAGACTGGAATTGCTCGGCATGATTTAATTGCTTCTATTATCCGTGAACGCTTTAATTGGAGTAATATATTTGGCACCCAATGTAGACTTGTTAGCAACAAGGAAACTATTACGGATGCAAATTATGTTACAAGGACGTTGATTTTTGAATTGACTGTGCCAAACTCTGTTGTAAATACAGACAATGGCACCACCCGAGTAATTAACAATGTCGTGAGGACTGGTATTCGTGGCTGATGCGTTAATGATTGACGAAGCGCAGATGTATGTTGGAATGGATTATAAAGTTTCTGAAAAGATTACTATCCATTCTCCATCTGTGCTTGCAATTATTAGATTTGGGGAGCAAGAGTATTTCAATGCAGTTCACGCATTGACTTGCATCCCGTCAGATATGAAATACATGTTATTTAAACAGGGAGTTGATTACGAAAAAATCAGCGATTACGATTTGTTTCTAAGTCTCGCGAATGCGCTTCCTCAACATAGTACCTCTCTCCTATTTGGTGATCTGGATTTTTCTGTGATGAAAAGATACCGTGATCTCGAAACTGGGGATGAGTGTCTATGTGATCTGGATAAAGAAATAAAAATAGATAAGCTTGCATATGCAAAGATATCTACGTATTTGCGAAAGATGCATGATATACACCCAAAGGTTGAACATGCAGCTTCTAAGATTGTGAAACAAATTCTGATTGAAGAGGATCAGGCAAGGATAGAGAAGATGGAAAAGGAAGGGTACAAATCCACATTCAGGCCACTTTTGTCTGCAATGATGAGATACCCCGGATTTAAGTACAAGACCGATGAATTAGACCGTTGTAGCATTTTTGAGTTTATGGATACCGTTAAGGGTTCACAGATATATGTGACCACTAACGCGCTTATCCATGGCAGTTACAGCGGAATGATAGATACGAGTAAAATACCGAAAAAGAGTTTTAACTGGATGAGGGATATTGATGATTAGTCAATGCTCCTCATCTTTTTATTTGATAAAAATACTATATAAAGGAAGGTAAAAACTATGGCTTTCGACCTGAATAATTTTATAATCGACCGGGTAATTCGTGGTATTATGACTTCCACGAATGATGGTTCTGTTATGTGGTCTATTAACCAGATCACTGATCCTAGCCTGTCCATTACGATGGAAACGAGTGAAGCCGTTGATGCTATCGGCTCCCGTATTGCTAGCTTTAACCGTGGTAAGTCCGCCGAGTTCTCTGCTCAGAACTCCATGTTCGACCTTGGCCTGTGGGCTGCTCAGAACGGTGTTGAGAAGGAAGTTGCATCTGCAACGCACAAGATCATCTCTCCTATTTTCGAGACGCTGACTGTGCCTACGCCTGTTACGACTCCCGTGGCTCTGAAGCATACCCCTACGGCTACCCCGAAGGAGATTTATCAGCTTAAGGGTGATGGAACCCTTGGCGAAAAGCTCGTCTATAGCGCTACTGCCGCTGCTGGCAAGTTCACCTATGATGATTCTGCTCATACCATTACGTTCCCGGCGGCTGCGACTGCTGGTGCTCAGTATTTCGTCCAGTATGAGTATGAGAGTGAGTCCGCTGTTGCTGTAACCGGTGACGCTATCAACTTCCCGAAGGCTGGTAAGTTCATTATGGAACTGCTTGGCACCGACGTGTGTAACACGACTCTGCTTATCCATGCTTACCTGATCTTCCCGAACGCTAAGCTCGATGGTAACGTTGATGTGACGTTCGCTACTGATGGTAACCATCCGTTCACCATTCAGGCAAACCAGAGCTACTGCGATAACCAGAAGGTTCTGTTCCAGCTTGTAATTCCTGAAGAGGACTAATGTAGTTGTGGGGCGATTTTCGCCCCTAAACTATTCTTAAAGGAGGATTACAATGGCAAAGGAAAATCGCACATGCTTTTTATGCGGTAACGGATACCATTATTGTCCGAACTGTTCTGCCGACAGGGATAAACCGAGTTGGTACAATATGTTTTGTAGCGAAGAATGCCATGAGATAAATCACATTCTTTGTGAAAACAATTTTAAGCGTCTCAGCGATGAGGATGCTGGTGAACAGCTTAAGAAGATTAAAATTCCGCCAATCGTGATTGTTGAAAATCGCGAGCGAATTGAGAACTTGCTTGCTATTCGGCGGAAGGCAACGAAGAAGAAACCTGAACCGCATATTAGTGAATGATAATAATGGGAACATACATTCACAAAGTATGCTCCCATTTTTTTACGACTTTTATATTGCTAAGCAAGAAAGGAGAAAAATGGAAACTAAAATAACAGGAAAATTTTCAGGCAAAGAATACTACGCCAGTGAGGCGATTAGAATAATGAACCCGGCGCAAGCGGCGGCATATTGGGCACACGGGATTGAACCTCTTGACATCTATTCTTGTAGAGATGTAGAGAAGAAAACCCCCGCCATTGCTTTCGTCTTCCGTCGGAATGACACCAAGGAAGTATTTGATCTTTGGTGCAAACATCAGTTAAATTAGGAGGACTTATCTCAGGATGTATCTTGATAATGCGGCGACAACACCGCTTACTACTAACGTTAAAACTGCAATTATGAATTATCTCAACAATTATGGCAACCCAAGTTCTCATTATTCTATTGGAGATAACGCTCGGGCAAAGCTTACGGAAAGTCGGAAGATCGTCGCTGATTTTATCAATGCAAATCCTTCGGAGATTATATTTACGTCAGGCGGATCGGCGGCGAATAATCTGGCTATTCAAGGTTGGTATAACTATCATTCTGGAAAGATTTACTACTCTCCCACTTGTCATAAATCAATTACCAAGATGCTTAGTGGAGAACAACGTTCTTTAATTGGTTCACATCTTTCTCAGAGCAGTTGCAAACTACATTTACAGCGCGATGGAAAGGTAGACATTCTTGCGTTGACAGATTTGCTGACAGAAGATAGAGAGCCAGCTATTATTGTGGTTGAATATGCAAACTCTGAGACGGGGGTTATTCAGCCTGTTGAAAACATTGTAGAAACGGCACATATGTTTGGCGCTCATGTTTACTTGGACTGTACTGGCAGTATTTCTCAAATTCCAGTTGACGTAAAAAAGCTTGGCTCTGACATGATCGGGTTTTCTGGACACAAACTCGGAGCTTTAAAGGGTTGTGGTGTATTATATGTTCGTGATGGTTTTGAAATTGCTCCTTTGATCTATGGCGCTCAGGAACACGGGCTATATGGTGGAACCGAAAACATGATTGGGATTGTGGCTCTTGCGGCGGCTGTCAAGAATTACGACTACTCCTCTATTTCTTGCAACAAGAGGGATTACCTTCTGACGGCAATTAGTAGAGAGATAAAAGGTGTTCGACAAGTCGGCGGCGGTCTTCCGCATAATCTATACCTTTTGTTTGAAGGCGTTAGCGGAGAAGAGCTTATGACGGTGCTTGATTGTAATGGTTACCAAGTGTCTACTGGATCGGCTTGTAATAGCGGAATCAAAGAACAATCTCCTGCTCTCCTAGCGTTGGGGGTACCAGAAACTTGTCATAATGGCATTAGAATTACGCTAAGTGGCGATGAATCATTTGGCAGCTTGGATGATTTTGTGAAAGTTTTAAAAGATTCCGTGGAGTGGCTAAGACATAATAATGGCTAAGGGTTATACGAAGTACCATGTGCCGAAGGATAAGAGCCAACGGACGTATGACGGGATTGTTTTTGATTCAGTTTTAGAGATGAGATATTACAAAGAGGTGGTTTTACCCGGAGTTGCTTCTGGCGAAATCACCTCTTTTGAATTGCAGAAGAAATATCAGTTACAGCCAAGTTTTACACACAATGGACAGAGAATAAGAAGTATAGAGTATGTTGCGGATTTTGTTTTGCAATATGCTGATGGGCGAGAAGTTGTGGTTGACACAAAGGGCAAGCCCGACGCTACTGCGCTTATAAAGCGCAAACTGTTTTACTACCGCTATCCCACCATTGATTACGTATGGATTGCATATTCCAAAATAGATGGCGGATGGATAAGTTATGATGAATTAAAGAAGAGAAGAAAAGAGAGGAAAAAGAATAATGGATAACAAGAACATTGAAGTAGTCGTTGATAATGTAGAAGAAGAAGTTAAAGAAGATATTATGACTGTTGCCGAATTCGTAGAGTTATATGAGAATGACAAAACTAAGGACAAAACCGAGGTCGTCAAAAAGCTGAAGATAACTCCGTATATTGATTATGAAATGAAGATATCTTTAGCTGACAACATCATCAAGAATTCAAACGTTGACAAAGAAACGGGGAATATTGTTCTCAATTCTCCGCTGAGATTTATCTTCTTTGTGTATACGATTATTAATAAATATACAAATGTTAGAATGGGCGCTGGTGATATGCTCGGTGATTTCAACGCGCTGAATTCTAGAGGTCTTGTTGAGTATTTAATGAAGCAAGTTCCAGAAAAAGAGTTGTCCGAATTTACTACAGTTGTGGATATGGTTTGCAATGATTTAATTGCAAACAAAACAGAAATTCACGCTTTTGTAAATGAAGTTCTTAATGCGTTGGCTGAGCTGATGGGTGCATTTAGCAATATCGGTGAACAGTTTAAGGATGTGGATTTCGAAAAAGTTCTGTCTCAATTAGAAGAGGCAGCTTCTAAAACGGATAGATAAAAATAATTGCGGTGGGCTTGTCCCACCGCTTTTTTAAGGTGATATTATGGCAAGAAAACCAAAGGTAGCAATTAAGTGGGAAGAAAATAAAATGTTTGCCGAAAAATTCAGACATTATATAGCGACAATCGGACATACTATTGGTTTAAACATACGAAACAAATTATTTGATAAAGCAGCGTCTATTGTAGAAGGATTTTACAACGAATACCAATCGCCGCCAAGAAAATATACACGTCATACCGAGCGAGGATTTGAGAAAAGCGGTTATGAGATGGCTCTGTATCGTTATTTTAAATCTCCTGGCGGATATAAAAATACAAGACAAATTACAATAGATGTTGGATGGGTCACGACTAATATGTATGATGATTATGGGTACGATCCAGATGCCACTTCTTATAGTGGAATGACTGCACAAGAAGCCGTTTTGCAATCATTCATTGAGGGGTATCACGGAGATCCTAGTTATGGAATTTCTGCGAAGTATTATCCGCAGATGCTATACGATTATTTAGACGAGTTACTTAGTCCTATGAGCGTGGATTTAATGGTTGCAGAAGCCGTAAATAAAGCAGATAGAATGGGAATTTTTAAATGAAAACATGAATCTAGAGTGGATTGCACCACTCTAAAAATAAATACAGGGTGGTGAATATATGGCTGATAGAGACGTAGCTGCCGTAGTAAGAGTTCAGGTACAATATGATGACACGGTAAAAGAATTATATGCAACTGTAGACAAATATTTTGCTCAACTTGAAAAGAAATATAAAGACTCTCCTTTTGCTGGTACAATTCAAAACATGCAACTTGATATTAAAAACCTGCGGAGCGAGCTTAGTTCAACAATTCAAGAGACGGTAAAATCTTCAGAACTCAAAGGATTTGAAGCAAGGATAAACAAGGATTTGGCTAGCATCAGAGAAGTTATAGAAACTGGTGCTCGTGGAATTGGCGAAGAAATTCCTAAAGAATTAAGCGCAGGAATTGAAGAAGCGAAAACGCGCTTAAATGACATGATGGATTATTTCGAAAAATATGTCAGCGCAAGCAAGTCACTTAGGCAGTTTGGTAATGTTGAATTTCGCGCTGTGAATACGGAAGAAATCCATTATGCCGCAGAAGAAATCAAGGAATTTTATGATATATTAAATGCGTTTAGAACTAATCCGGGAATTAGAGAAGAGATAATTAACGAAAAGATTATTCAAAACGCTACAAACCTCGCTATTGCGTACAAAAAAACAAATTCCGAATTTGTTAAGTATATTAAGAACGCTGGAGCTGCCACCAACAAGGGTAGTCAAGATGATTATCTGTTACATGCAAAAGAACTTTATAATGTAATGTCTCTTATATCTGAGCTTGCCCCTAATACGGTTCTTAGTGAATTTAATGGTAAAACGCACACAATAGCTCAGGATTTTGAATTAATTCAAAAAAATGTCACAAAGCTTGAAGGCAGTTTGGGGAAAGGTAGCAAAACATTAGAAGTAGAGATGGGCCGTGCCCAAGCTTCAATTCAAGCTCTTGTTGAGGGTGGTACTGCCGTTAAAGACACTAGAGCTGAAGTTCAAGCTTTTAATCTCAGTGACGATGGGACTATAAAAATATTTGCCAAAATTGCAGATTCAACGCAACAAGACCTGATAAATCAGTTAACGCCGATATTAGAGGCGGTACAGGCATTTGCAACAGATAAACTAATAAAAATCAATGTAAAATATGAAGATAAAGAAAAGGTTGAAACGGCGGTTGCAAAACCTGAAACTGTCGAAGAAGAAGTTATTAAAAAGGTTGCTTCTAGAGTTCAATCAATTCCTGTAAAGGTAGTAATAACAAAAGAAACACTCGACAAGCTTAAACTTGATATTAATAGTGTTAATACTGACGAAATTACAAAACGTGTAAATGCATTGTTTGCAACCGGGCAAATTGATGTTTGGAAAAAATCGTTCTCAGATAATATTAATTCGCTGAGTGCTGAAATCGAGAAATTCCGTGGGAAAATGGAATCTCTTGGGCAGATAAAGGTTAAACCTGTATTTGAAGCAGATGAGGGACAAAAAGCAAGCATTAATGCCTTATTCAATGACAGTACGGTAACTGTACTCACGTCCATGAATAGCATTTTGGAGAAGATAGCTAGGGCCGGTAGTGATATAGGTAAAACACAACTTGGCGAGACGCTTAGTAGTCTTTCTGGTTTTCTTACGGCGGCTCAAGGAGAATCTACAAAAGGTGCGACGGATTTTCTCAATTCTTTTGGTACTCTTAAGGATACAAATCCAGCCAAAGCTTTCATTGATAGTTTAAATAAGCTTTCTGGTAGCGCTGGGCTTGCTGATAGTGTTAGGTTAATCAACACGCTGAGCAATGTGTTCTCGTATGCAGGAAACGGCGGCGAATCTAACAGAATGACAGAATTTGTTAATAGCATCAATGAGTTTAAAGGCAATGAAGCTATTAACACATTTTTCGATAAATTCAAAGCAGCCAGCGATTCCTTAACGACTTCTGGATTTACTACTGCCATTACTGAGCTTCGTGGATTATTTGCGGTTTCTCATGGTGACACCATCAATGCTGACAGCCTAAACACATTCATAGCCGCTGCAAAAGATTTCAAAGATGATGCTGGGCTTAGCGATGTTATTGGGAAAATTGAAACTGCGGCGAATAGCATAACTGATGGTAACCCGATTAAAACTGTTTTTGATGCAATTTCTAAGTTTGCAACTACTGTAAACGGTGTTAATATTAATGGCACGGGTATTACTGATTTTGTTAATGCATTAATGAAAGGATCTCTTTCTGATGGAGTTTCTGGTGCTTTTCAATCTGTTAGCGGCGTTATTACAGCTATTGGAGAAAACGCGGGGCTTCAAGGTGTTCTCGATTCTTTGCTTAAGTTTGACGGTAAGGAAGATAACGGTGGTGACAAGAGCCGTATAGAGAACTTAAAAGAAAGCCTTAATGGTATAGTACCTTCTGCGGGAGCTGAGAGTTTTATTGATTCTTTAACGAGGCTATTGACAACAGCTAGCAGTAATAACCCGCAAGCAGCATTAACCGCTTTGCTTAACTTTGCTTCTGGTACACAAGGAACTGGGAATGGTAGAACTAGGGCTGTAAATTTTCAAGCTGTAAGGGATTTTCTTGAAGCTTTATGGCTTGTTTTTGCAGAGTTTAACGGAAATGATACTCATATTGATGAAAGTCGAACTGAAACTCTTCGGAATTTCTTACATGTGTTTACTGAGTTTTCTGGTGACATTGGTGGCGCTGCAACCAGAATGTCCAGTTTTGTTAATGCAATAACCAACTTAGCCCATGCTACGTTAACAATAACAGATGACTCTTTGACGAAATTTGGGACACTTGTTGGTCATTTGAATGAGCTTCAACAAATAGCGTATCGCAACACTGGCAATATAGGATTAACTGGATTTGTAAATGCAATACAAGAATTGGGGGTTGCTTCAAGCAACATTAACCCGTCTGATAATTTTGGTTCATTTTTAACAACGCTTCGACCAATTCTTAGCATTAATGCAACAAATGCTACTGCCGAGAATTTGAACGCTATTGTTAGAACTGTTCAAGCAATGCACGAATTAAATATTGCCTTACGTGCTAATCTTCATGTTCGCGAGGCTCAAGGTGAAACAGGAGAAAATGTCTTTGTTAGATTTGAACATTTTATCGGCGATCTTGAACGAATTAACACTAGCTTTAGTGGCATAAGACGCAACACTAACCTTGAAAGCATAACGAGCTTTGTTACTGGGATAGCTGGCCCCGCTCAGAATTTTACGAATGCAGAAAATTTTGAACGATTTGTGACTGCAATTACTCAATTAACTCCGGCTTTCTCTGGTATAACCATTAATGACGCAGCCATTACTTCGCTTTCTAATGGATTAAGCCGTATAATAGAGTTTGCAAATGGGGCTACTAGATATGCGGCTTTTGCATCTATTATGGGCGCTCTTGAGAGAATATTACCACTTGTTGCTAATATGAATGGAGGGAGCAACTTTAGTGCTTTTGCGGTTGGTATCGGACAAATTGTTCGCGTTGCGCAGGATCTTCGTGATGCTGATGGTTTTAATAGATTTACTACGTTTATTCAAACGCTAGTTGGAACAGCAAATACCGTTTTAAACGTCGATTCATTTAATATTATGGTTAGAACTGTAATATCCCTATTTGCAGTTGCTAGACAATTAAATGATAAAGTATCTGAAAATCTTTACAAAGGGGCGGTTGCTCTTGAGGAATACGCAACAGCGAGCAACGGTCTTCATAGTACAGACGAATTTCTTAAGTTAGTTGCTAGTCTTCGACTTCTTATTGAAGCTGCTCAATGGATAACGAATGTTAATGAATTTGTAACTTTGGGCGTTGGCATTAATCAGATTGCCGAAGCTTCGCAGAAGATAACAAATCCAGATGTAATTTCGATGTTGCTCAAGAGCTTGGAAGGCTTAATTCTTCTTACCGGATTAACGGCGGAGCCAAAAAACCTGAATAATCTGGTATATGTTTTCGAAGGTTTCACCAGAGCGGCAAAAGATGTTGATCCCAATAAAGTTGTAGCTCTCGTTAAAGCTTTAGGAGACTTGGTATATGCTTCCGAGTTTATGACAGATGATGGTACTTCTTTGGGGAATATCTTAAGCGGAATTCAAACTCTTGCAGGAGCTGGAGAACAATTAAAAGGATTAAGAAATGTTGGCAACATTTTAAATCCAATTAAAGATCTTATCACTGCGTCTTATGATCTAGGCAACACAGATAAGCTTAATCAGTTTGTTCAGACTATAGGTGAGCTGATTCAGATTTCGAGAAACACTCAAAATACGCAGGTATTTGTTAATCTCCTTACTGTAATCAAAGATTTTAAATTCGATCAATCTCAGAGTTCTGGGCTTGAACAGTTCAGTACGGGTTTCACTAAAATTGCCAATATACTTATTCAAAAGAATTATGACCCGAGGAAATTATTAGAACTTGCAAATGCAATAAATCAATTTAATCCTAAAAGTGATCTTGGTGAAAAGCTTTCTAGAATTGGAGATGGCCTTGGTGTTATAGTAAGCAAAGTAAAAGACGTTCCTGATACATTTAAGGATTTTTCTAGCCAATTAGTTCAAATATTGCAATATGGCGAAGCTCTCAAACAATTATCGTACATAATGCAAGAACCTATGAATAAGCTTAAAAAGGCACAACAAATTTTGAGCAATACGACGGACATGCGCGTTAATGTTCCGTCAATGGAAAAACAAATTAGTGCACTTGAACAAGCGGTTGGTCAAACAGAAAGTTATAGTGAAGCTGTAAAAAGACTAAGGGCTGATTGGGCGAAATTCAAATTCCAATATAACGCAGGGAATAATGTCAATAACGAAGACCTAGTAATGGCTGAAAATCTGCTTAAGAGTATAAAAGGGCAGATTAATGAAATCTATTCTTCTCGCAACAAGTATCGTAGTTTGATAGATCTTGGTTTTGATGAATCTAAATTGACAGGAGATCTTGCTGTCCTTGAGGCATCTAAAGATCAAACAGCTACATACAGAAACGAATTAGCTAAGCTAGAAGACAAAATACGTGAAGTTGCAAGTGCTTATCACGGAATGGCAAGCTTTACGGACGAAGATAAAAAGTCAATTGCGGCTAGTGTCGCTGAAATAGAAGCTTTATTCAAGAAGTTTAAAAATGGTGAATTTAGTGGTACGCAGATTACTGATCTTAAAATCTTAAATCCTGCCGACATAGATAAATCCGTAGAAGAACTTGGGAAGTTAGAAGG
>OCVV011337128.1_pt1 | contig 12824 bp, 10 predicted proteins | sample 1539721 | NCBI WGS metagenome assembly OCVV01 (sample SAMN02144230, study PRJEB22623) | gut metagenome | biome: sheep rumen | host: Ovis aries | place: New Zealand
GGCGCGGGTGCAGCTGTGCTTTCGGCGGCAGCGGAGGAGGTCTCACCGCTCCCGGAGGAGGCAGCCTGCTGTGAGGAGCTGTCGGAGCTGCCGCAGCCTGCCAGCAGCAGGGCAGCGGGCATCAGAAGTGATAATAGCTTTTTCATCATAATGATCTCCTTTGTGAAAACATACGGTCTGTAGCTTGTTCACCTATTATACCATATATCCCGGATGTATTCAAGCCCCCTTGGCAATAATTGTAACTCGATTTGGCTGTGTGCTGCGGCAAATGACAAATTCAATGCTGAAAACTGTCATCACTGGTCAAAGAGGTGACTTCTGACAGCCTCTGCCCAAGGGTACTGCTCCATATACTGCTTCAGCCGGGCTGTTCTGACATTTTTGCCCTCAAGGAAATCAAAGAGGTCACAGTGTATCAGGGCCTTGTTGATGCAGTAGGAGCCCTTGGAGTTCAGTATCAGCTCCTTCGGCACACCGTATCTGCCGAGGGTCTTACGGATGTCATAGATTATATTGCGGACGTAGTTGCGCTTTTCCTCGCCGTCGTCGCCCTCCTTGAATACCAGATATCTAAGCTCCTCCTCCGAGACCTCGGCGCCCCGCTTGTCAATAAGATAAGCCAGTATCTCCTTGCTGTCGCGGCGCTCGAACTTGACGGGCTGGGCTCCCCAAAAGACCTCGAAATACCCGAAGCACTGCACCCTTAGCTCGTTTATCGGGCGGCGGGTGTGAGCTATCGCATTGATAAGCTCCTCCTTGGATACCGGCTTGACGATATAGCCGCTGACGAACAGGTCAAGAGCGGCGGCCTTGTAATCCGGGTCGGAGTGGCCGGTATAGATAATGATATTCATGTCCCCGAACTTTTCATGGAGATGCTTCACAAGCTCCAGCCCGTTTATCGACCCGCCGAGGTCGATGTCTATAAAGGCGATGTCGATGTTATTGTTGTCGGCATAGTCCATGAAGTCCGCCAGCCGGACAAAGCCCTCGTGTATGCCGTCGGGGTCTATCTGCCTGAGCTTTCTGATAAGAGCATTTACTGCAAGCTGTTCATCGTCAAAGGTCACTGTTTTCATAGCCTTACCTCCTGTGAAGCGGGGATGATTATCTCGGCCTCTGTCCAGCCGTTTTCGTGTCTTATCTCAAGAGTGCCTCCGCACATCTGCCTTAGCCTTTGTTCCGCGTTTTTCAGACCGATGCCGCCCTTGCCCAGCGTTTCGTCGTTCATGTCAAAGCCCTCGCCGTTATCCTTTATCACCACATGGATGCTGTCCTCCTCCCGATAGGAGGAAAGGATGACCCTGCCGTCTGCGGAATAGCGGTCGATGCCGTGCTTCACGGCGTTTTCCGCCAGCGGCTCGATGCTTAGGGCAGGCACCTTGAAATCCGTGTATTGCAGGTCAAAGGCGAACTGGAACCTTTTTCCCGTGTCGGCGTGCTCCAAAGCAAGATATTCCTTTATCGCCTGCACCTCGTCCGCAAAGGCCACCGGCTCGGTGCTGCCGACGGCGATGATGTTGTTCCTAAGGTATCTGGCAAAGTGATCCAGCAGCTCGGCTGCCCTTTTCGGGTCGGTATAGCAGACCTCCTGAACGGCTATCATCGCATTGTTGATAAAGTGAGGCTTTATTTGAGCCTGCATCAGCCGGAGCCTTGCCTCTGCCAGCTCGGTCTTGGCCGTTTCAAGAGCATAGCCGTATCTAAGCGTGACCTCGGTCTTGTTCTTTTCGTAGAGCATGAACATCACTATAGCCGACAGCGACACCATTGCGTTATTTATGTTTATGGACGTGTTGAGGAGCATGCCGATGATAAAGCCGAAGGTAGGTACGATCGCGGCGACCGTGACTATCTGCTTGGTAAAGCGGTCGATCCTTTTCCAGTACCTTGCCACGGTGATGCCGATGAACAGGAATATGAACAGCGTAACGGACTGCCAGATATAATAGCCCCATTCTCTGACATAGCTGTTGTTGCTGTCAAAGCTGTAGATCGCATTGATAAAGGGCGTCAGCAGCAGAAGGATCACATTCGGTATCTCCAGAAGCTGAAAGCCGGTTATCAGCTTTTCAAGCGCTTCCGAACTGCTTTTGCGGGCGATATGTATCTTGGTGACATGGAGCAGGAACAGCGTTAGGAACGCACCTGTCAGATAGTATATAAAAATGCCTATGCGCATAGTATAATATGCGGCGCGGGAGGGCAGCCCGCCGATGATAAGGGTGGGGATGTCGGCGATATTATAGATCAGCACCGCCGAAAAGAAAACGATCAGCTCCTTGGTAAAGGGGATATCCACCTGCTTGAGCAGCTCGTCCGACCTGTCCCGTCTGATGCCGAAGATCATTACAGAGATCAGGAGCAGCAGGAAGATCCCGTTCCAGCCCTCAACGATTATCTGTATCAGCACCGGCAGCCCGATGCGCTCTGTAAATCCGTTCATATTTCACCTCTGCAGCTTACTGATGACTGTATTATAACACAAAAGCCCGTGATAAACAAGTCCCCCTCTGCCGTCAAAGCGGGCAGAAGAGCGGAAAGAATGCCGGTATTTGCCGGAATTAACAGAAATTTAACAATTGGTGTCCCATTTGCGAAGCCCTCTGTGATAGTTTTGTTACCGGGGTATGGTATAATAATAAATGAAAGCTTTTGCTGCAGAGTAATTGTCAAATGTCGGTGTTCGGAGGTGTTATGATTGAGAAGCGTTGAGATCTCTGTGATCGTATCTGTTTCGAGGGACTATTTTCTGCCCTCACTGTCATTCCGTGATTTCCCTGAGGGGGTGAACGGCAGTCTGATCAGCGGCTCTGCCGGGATCGACCGGGTCAGAAGCGGCGCTGTGCTGCTGGTAACAGACAACGCCGGTCTTATCAGAGCCTTCCTTAACCGCCGGCTTGACAGGAGCTATTCGGTGTATATCGGAGAAAAGGACGATCTGGGCAGCCTGGCCGAAACGGTGACGGACATCTGGAGCCCCTTTGACGAGGGCGATGTACTAAAAAAACGGTATATGCTTTTGCTGGACTATATAAAGAACTGCACACTGCTGAAGTTCTATCAAGACAATGTCCTGCTGTAGCGTGAGCATTCGGGAAAGGATGAAACGTATTGTCATTTCAGCAATATCTTGCAAGCAACTGGGGTCTTTTGGTCATTCTGACAGGGCTTACCATTCTTATCGCGTCGGACATTCACCTTGAACGCAGAATGGTGCGGCAGATCGCTATAACCAACGGGCTTCTGCTTTTCTATTCGGTCACATCGCAGATCGAAAGCGCCTTCGGCAACCGTGAGACGTTCAGTATGTGGCGCTCGTGGCTAAGTGCCGTCAATTACAGCCTGCTGACGGTCATTCTCGTCAGCGTTACCATGATAGTTTATCCGGGGCATAAGAGGCTCCTTTTCATCCCCTGCGCCGTGAATACGGTCATGGTCTTTGTTTCGATACCCACGGGACTGGTATTTTCCTTCACTGATACCAACAACTTCAGAAGGGGGCCTTTGGGCTATCTGCCTTTTGTCATCAACGCCCTTTATCTGGCATATCTCTGCTTCAGAGTATTCAAGAGCCGGCGCTGGCAGCGGCGGGAGCTGGTGCGGCCGGTGTTCATGACTATGGTGGCGGCGGCCTGCATCATCATGCCGCTGGCCTTTGAGACACAGTCGGATCAGTGGCTGGAGCAGACCATAGCGGCAGAGCTGCTGCTTTACTATGTTTTCCTGCTGCAGGGCTTTACCACCTGTGATCCCCTTACCGGCCTGCTGAACCGCCAGTGCTATTACTCCGATCTTGAAAGGTACAAGGACAGCATAACGGCAATGGTCGCTATCGACATGAACGGCCTCAAGCGCACCAACGACAGCTTCGGACATACCGAGGGTGACAGGGCGCTCAAGACCCTTGCCAACAGCTTCATCGCGTCTGCCGGGAGAAAGCACCACATCTACCGCATCGGCGGGGACGAGTTCATAATCCTTTGCATCGGGGCGAATGAAGAAGAGGTAAGGTATATGATAGACCGCATCGGGCAGGAGCTGGAAAAGACCCCCTACAGCGTATCCGTCGGCTACGCTATGAACGAGAGCGGGCTTTCCTCCGACGAGCTTTATCACAGGGCTGATGCTATGCTTTACGAGGACAAGAGGAAGTATTATCTGTCCGCAGGCCTTGAAAGCAAGGCCGGACACAGCCGCAGAGATTAAGAAGAGATTAAGAATTGTATCATCTCGGCTGTATGAAAACACAAAGCCGCCCGGCACCCCAAAAGCGGGGAGCCGGGCGATTTTATATATCAAGCTCTCACTTTGTTCCCGACAGGGGGGTGCCGTTCACATAGAGAGTATAGCCGTTGGAGATAACGCTTGAGGCATCGCCGTTGAATTCGGTGATGTAGCTGTCGGCGGTGAGAGTCCAGGTGCTGGAGCTGTCAAGAGTTACCGAAACAGTGCCGGCATCTGTGGAGACGGTTTCGCCCTTGGCGTTGGTGATGCTGCCGCTGACATAGCCCTTGAGGGTTGAGCCGTCGGAGAGGCTAAGGGTCAGCTTTGAGTTGCTGCCCACCAGCACTGCGCCCTCGAGTGTCTGCTTGGAGGCGTTGAGTACGGCAGTGTTTGAGCCGCCGCTCCAGCCGTCGTCACAGACGGAGATAAGCACATTTTCGCTGTCCTCGTTGGTGATCTTCACGCCCGAAAGGGTGATGACAGCGCTTGTGTTGGTGACGTGGAACACATGACCGTTTTTGCTGGTGAGGGAGCCGCCTGTCATGCTGAAGGAGGAGGTGCCGCTGTCAGCGTCCCCGGACATGGACTGATAGATCATGATAGTGTCCATAAAGGTGGCGTTGCCGTTGCACTTGGTGTTGTTGGCGGTAAGGTCGCAGTTGTTGAGGGTTATGGAATTGAGGCCCTCGATGCAGACGCCCTCGGAGAGGTTGGAGACCAGCTTTGCATTGTCAACGGTTATATCCGCGGTGGAGTAGATAGCAGGTGAGCCGAGGCCGTTTGAGGTGTAGGTGCCGCCGTCAACGGTGACTGTTCCGCCGCCTCTGTCGGTGCGTATCGCCGCAGAGGACTGTCCGCTGGTGGTGACGGTAAGGTCGTAGGCCTTGGTGATGCCGCCGCCGGTGGTCATGATGCCGCCGGAGCCGCTGCCGGTGGTGGTTATGGTGGAGTCCTTGATGATGACGGTGGTGCCGTCGCCGGAGGCACCGTTCTGTCCGCCGTTGCCGCCGTAGCTGAACACGCCGTTGGCACCGTCGGCATCAGAGGTTATGGTCGCGCCGGTGATAGTAGTGGTGGAGCCGCCCTTGACCAGCACTGCCGCATTCTGCCCGTAGAAGTTGCAGTTGTCACCGCCGTCGGAGTCGCCGGTCTTGGTGACGGTGGCATCTGCTACGGTCACCGCAGCGGACATACCGGATACCGGAGCAGTTCCGATCTTTTCAGACCCTGCGGCTGCTGCGATCCCTGCAGCTGCTGCCATTGCAACTGCGGATGCCATTGCTGCGATAATTGCGATCTTCTTACCGTTTTTGTTATTTGTTGTATTGTTTGTTGTTTTCTTTTTAAAGACTCCTTTGTGATTTTGATTTGTCGGGGGTTTGTTTCCCTTGCTGTGATTACATGATACCACTCGTGAGTGGAAAATACAATAGACAATGTTTGCGGAGTATGTAGCATATACTACAGGATGAAGCCCGGGTGTTGCCTATATTATATCACATCGGTTCGGAAATGTAAAGAATAACACAAGCTAACGCGGTCAGAACTTAGTGTTAAATAACAGCAGGCATAAGCTTGAACTATTGTGCGCTTCGGAGCGAAACAAAATTATACTGTCAGTCAAGGCTGCGCGCCGCCGCGGCGGCCGGCTTTACAACTGCCGGGATCTGTGGTATAATAGTATGCAGGCACAAAGGTGCTGCTTGACGATAACTGAAAAGGATTTTTTACACCCATGAAAGATAAGCATTCCGAGGCTGTCAGACGGTTGAGCTGTTTAAGGCTCGCCGTTGCAGCAGTGTTTTTAATTGCCGTGGTGGTCATCGTGATCGTTTTTTCCGGCGAGCTGGATATCTATCTGCCCGAGGGCAGCCGCGCCGCGGACTATGTTCCCGAAAAGGGCATCGTGCGGGTAATTTCCGACCCGAAGAACGAGCGTCACATGACCGTGTCTGCTATTGGCAGAGGCAGGGAGTTCATAAACAACAAGGGCGATAGAGGCGGCTTTGAATATGTAAGCGTACTTCCCGGCGGGATAGTGTTTGATAAGCTCAACGGCAACTTTTCCGGCTGGAAGCAGATAGTTTCGGTCACCGAGCTGTTCCTTATCATCAACACCCTGCTGGTGCTGGCTTCCTTTGTGATGCGGTGCAGGAAGGAGATGTTTTCCTACAGCACCCTTTTCAGCGGAGGCATTACGCTGCTGTGGGTAAGCACTACGGTCGGCTTGCTGATACATCTGCTGACTGTCGGCAGCGAGGATGCGATCTTCAGCATGATGTATATCTATTCGCTTATCAAGGACGCGGGCGGGGTCTTCATGACCTTGAGCATCCCGGTCATGGCGGTAATGGTGCTGGCGCTGACAGTCAGCACGATCTCGCTGATAAGGCGCGAGGGGAAAAGCTTCGTGAACCTTTTGGGGCTGATCCTAAGCGGGTTCATCATTGCGGGATACGCCTTCGGGATACTGTGTATGGGCAATCTGTACGCCTACGGCAGCGAGCAGGAGATGCGGGTGTTCAACACTGTGACGAGCCTGTACGACACGGTGTTCGTTTACTTTCAAGCGATGCTGCTTTCAGCCTCGATATGCGGAATCATCGCCGTGCTGAAAAAGCCGGCCTATGACAAGACCCATGCTATAATCTTAGGCTGTGCGATAGCCGCGGACGGAACGCCGCTGCCGCTGCTAAAAGGGCGCATTGACCGGGCAGTCAGCTTTGCAAGGGCGCAGGAGGCCGCGGGCGGAGGCAGCCTTATCTTCGTTCCCTCCGGCGGAAAGGGCGCTGACGAGGTGATCTCTGAAGCCGAGTCCATGAAGGCTTATCTTGTCTCACAGGGCATAAGCGAAAGCAGGATACTTTTGGAGGACAGATCCACCACCACGCAGGAGAACATGAGGTTCTCGCTCGAAAAGATCAAGGCCGGCTGTGATGACCCGAGGATAGTCTTCTCCACCTCGGGCTATCACGTCCTTAGAAGCGGCATAATCTCCCGAAACGAGGGGCTGGAGGCTGACGGCATCGGCAGCAGGACGAAATGGTATTTCTTTCCCAACGCCTTCGTAAGAGAATTTATAGGTCTGCTGGTCAGCAAATGGAAGCAGCATATTCTGCTGATAGTGCTGTTTGCCTTGTTCTTTGCTGCCGTCAATATGATACTCCCCATGTGATGAAAGCTGCCCGTGTGATGTGCGGGCAGCTTTTTTTGCAGCAAATCATATTTTACCTATTGACTTTGTAGGAAATATGCTGTATAATAAATGAGACCCGGATCGGCTGCGCAATGCTGCAAGCGACAGCCTTTTTAGTTGATAGTTGATAATGAAGGAGCGCCCGCAGGGCGCATTGTGCATTGTTCACAGCAATGCATATCGAACTTGGGATCGAATGATTCAAAAAAAGGAGAGAGATCAATATGTCATATATAGTACCGTTTCAGAGCGTGGCGCTGTTTGAAAGCACCTTCAAGCGGCAGATAAACAAGACTACCGGAAAGATAGATCAGCGCAGGTTCGTCTTTGACAAGCTGTTCGGCAGGGGCGGGGACAGGCTGCCTGTTGAGGCGGACAGATACCGCCTTATTTGGATGCCCGGCTGCCCCCACTCAAACAAGGCGGTCATCACTCTGCGGCTGCTGGGGCTTGACAGGGTCATCAGCATCGGAGAATGCGGAGTTCTGCGCGACCCCCGGGGGTGGGTGTTCTCCGAGGATATCGGCGAGGTTGATCCCGTGCTTAAAATACACTACCTTGACGACGCTTATCTCAAGGGCGACCCGGGCTTTACAGGCCGCTCCACCGTTCCGGCGATAGTTGATGTGCCAAGCGGCAGAGTGGTGCAGAATGACCCGGTAAATATACCGAAATACTTTGTCACCGACTGGAGGGAGTTCCACCGCGAGAATGCCCCCGACCTTTATCCCGAGGCTCACCGCGGCGAGATAGACAGGTGGAGCGATTATATCAACAGGGAGGTCAACGCCTACGGCTGCGGCTTTGCCAGAGATCAGCAGACCTATGACGAAGCCTTTGAAAGCTATTTTGCGTCCCTTGATACGCTGGAGGAGCATCTTGCCGGCAGGCGGTTCGTCAACGGCGACTATATCACGCTTTCGGACATCCACCTTTTCGTGGCGCTGATACGTTTTCACATCAACTATCATCTGGTGTTCGGCGTGAACCAAAAGCGCCTCGAGGACTATCCCAATCTCTGGGGCTATACAAGGGACGTTTATCAGACCCCGGGCTTTTACGAATACACCAAGCTGGAGTGGATAAAGAAGCACTATCAGCTTTCGCCCCATATGCGGGCGAAGCTGGGAAACGTCTGCGGACTGCTGGGAACAGGCCCCGACAACAGGGCGCTGCTGCTCCCCGCAGGCAGAGAGGCGCTTTCTGCCGACCCGGAAAATAAGTTCACCCGCGAGCCGGAGCATCGTCCGCTGTTTGCCCATAAGGATGTAAAGACAGAGCTTGAATATCTGGACTACGCCCTGCTCAAACCGATAGAAAGAGCGTCGGAGGCGACGTTCCAGACGGAGCTTGAACGCTGGGCGCATCAAGAGGAGGACACTCTTTCAGAGCTGGACAGGCGCTTGGCCAAGCAACGCTTTCTGCTGGGCGGAGAGGTCACGGAGGCCGATAAGCTGCTGTATCAGACGCTGCTGCGCCACGACCATATCTATTACTATCTGTACAAGCTGAACTTCGCAAAAAGCTTTGACTATCCGAACATAGCAAGGTATGAAGCGGAGCTTTCCGGGAGGGAGGCCGTCGCCTCGTCGATAGATATTGTAAAGGAGCGGGAGCAGGCCTTCCGTGAGCTTGACAGCGACAGAAACCCCTACCGCATAATGTTCAGAGGGCCGGAGGTAAGATAGCATGAAGCGGGCAGTCGTGGGGATGTCGGGGGGAGTGGACAGCGCTGTATGCGCATATCTGCTGAAGCTGGCGGGCTATGACGTCATCGGTGTCACCCTTAAAACATGGGTCGGCGCCGACGGCAGGAACAGCCGCTGCTGTGAGACGGAGGATGCGGCGGAGACCGCCGGCAGACTGGGCATACCATACTATGTCATCAACTGTATGTCAGATTTCCGACGGTATGTCACCGAGCCCTTTGTCAGAGACTATCTTGCCGGGACTACCCCCTCGCCCTGCGTTTTCTGCAACAGGCATATAAAATGGGACAAGCTGCTTGAGGCTGCCGACAGGTTCGGCGCGGAGCTTGTGGCAACGGGGCATTATGCCCGCATCCTGCGGCTTGAAAACGGCCGTCTTGCAGTAAGGACTGCCGATAACGCAGCCAAGGATCAGTCCTATATGCTTTACAGGCTGACGCAGCGGCAGCTTTCGCGGACGCTCTTTCCGCTGGGCGGGCTGACTAAGGAGCAGGTGCGGCAGCTGGCGGCATCGGCGGGACTGCCGGTATTTGACAAGCCGGAGTCGCAGGAGCTTTGCTTTGTCCCGGAGGGCAGCTACAGCGATTTTATCGAGGACAACGCAGAGGCTGTTCCGCCGGCAGGGGCTTTTTTGGATGCTGACGGCCGCACTGTCGGACAGCACAGCGGCATCCACCGCTATACGGTGGGGCAGAGAAAGAGTCTCGGACTGGCGCTGGGGCGACCGGTATATGTCCGGGAGATAGACCCCCTTGCCAACACCGTCACAGTCGCGGAGGAAGGCCGGCTGTATTCAGGCCGTATCATATGCAGGGATCTAAGCTTCATGGGCATCCCGCCCCTTTCAGCGGGGGAGACTGCCGCCGGGACGGTCAAGATAAGATACCAGCATCCCGGAGCAGCTGCCGAGGTCAGGATGCTTGATGAAAACAGAATGGAGCTGAACTTTGCAGAGCCTGTCCGGGCGGCAGCTCCGGGGCAGTCGGCAGTGCTGTACGACAGCAGCGGCTGCGTGCTGTGCGGGGGAGTTATCGACAGGGTCATATACAGAAATGAAACCGAACTGTAATTGACAGTTGACGATTGATAATGGACAATGAAGGAGTGCCCATTCGGGCGCTGCAGAGAGTTTGCAAAAAGAGCATTGTGTATTGTGCATTGAAAACAGCCGGCGTGTTCGCACATCGCCGGCTGTTTTCTTATCTGAACCGCTCCGAAAGCTTTTCGGTAAACAGCTCTATGCCCGCGCGGTAGGGATTTTCGGGGGCATAGGCGCAGACGTAGTTCATGTCGATGTAGCGGCCGTTTTTGAGGATAGGTATCATTTTAAGACTGCCTTGACGGATAAAGGAGTCGATGCGTCCCCGCTGTTCGGAGCAGAGCCTTGCGGCAACGCCGGAGCTGACTATCTCGCCGATGACCGACTGGCTGTCGGTGGAAAGGGGATAGCGGTTCAGCTTGAAGGGGGCAAGAACGGAGTCCATTTCGTCCTCAAAGTATCTGTCCGTCCCGGGGATGAAGAAGACGTTTTTCAGCATCTCCGGCGAGAGATAGCTCTTATTGGCAAGCTCTGAATTGGCTGACACCATAGCGCAGACAAAGCTCCGCTCCAGCACTTGAACGGTCAGCTTGCGCTCAAGCAGCGAGCAGGTGCCGGGCGTAAGGCTGATAACAGCCGCATCGCTTTCCCCGCGGCTCAACTCGTCAGAGATCGCCTCTACAGGCGAGGGGTATTCGGAAACGCTTTTCTGCGAAAGCTCCACATTGCTGGCAGAGATCAGATCTGCCGCCGAGCTTATCAGCAGATCGGAGGAGAACTGTGAATAGGTCACCAGCTTGAGAGGGCGCTTCCCGGCGGTGCCAACCTGCCGCAGCTCGTCGCATTTCTGCATTATCTCCCTTGCCAGCGCCAAGATGTGGATGCCGTTCTCGGTGGGGCGGCTGCCCTTGTTGGTGCGCTCAAAAACCGAAAGGCCAAGCTCCGCCTCCAGCTCGGAGACGGATTTGCTAAGCGCCGCGGGAGATATGCCGAGAGCTTCGGCGGCAGCAGTGACGGTGCCTTTTGCGTTAACCTCAAGTAAATATTCCAGCTGTCTAAGTGTCATAGCGTTTATCACCTCGGTACAGGATCCGGCGGCAGGAATAATTTTCCTGCTCAATTTATTATAGCTTCTGATACAGTATTTGTCAAGAGTATGAACGCCGGAAATTGCTTGCAGCCGTGAAATTAGAAAACTTTTCATTTTTCGGCTGCCGCATTTGGACAATATACACAAAAGAAAGCCCAATGTCCTCCCCGCAGAGGCCGCCGGCCGGAGGAAGAGGGCACAGATTTAACCATAAGTTAAGATGCCTTAACTTTTAGTGTGTTTACAAATCCGCTTTGATGCTGTATAATCGAAGCATACCAACTAAACATATCAACTTAGTATGATTTGAAAGGAGCTGAATACGATGCAGCTGTTTGCAGAGACGAACCTGTTCGATTTCGGGCTGGTGGGACGGCAGCTGCCCGAGCTGCTGAAATATCTTCCCATAACCCTTGAGCTGGCGGTGCTGTCGATGATGATAGGCCTGGCGGTCGGACTGCTGTTAGCCGTTATAAGGATAAAGAGGATACCGGTGCTTAGGCAGATCGCAGCCTTTTACATTTCAATAATAAGAGGCACCCCCGCGATCGTCCAGCTTTATATAGCCTACTTCGGGATACCGATGCTGCTGAAATATATGAACCTGCACTTCGGAACGAGCTTTGACATCTCGGCTTTTCCGGGATTCGCCTGTGCGGTGTTCGCAATGGGCTTCAACGAGTCCGCCTACAACGCCGAGACGATAAGGGCGGCACTAAGCTCCGTTGACAGAGGACAGATCGAGGCCGCCAGCGCAGTCGGGATGACCTATCCCCAAGCGCTAAGAAGGATCATCCTGCCGGAGGCTATGACTGTGGCTCTCCCGGGACTGGGAAATTCATTCATCGGACTTATCAAGGGCACCTCGCTGGCCTTCACCTGTGCGGTGGTCGAAATGACGGCGCAGGGCAAGATCCTCGGCGGCAGGAACTACAGATATTTCGAGGTATATGTTTCACTGGCTATAATCTATTGGGCAGTGACGATCATAGTAGAGCGGCTGCTCAAATTCGTTGAGAAGCGCCTTGAGCTTCCGGAGCAGATCGACAAGAACGCCGTGGCCTCCGAGGAGGTCAAGGACAAGGCAAAGGCATACGCAAGGGAGGCGGAAACAAGGTATGATACAAATAAGAAACCTAAAAAAGCGTTTTCGCAATAATACAGTGCTGGACGGCATCGACCTTGATATAAACGAGGGAGATGTGGTAGGCATAATCGGCCCCTCCGGCACAGGAAAAAGCACGCTGCTGCGATGTATCAACCTGCTCGAGACCCCCGAGGAGGGGGAGATAACCGTTGACGGCACAGCATATTCGCTGTCGGCACACGACCGCCGCCAGACGCTTGAGCTTCGGCGGCAGACAGGAATGGTCTTTCAGCGCTTCAATCTCTTTGAGCGGAAGACAGCTCTTGAAAATGTAATGGAGGGGCTGGTCACCGTTCAGAAAATGCCAAAGGAGGAAGCACGAATGCTTGCCGCAGGCGAGCTTGAACGTGTTGGAATGACAGAATGGAGCGGGCATTATCCCAAGCATCTTTCCGGCGGACAGCAGCAGAGAG
>OCVV012877125.1_pt1 | contig 12820 bp, 14 predicted proteins | sample 1539721 | NCBI WGS metagenome assembly OCVV01 (sample SAMN02144230, study PRJEB22623) | gut metagenome | biome: sheep rumen | host: Ovis aries | place: New Zealand
CTTTTTTATTTTATAGGAAAGTGCTTCGCACTTCCCTATAAAATAAAGCCTTCGGCAATTTTGCACACAAATTTGCTACGCAAATTTGGCTCACTGCGAACAAAGACGGGGACATTTGACGAAAAATACTATTATTCAGTATTGCGTAATGTCCCCTTTTGTTCTTGCCATAAACATAACAAAATGCTTGATAATAAAAGCTTTTTGTTATATAATCAACTAACGTAAGAGAGGAGTTAATTATGTCTAAAATTAGTAAAGAAGAAATACTTCACATTGCAAATTTAGCAAGACTTAATCTTTCAGAACAAGAGCTTGAAAGATATACAAAGGATATGGAAGAAATACTTGAATTTGCAAACACTATAAATAACGTAAATACTGAAGGACTTAGTGAGTCAATTGCAGCAAATGAAAGATGCAATGTGATGAGAAAAGATGAAGTAAAAGATTTTAAAAATAAAGAACTATTACTTTCAAATGCACCAAGTCAGGAAGATGGAATGTTTAGAATTCCAAAAGTATTAAATTAAGGGAAGGTAGAGCAATGGAATTATACGAATATACTGTACATGAATTAGCTGATATGCTTGAAAAAGGAACAGTTACATCATACGAAATAACAAAAGCATATCTAGATAGAATAGAAGAGAAAGACTATATGGTAAATGCATATATCTCTGTTTTTGAAAATGAAGCTCTAGAGAAAGCAAAAAAGATAGATGAAGACAGAAAAAATGGTATTAAATTACCTAAATATGCTGGAATTCCGATTGGAATTAAAGATAATATTAATATTACTGGATATAAGACAACATGTGCTTCAAAGATGCTTGAGAACTTTGTATCACCATATGATGCAACTGTTATTGAGAAAATCAATGATGAAGATTTAGTATATCTTGGAAAACTTAATATGGATGAGTTTGCGATGGGAGGATCTACAGAGTATTCTGCATTTTTCAAGACACATAACCCATGGGATTTAGACAGAGTGCCAGGAGGCTCTTCAGGTGGAAGTGCTGCATCGGTTGCTGCAGGAATAGCTCCATGGGCGCTTGGAAGTGATACAGGAGGAAGTGTTAGACAACCAGCATCTTTGTGCGGAGTTATTGGTCTTAAACCAACATATGGTTTAGTTTCAAGATATGGATTAGTGGCATTTGCTTCGTCATTAGATCAAATCGGCCCAATTACAAAAGATGTAACAGATGCAGCCATTTTGTTAAATATTATTTCAGGCCATGATGAAAAGGATACGACGTCGGTAGATGTTCTAAAAGAAATAAAAGGTGGAGACCCTAAATATAGAGATATTGATAAGATAGATTATACAAAATTTTTAGTAAATGATGTTAATGGTATGAGAATAGGACTTCCTAAAGAGTATTTAGGTGAGGGCATAAATGAAGAGGTGAAAAATGCCATACTTGATGTTGCTAAAAAGTATGAAGAACTAGGTGCGATAGTAGAGGAGTGTTCGCTTGATGTAGGAAAATATGCTACAGCAGCATATTATACTATTGCATGTGCCGAAGCTAGCTCAAATCTTGGTAGATTTGACGGAATCAGATATGGTTATCGTTCAGAAAACTTTAATGATTTAAAAGAAATATATACAAATTCTAGAAGTGAAGGATTTGGAACAGAAGTAAAGAGAAGAATTATATTGGGAACATATGTACTTTCATCTGGATATTATGATGCATATTATAAAAAAGCACAAAAAGTTAGAACAGTTATTAAAAATTCATACAATGAATTATTTGCAAAATATGATTTATTACTTACCCCTACATCACCAACAACTGCATTTAAAATTGGTGAAAAATCAGACAACCCAATTGAGATGTATTTGGCTGATATTTGTACTGTTCCAGTAAATATAGGAGGTCTTCCAGGAATGAGTGTTCCTTGTTCATTAGATAGTAACGGCCTTCCAATTGGTTTTCAACTAATTGCCAATTCTTTTGAAGAAGACAAAATATTTAGAGCGGCATATACATATGAGCAAAATTCTGATTTTAAAAAGAATAAGGTAAATCTATAAAGGCAAGTAGGAGGAAAAAATGTTAAGAGACGATTATGAAATGATTATAGGTCTTGAAGTTCACTGTGAACTTTCAACGAAAACTAAAATATTTTGTTCATGTTCATCGGAATTTGGTGGAGAGCCTAATACACATTGTTGTCCGGTATGCATGGCTATGCCTGGCGCATTACCAGTTTTAAATGAAAAAGTTGTAGAATATGCAGTAAAAGCGGGACTTGCAACTAATTGTAGTATAGAAAAAAATAGTAAAAATGATAGAAAAAACTATTTCTATCCAGATACTCCAAAAGCATATCAAATTTCACAATATGATAAACCATTGTGCTATGGTGGACATGTAAATATAGTGCTTGATGATGGCACAGAAAAAATAATTGGAATAGAAAGAATACATATTGAAGATGATGCTGGAAAACTAAATCATGATGAATTTGGTAGAGGAACATTTGTTGATTTAAATAGAGCAGGAGTACCACTTATAGAGGTGGTGTCAAAGCCAGATATGAGAAGTAGTGAAGATGCCGAAAAATATATGAGAAAATTAAAGTCAATTTTTGAGTATATAGAAATATCTGATTGTAAAATGCAGGAAGGTTCAATGAGAGCTGATGTAAACGTATCTGTCAGAAAAAAAGGAGAAACAAAGCTAGGAACTAGAACAGAAATGAAGAATTTGAATTCATTTAAAAGTATAGTTAGAGCTATCAACTATGAGGCAGAAAGGCAAGCAGAGGAAATAGAAGCTGGAAATACAATTATTCAAGAAACAAGAAGATGGGATGATATATCTGGAAAAACATTCTCAATGAGAGGAAAAGAAGATGCAGAAGATTATAGGTATTTCCCAGAACCAGATTTAGTTGCAATTAAAGTGTCAGATGAATATGTTGAGAATATTAGAAAGTCACTTCCTGAATTACCAGAAAGTAGAAAAAAGAAATTAATTGAAGAGTATCATTTAGCTGAAAAACCAGCAAACTTTGTTATTAGTTCAAAATATTTTTCAAACTTATTTGATGAAGCCGTTGAAGTTTGTGGAAATCCAAAGACTGTAGGAAATATGATTATGTCTGATATTGCTAGAATTCTTAATGAACGTGAAGAGGAAGCTGAAGATATCAAATTTACGGGAAAAGAACTTGGTGAATTAATTTCATTGATAGACAAAGGAACTATCAGTTCTGCAATTGCTAAAAAAGTATTAGATGAATTATTTGTTGAGGTAAAGGCACCAAGTAAAATAATAGAAGAAAAAGGATGGATTCAAATTTCAGATGAAGGTGCGATAAAAGAGGTAGTAGCTAAGATTTTGGAAAACAATCCACAATCAATTGCAGATTATAAAGCTGGAAAAGATAAAGCACTAGGATTCCTTGTAGGACAGGCAATGAAAGAAACAAAAGGAAAAGCAAATCCTAAAATGTTAAACGAATTATTTTTAAAAGAATTAAATAAATAAAAAACAATACAAAAGAAGAGAGAGTAAGATGATAGATGTTGCCACAGCTTGCTTTGGAGTAGCATTTTTGATTTTAATTATTTATGAGATTAAAGCTATTCCAAAATTAATTAAATTAACAATTGAATCAAGAAAGATTAAGGCAAGGCCAGACGAAAAATACGAGTACTATAGAGATATACCCAACGAAAAATCAAGTCCAGCTGAGGCTGTGTTTATTAAAGAAACTAAGCACGAACCTAATTTTGGCGATTTTACAAAGGTTTTTTCTGCAACAATTTTAAGTCTAGCTATAAAAGGTTACTATGAGATTAAAATCAGAGAAAGCAACGATAGGGATAAAAATGGAATGGTATACCTTGAGTTTTCTTCAAAGTTTGACAAAATTAGAGAAGCTAAAAAATACTATTTAAATGAAAAGCAAAAAGATCTTACGGATGATGAAAATCTTTTTTTAGAGTATATTCTTAAGGTGGCAGAGGATAGAGATAAGATGCCTATTAATAATCTTAAAGCATATGCTATAGAGGATGAAAGTCATAAAACAGAGTTAATAGAGCTTGTTGAAGAAATGCAAACAAAGGTCATAGTTTCTGAAAGAATAAATGGCAATATTAATACTGAAGCAGATAGGCAAATGAAAAAGCTCAATGAAGAAATTGCACTTAATATGGGAATAATAGGTCTTATTTTGACGTATGATGGTCTATACTATAAAGTAATAGGATATTATTTTATTTTAGTTTTCTTAATTAGTTTTTTATTTATGATTCTACCAGGAATTAATATAGGATTATTAAAAATTATAAAACGAACTCTTCCATATTTGAGTAAAAAAGGTTTGAACGAAAAAGCTAAATGGAATGGTTTAGAAAAGTTCTTAAAGGATTATACTCTTATGGAGGAACGAAAGACTATAACATTACCATTATACGAGAAGTATTTAGTATATGGTACGGCATTTGGTATCTCTAAAGATGCTTTGAATGAACTAAAAGTATTTAAAACTGATAATTACGAAGAAATTGAAGTGAATGGCGTAGATGTGGATTTGGAAGACAGTGTTGCGGATTCATTTGAATCTTTTGGGGTCATCACAGATAATTTACTATTTGCAGTCGATGACTTGTTTAGAACAATAGATTTTGTTTTTGATATAATGAATAATTAGAGAATACAATAAATTATTATTAAATAAATAAAATAAGGAGGAATGGTTATGCCAGAGTTAAAAGGAACAAAAACAGAAAAAAATCTTATGGAGGCTTTTGCAGGAGAATCACAAGCCAGAAATAAGTACACTTATTTTGCAAGTAAAGCAAAAAAAGAAGGTTATGAGCAAATTGCTGCTTTGTTTTTAGAAACTGCTGAAAACGAAAAAGAACATGCAAAGATTTGGTTCAAACTATTACATGATGGTGATATCCCAACCACTACAGAAAACTTAAAAGCAGCAGCAGAAGGAGAAAATTTTGAGTGGACAGATATGTATGACAGAATGGCTAAGGAAGCAAAAGAAGAAGGATTTGATAAAATTGCATATTTATTTGAGGCAGTTGGAAAGATAGAAAAAGAGCACGAAGCTAGATATTTAAAACTTTTAGAAAACATTGAAGGTGACTTAGTATTTTCTAGAGATGGAGAAAAAATCTGGAAATGCAGAAATTGTGGTCACATTTGTGTTGGAAAGGAAGCACCTGGTGTTTGCCCAGTATGTAATCATCCACAAAGTTTCTTTGAAATTCAAGCAGATAATTTTTAATTAATATTTTAAGGACTGCCCCTAAATGACTGAAGATTGCTAAAAGGGACAGTCCTATCAAGAGACAAAAAAATTCCCCTTTTTAAAAGGGGATTTTTTTATCCTATGGAATTTAATTTTTTTGCTAATGCTGATTTTTTTCTAGATGCAGTGTTGGCTTTGATAACACCCTTTGTGCAAGCTTGGTCAACTTTTTTGACTGCAACTTTAAATGTTTCTTCAGCTTTTGATTTATTTCCTTCTGCAACAGCAGTTTCAAATGCTTTAACAGCTGTTTTATATGCAGATTTAACCATACTATTTTGTAATGTCTTTTTTTCGATTACACTAACTCTTTTTATAGCTGATTTAATATTTGGCATCCTGTAACACCTCCCTTAACTTGTAGTAAAAACTTTCTTATGTATTTTAACATGTAGATATTATAAAATCAAGTGTTTTAAAAAAAAAGTTGCCTTTTCAAGCATTTTACCATAGAACTATTAAAAAATAGTCTAAAAGAATAGACACAAAAAATTCACACTTTTAGATATCAATAATTGTTGTATAATTTAAAAAACTATGATATATTTTCAAAGAAGTATACGTTGAGGAGGAAATTATGATAGCAATTGGAGCTGATCATGGAGGATTTAAACTAAAAGAGCAAATTAAACAATATTTCGACGAAATTGGTATGAAGTACATTGATGTTGGAACATATTCAGAAGAAAGATGTGACCATCCAGTGTTTGCTGAGGAAGTATGCAAAAAAATCCAAAACAAAGAAGCTGACAAAGGAATTTTGATTTGTACCACAGGTTTAGGAATGGCAATTGATGCCAATAAGTTTAAAGGGATTAGAGCTGCTGCATGTTATAATGAAGACGCAACCAAACAATCTAAAGAGCACTTAGATATAAATGTTTTATGCTTACCTGCAAAATTTATTAATATAAGTGAAGCGGTTGCATTTATTAGAACATGGCTAGGTTCTCAATTTTTAGATGGAAGATATGCTGATAGACTACAAATGATAAAAGAAATAGAAGACAAAAATATGAAATAGAGGAGTCACACCATGTGGGGAGATATTATAATAGCGTTTACTATAGCTTTTATGACAGCATTTATGGCAACACCGCACACGATTAATTTAGCTAAAAAAGTTGGGGCAGTTGACACGCCTAAAGACGCAAGAAGAATTAACAAAATTACAATGCCACGATTAGGTGGTTTAGCTGTAATTCTTGGCTTTTTTGTGTCAGTTGCATACTTACTTATTGTTATGACAATAGAAAACAAGATTGATTTATCACAAGATAATTATGTTAGAAAAATATATGGTTTCACTATTGGAGCGTTTTTAATTGGAATAATATGTTTTGTGGATGATGTTAGAGGAGTGCCGGCTTTAATAAAATTAGTATTTCAAATAGCAGCAGCTTCAGTAGTTATTAAGTCAGGGATTATGATAGATAATCTTGACATACCGATTTTCCATTTTGAAAATTTTGGAGAAACATTTTATATTATACTTACTGTAGGATGGATTGTTGGAATAACAAACGCCATAAATCTTATAGATGGATTAGATGGGCTTTCAACTGGAATTTCGATTATTTCTTGTTTATCTTTACTTATAATTTTTTCACTTAATGGTTCACCTCTTATTTCAATACTACTTATAACAGCACTTGGTGGATCACTTTGTGGATTTTTACCATACAACTTTAATCCAGCTAAAACATTTATTGGAGACACAGGATCAAATTTCTTGGGATATTGTCTATCGATTATTTCTATTTTAGGAATAGCCAAAACATATACGGCAATTGTGATTGTTGCACCATTGATTGTTTTAGGATTACCAGTATTTGATACACTTTCGTCAATAGTAAGAAGACTTATTCACGGAAAATCTTTAAAGGCAATTATTCAACCGGACGCGGGACACTTGCATCATAAGATGCTTCGTAAGGGGTTTTCTCAAAAACAAGCGGTACTTATTTTGTATGGAATTAGTGCTATATTAGGAATGTTTGCAATCATTCTTTTAGAGAGTGGAATATGGAAAGCACTTTCATTTATGATTATTATTTCAATTATTATAGCAATGGGATATAAAGAATTCTTTAAGCAGAAACTTTTAGTTGAAGATAGTAAAGAAAATTCTCAAGAAGAAATGACTGAAAATGCTGAAAAATAGATAATTAAAAAAATGTCCTATGGACATTTTTTTTTATGTTTACACTAAAAAATTGATATGATATAATTATTTTGAATTAGTTTAAAGAGGTGTAATAGATGAATCAGATATTAGACTATACCCCAAATGGGAGTAAGAGAACAAACAAAAACAGAGGCTCAAATTCTGATAAAGTAGTTAGAATTCTAGCTATATTTTTAATGATTTTTGCGGTTTTATTGGTAGGGATTGCTGTTTATTCAAGAGCAGCTGGAAAGTCTGGAAAGAAAGAGGCCCCAGAACAAGTAACATATACTGACGCAAAAATTAGTTATGAAATAGATGAAGAAGAGAATAAAGTTAAAGTTAAAGTGTCTCATGATAAAGTGATAACAAAGTTTTCATATAATTGGGATAGTGGAAAAGTAAGAGACATAGATGGAAATGGCAAGTCTGAATTTGAAACAGATTTAGATTTGTCAAAAGGAAGCCATACACTATTTGTTAATGTTTATGATAGTGAAGGACATATCACTGCAGATAATAAGATGTTTAAATCTGATAATGGAAAAGATATTATTAATCCTAATATTAACATTAACCCTGAAATGCGTGAAGGAAAGGCTGTTGTTGTTATTACTGCTACAGATGAGACTGAGATAGATTATATTACATATAGATGGAACAATGATGAAGAGCAAAAGGTTACAGTAGACGATGTCGAAGATAATGAGGACAGGAAAAAAATCGTGGTTGAGCTTGAAATATTTGAAGGTTCAAATGATTTGACTATATTTGCGAGAGACAAGGCAGGAAATCAAGCTAACATTCAAAAATCACTTAATGGATTACTTAATCCAACAGGAAGAATTGAGATTTCTGCAGATAGATCAACTGCTACGGTATATTTGAATCATAAAAATGGAATTTCTTCTGTTAATGTTAAAATAAATGATGGAGAACCTCAATCACTTGATTTAAGTGGGATGGATGATGAAGCCAAAAAAGATTTCAATTTTGACATAGATTTGAATGCCTATGGAAGTGGAGATAAAACCATTCGAGTTGAAGCAACTAGTGCAGACGAAACAACTGGAGTATTCGAAGCAAGCGTTGAAGGGGAAGAACAGCCTACAGAACCTGAAGAAGAAGAAAACCCAGATAATGAGAATATTCAAGTTGAGTTTTTGTTCCCTAATGAAGGCAGTACAGAAAGAGACGTAAATCCTTGCCTTGTTGAAGTGAAACTACATTATGATAATGGTATCAAAGATATCGAATTAGAAATTGATGATAGACCATATGATATGCATTTAAATGATAATTCGAATGATATGAAATTTGAATTAAATAACTTCAGTCCGGGTGGAACATACAAAGTTAAAATTACGGTAAAAGGTTTAGATGACACACAAAGAACTGTAACGAAAACTTTGGCCTTTAGTGAAGAATAAAGGAGTTAATAATGACACACGAGATATATGTAATTAACAATGATAAAAAGCAAATTGAAGATTTAAAAAAGAGTTTTATTAAAGAGTCAGATGAATACAATTTTTTCTCAATTAATGCATCAGAAATAGAAGTGGCTTTGAGAAATATCCCTGCAATGATTATTATTGATGAAGATTCTGCAGATGTTGATGTTGTAGAGTTTTGTAGGAGTATTAGGTCAAACGAGGATAACACCATAACACCTATTGTTGTACTTAGTTCTAATGATGATAAGTGCCACATGATTGATGTATTAAGGACGGATGTTGAGTATTATATTGCTAAGCCAGTAACTTGTGAGTACTTATTTTTCGTAATCAAAAATTTAGTATCACTATTGATGAAAAACAGAAGAATAAGCCCACTTACAGGTTTGCCAGGTAATGTTCAAATTCAGACAGAAATGAAAAAAAGACTACTTAATAAAGAAAGATTTGCAATTTTATATTTTGACCTTGATAATTTTAAAGCATACAATGATGTGTATGGCTTTTCAAATGGAGATGAGATAATAAAGTTTACTGCCAGGGTAATTACAAAACATATTCATCTTATTAAAGATAGTGACAACTTTGTAGGTCATATAGGTGGAGATGACTTTGTGGCTATTATTAGTCCATCTGATTATGATAAAATATGTCAAGGAATTATTGCTGAGTTTGACAAATATGCCGTAACATACTACAATGAAATAGATGTTGAAAGGGGATATGTCGAAGTTGCTAACAGAAAAGGTATTATCGAGCAATTTCCACTTACAACTTTGTCGATAGCTGTACTTGAAGTGGATTCAAGAATCTACAAGACTACTCTTGAAATTGGTGAAGTTGCTAGTCAAATCAAGCATCTTGCAAAGACTAGAGTTGGTACAAGTACATATATCATAAATAGAAGAAAGTTTTAAATAGAGAATAAACCACTTAAAAACTTTATAGTTGCAAGTGGCTTTATTGTTTAAAAAAGAAAATAATTGGTTAATTAGAATAATGGTAAATTACCGTGATTCATAGCCTTAGGCAATTATTAAATCAGCTTATGATTAATAAACGATTTTGAGGTGTAAAATGTTAGTAAAATCAGAAATGAATAAGCTTGCAGACAACAAAGAGTATACAAAGGCATTTAATTATTTTCATGTTGAATATACAGAACTATTAAAAAAGTTTCTACAAAATAATGATGTTGAAGTCAAGCCAGATGATTGCTTGATAGATTATATTGTGAAAACAAGGGTATTTATGCCAAAGTATAAAAAGTATACGTATCCAATTTCGTATGCGATGTACAATGAAGATTTGCCAGAAGATACGAAGTATGAAATTCTAATGAGCAGTTATGACAAAATATACAAAGTATTTAATATGGAGGATGTGTAAGAAAATAATAATGAGTGATGAAGTAAAGAAATATCTTGCTTATGATAAAAAAGTTCAAATAATTTGTGTGAATACCAAAGATCTTGTTCAAAAAGTAGTAGAACTAAATGATTTGACTCCAACCACGGCAGCTACAGCAGGAAGAGTGCTTACAGCATCAGGAATAGTTGGTCATACTGAAATGAAAGAAGATGATGATTCAGTTACTATCCAAATCAAAGGCGATGGACCAATAGGAAACATTATATGTGTAGCTAGTAGAGAATCTAATGTTGTAAAGTCAAAAATATATATACAAAACCCACATATTGAATTACCGCTTAAACCAAATGGTAAAATAGATGTTGGAGGAGCGGTAGGAAAATATGGCTACTTAAACATTATAAGAAAAAGTTCAATCACAGATAGAGAATATAGTGGATTAGTTCCACTTGTGTCAGGAGAAATTGCAGAAGATTTTACTGAATACTTTGTAAGATCAAGCCAAAAGCCTACTGTATTAGCGTTAGGAGTATTAGTAGATCAAAATGGAATTCGTTCTAGTGGCGGATATATGTTGAGCTTACTTCCTGATACTGATGAAGATACAATAAGAAAGATAGAAGATAATATAAATAAAATTCCAAGTATCAGCGAAATGCTTAGTCAGAATAAAACGTTAGATGAAATTGCAAGCATCGTTTCCGGAGATGAAAATGTCGAACTTATTGAAGATAATTTAAAGATTGTTTTTGAATGTGATTGCAGTAGAGAAAAATTTGAAAATGGCATGATATCTCTTGGAAAAGAGGAACTAGAAAAAATGCTTAATGAGGATGGATGTGCCGAAGTGACATGTCATTTTTGCAATAAAAAGTATTTTTTTGACAAAGATGATTTAAAAAATATGATAGAAAGTATATAAAGCTAGTACAAAAGAAAGGTAAAACAAATGAAGAAAAAACTTGAAGAAGTTGCAATGTTTGAAAATAACCCTAAATGGGAAAATAGCATCTCACGTGTATACGATATGTATGAGCCAATTTATAAAGATCGTAGCGAGTTTGATAGAGATTATACAAGAGTTATTAATTGTAATGCCTATAGGAGGCTTAAGCATAAAACTCAGGTTTTCTTTTCACCAAAGAATGACCATATTTGTACAAGGTTAGAGCATGTCAACCATGTTGAGTCAATTAGTAATTCCATTGCAAATTATTTGGGACTTAATTCAGAACTAACGAGAACTATTGCAGTTTCTCATGATTTAGGTCACAGCCCATTTGGACATAAAGGGGAGGAAATACTATCAGAAATCTCTGAACGTGAATTTGGAGAAAGATTTTGGCACGGATGGAATGGAAAACATTTGGTGGACGATTTGGAACTTTTACAAGATGTAGATAATATTTCTAGAAATCTTAATTTAACATATGCAGTACGTGATGGAATTTTAGGCCATTGTGGTTCACCAAGAGTATCTGGGCAAAAACCTAGAGACGAATTTATAGATTTGAATGATTTTACCCATTCAAACAAGTATTATCCATATACATGGGAAGGCTGTGTTGTAAAAATTGCAGACAATATTTCGTATTTGGGTAGAGACCTAGAAGATGCAATAGAAATGAAGCTTATAAATCGTCGAGATATTAATTTAATAGATAGGTCAATTGAAAAAATAAGATTGAACAATACAAGTATAATAGGGTATCTTGTAAAGGATTTATGCGAAAATAGTACTTTGGAAGATGGACTAAAGTTCTCGGACGAAGCCTATGAAATAATGGAAAAAATTAAGCAATTTAATTATAAAAAAATTTATAATAATGAAAAAATTCAACCAACGACTAGATATTTTAAGGTACTTATGAATGAAATATTCTATACCTTAAAGAAAGAATATGCGGGTATGAATACAATTGATAATATTTATAAATTGAAAAGATATTATCCAGAGCTTTCAGATGGTTTTTCTGGATGGTTAGAAAAATATACTAATTCTGATAAAAAAGATACGGAAAAATATGACAACAAGATAGTATACGATTTAAATAATGAAAAAGATTACTACAGAGCAATTATAGACTATATTGCAGGAATGACTGACCAATACGTAGTTAGAATATATGGTGAGTTGATAAGTTTTTAGGAGGAAAATATGAAATACAATTATGTACCAAGAGGGGTATGCTCAAGGAACATAGAAATAGAAATAGAGGATGGCATTATTCAAAGTGTGAAATATACTGGAGGATGTAATGGTAATACTCAGGGAATAGGTGCATTAATAAAAGGGATGAAGGTTGAAGAGGCAATAAAAAGGCTCAAAGGCATCGATTGTAATGGAAGGGGAACCTCTTGTCCAGACCAGCTTGCTATAGCACTTGAAAAAATAATATCAAACGAAATGAGTAATTAAAAAAGAGCCTAGATGGCTCTTTTTATTTTATAGGAAAGTGCTTCGCACTTCCCTATAAAATAAAGCCTTCGGCAATTTTGCACACAAATTTGCTACGCAAATTTGGCG
>OCVV011291913.1_pt1 | contig 12817 bp, 17 predicted proteins | sample 1539721 | NCBI WGS metagenome assembly OCVV01 (sample SAMN02144230, study PRJEB22623) | gut metagenome | biome: sheep rumen | host: Ovis aries | place: New Zealand
ATTTTATTATTTATATTTTCATTGGTATATTTTTGTTATATAATTAATAAGAGTTAAGAGGAGGATATATGAAACTTATAAAATATATTATTTTAGGAATTATACAAGGATTTACTGAACCATTACCTATTTCTAGTAGTGGACATATATTTTTAATTAAAAATTTATTTAATACTAATATGTTTAATGATTTAAATTTAGAAATATTTCTTAATTTTGCATCTTTTATTGCTATATTTATTATATTTAATAAAGATATTATTAGATTAATTAAAGGTTTTTTTACTTATATTAGTAGTAAAGGAAAGAAATGTTATAAAGAATTTAAATATTGTATGTTAATAGTATTTGGATCTATACCTGTTGGAATACTGGGATTATTTTTAAAAGATCCTTTGGAAAAGTTACTTGCAAATAATGTTTATTTGGTTGGATTTGGGTTTTTAATTACTGGTATTGCTTTAATACTTGTTATTAATTCTAATGGTAAAAAAGATGATGATGATATAACTTATAGAGATGCTATTATAATAGGTATTTGTCAGGCTATTGCTTTAGTACCAGGTATATCTAGGAGTGGTATGACTTTAGTTGGTTGTTTATTATGTAAATTAAACAGAAAAGCTTCTTTAAAATATACATTTATGTTATATTTTCCCGTAAGTATTGCGACAATCTTGCTTGGGGTAAAAGATTTTGTTGGTAGTGGCATAGAAGTAAGTGTATTAGGATATTATTTAATTGGAATGATATTTGCTTTTATTTTTACTTATTATTCTTATAAATGGTTAACTAAACTTGTAGAAAAAGGTAATCTTTGGAAGTTTTCTATATACTTATTTATAGTAGGTATATTTACAATATTTTATTTTATATAAAAAAACTATAATTACTTATAGCTTTTTTTATTTACCAATTGGTTTAAAAAATGAAAGATTAGGAATTAAATATTCCGTAGAATTTATAATATTTTCAGGATTAAAACTATTAGGATTTTTCATTTCTTCTAGACATATACTTACTAAACCACTAACATAAAATAAGACAATTCTTTCAGTAGGAATATTAGATTCATTTATATAATTATCTTTTACATAAGAAGTAACTGATGTAAGTAAAGAATCAATCATCATATCATGAGCTATAGAATTACTATTATTCTTTATAACTGATGAATATATATTTAGATTTTCTGAAACATGATTTAATAATAATTTAATAGATTCTACATAATATTCTTTTATAGAATGAGTTTCTTTTATAACTTTTAATTTATTTTGTAATTCTTCTCTTAAATCATCAATTAATGATTGAAGTAATTCATATTTATCATTAAAATGATCATAAAAGGTAGATCTATTTATTATTGATTTAGCGCATATATCAGATACTTTTATGTCTTCAAAGGATTTATCCTTCATTAGTTCAATTAATCCTCTATATAAATTAGTTTTAGTTTTAATTACTCTTAAATCTTCTTTTTTCTTCAATTTTACCACCAAAGTCATTATAAAGAAAAAAACTACTTTTGTAAAGATATGACTACACATGTTGTAAAAATTATTTGTTCTTTTTCTTTATTTTATTATTTAAATATAATATAATTATTTCAAGGAGAGATGAATAGATGGATAGTGATTTATCAAAATTAGATGTTACAGAAAAAATGGAAAGGACTATTAGTAATCTAGAGAAGAGATTTGTAACTGTTAGAGCTGGTAGGGCTAATCCTGCTAGTTTAGAAGGTGTTCAGGCTGAGTATTATGGTGTGTTGACTCCACTTAAGCAGTTAGCAACTATTTCAGTACCAGAGGCAAGACAATTGCTAATTAAACCTTTTGATAAACATTCATTAGGTGCAATTGAAAAGGCAATATTAGCTTCAAACTTAGGCTATAATCCAAGCAATGATGGAGAAACAATTAGAATTGTTATCCCAGAGCTTACAGAGGAGAGAAGAAAAGAATTAGTAAAACAAGTAAGAGCAATTGCTGAAGATGCAAAAGTATCTATTAGGAATATTAGGCATGAGGCAATGGAAGATTTAAAGAAAGAAGATTTATCAGAGGACTTAGAGAAAGCAAAAGAAAAAGAAATACAAGATTTAGTAAATAAATATAATAAGAAAATAGAAGATGTTTTGAAAGGTAAAGAAGAAGAGTTACTTACTGTTTAAAAATTGTTCATTTTGTTGAAAAATAAGAATATATTTGACAATTGCCAACACATGTGGTATAATATACCTACATTGAAGGTAAAGGGGTCTTCAAATAATTGTGTTAGGGGGTTGAATATATATGCAAAATACTTATATATTTGAATATTTAGATGAAAATGACTTTAGAAAAAAAGAAAGATCAGTTAGAAAGTATAATATGTTAGCTTATAAAAAACTTACTTTTACTTATTATCCTGAGCTTAGAAAAGGGGCATTTTTAGGAAAAGAAGTTAATAAAGATGAAAAAGCTAATACTATAAGTTATGAATTACAATTACCAACTGATGAATTATTTAAAAAAGTTCATGGACCAATTGTTTTACATTATACTGTATATCCTGAGAAAAAGATTATTCTTTTAACTAATATTACACCAGAAGGTATATTAGATGAGGGACATAGAGCAGAGTTATCTACTTATAAAGGTATAATGATTTCTAAAACTAATCCAGAAAAAGATATGTTTAAAATTAATTTGCTAAATATGCTTGGAAAATAGAGAATTCTCTATTTTTTTTATATTTCTTCTTGCATGTACCTTTAAATTATGCTATTATTAAATAGCGATGTGCATGGACCCTTAGCTCAGTTGGTTAGAGCATCCGGCTCATAACCGGGCGGTCACAGGTTCGAGTCCTGTAGGGTCCACCATCGTGCGGGTATGGCGGAATTGGCAGACGCGCTAGACTTAGGATCTAGTGTCATAGACGTGCAGGTTCAACTCCTGTTACCCGCACCATTTGAACATAAAAAGAGGCTTACAAAGCCTCTTTTTTATTAGTTATAAAGTAATTAGTATTCACTAGCATTAAGTACTGTTTAATAGCGTATGCCACACATTATATTTCAATCTTATTTATTTCTTCAATTAATTCTTCTATTTTTTTATGAGTATATACACGTTTGGTACTATAACAATAAATTATTTGGATAATAATTTATCAACTTTATATACAACGCTTTTTGGAACAACTGAATTCAATTATGGTATGCAAACATTTCCAGCAGGAATTTTTTAAGATGTCGTTCAATGCTCTTCTGATTATAGTTTGCCAATTAAACCAATTGTTGGAGAAAGTGAATCTGAGTATTATTTTAGAGTTTTAGATTATCAAATTTCACAATTCGATAATTTTTCAATAGAAAGAAGAAGCGAGGCATTAGCAAGAGCAAAAAGATTAGCAAGTAATTTTTGTAGTGGAAAAAATAGAATATATTTAATACCATTTGAAAATGTGGCAAGTAATAAAGCGAGTTTTGTGGATGTTGAAGGATTAAGAGATGGAAAATTAAGTGGTAAAGAATTGGAAGCAAAATTGGATAGTTTGTATAGTTTTGAACATTTATTACAAGCGTCTGATGTTTCTATTACTAATGGTATGAATCCATATAGTAATCCAAATATGACAAGTGAATACGGAATTGCAATATATGGAACAATTGCTAACAAAGGTATATCTTTTTTTGAAATTAATAGAGTGTATGATTCAATTCAAAAAAAGCAAGAGATATGGGTTATATTGATGGCGACGTTATATCTAATGATTTAGATTTAAGTATGCAATATTCAAGATAAGAATATTATTTGTAAATGTCTAATTTTCTAATATTACTTAATTTATTCCTATTGAATTATTTGAATTTGGAGATTTACTTCGTTTTTAAAGAGATGCGAATAAAGTACCATTTATGATAATGAGCAAGAAAAACAAGATAAATTTAAAAACATAGTGAATTAATTTTAACTATAGATTTAGTTAAAGCAGTAACATAAAATAGTTGAATAATAATTGCTTTTAGTATATTATTATTGTGATGATTGGTGATTGTTATGTTTCAAAAAATATTTACTAAGGATTTGTTTTTACTGTTATATTATTTATTATTTATTATTATTGGAATAGTTGTATTTTTAATAGTAAGAAAAGTATCAAAAAAAGATGCAAAGAAAAAAATTGTAATTTGTTTACTTTTTACATATAGTCTATGTTTTATACTACCTATTGAAAAAATAATTGATTTTATACCAATTAACCGTAATACTGTTGAAGAAGCTTTTGAATTTGATAATGGTTTCTTTAAATATAATATTATATTTAAAGAAAAATATAAGGATACATACTTTATTATAGGAAAGTCTGTGAACAAACAAAACACATCATTAAAATTTGCTTATTATAAAAAAACAAAACATGGATATAGAACTTTAAAACAACCATCTGATTCCATTGAAGGATTAAAAATAGTAAATAATGAATTTATTATTAATTATGCTAAAAACAAGCAGAAAAAACTTACAGGGATTTTCATTTCACGTGATGGAGTAGAAAATGTTTTTGATGATAAAACCATAATTGAGGATAAATATGGAACAAAATTTAAATATGTAACTGATAAAAACGGAAATCCAATAAAGTTTGGATTGTCAAATAATTATGTTTTTTTTGGAGTTATAGATAAAGATATTAGTGATTCATATTATATTCTCATTAATGGAAAAAAAATTAAGTGTGATTTATAATTTTAAAAGAAAAAGTATAGAAAAAGAGAAAAAATGTTATAATTGGTTAGTAAAGTTCCTTTTTAAAGAAAAAAGGAGTGACAGTCTATGAAGAATGAAGAAAAAGTTGTCAAAACGTGTATTAACTGGTATATACTACCTTATGAAAAATCCTATTAAATCCCTTATAAATAAAGGAAAAGATATTTAATGCTTTTTACATTTTATCGCTTCTTTTTAGAAAAAAATATTAAAAAGTTAAGGTAATGGGGACATAAGGAAAACTTTAATATAATTAATAGAAATGGAGGTAGCAATGAAGATAATTGAAAATAAATATTCTAACAATACTTTTGAAAATATAAAACATATTGATGATTATGGAAATGAATATTGGTGTGCACGTGAATTAACAAAAAGTATTGGAATACAAGGATTGGAGAAATTTTCAAAAAGTAATAGATAAAGCAGTTTTATCAGCAAATAATAGTGTTTCAAATGAAGAAGATTGGGTTGTTGAAGTCAACAAGCCAATAAAAAATGATAAAGGTAAAGAAGAATTTATTAAAGACTATAAACTTTCAAGATATATATGTTATTTAATAGTACAAAATGCAGATCCAAGTAAAGAAGTTGTTGCTTTAGGGCAAACCTATTTTGCTATTCAAACAAGAAAGCAAGAAATAACAGAGCAAGAATACGATTATTTATCAGATGATGAAAAAAGATTTTATCAAAGAAAATTAACAAAACAAGGTAGTTATACTTTGCAAAGAGTTGCTTCTGCAGCAGTTACTCAAGTTTGGAAATATATAGGTGAATTTATAATTAATATGCTAGTTCTAGTAGGAACTATAAAAATTTCCGATAGAGTTGTAAGAGAAATGATGGGATTATAGAAATTGCAAAATAGTAATATTGCGAACGTTTTAGTTTATAGAAAATATGATATAATTGATTATAGGTTGTGATAGAATGCTCTTTAAGAAAAATAAAATTGATCAAATTCTTAAATTGAATAAAAAGAAAAGGTTAAAAGAATTATCTGATTCTTTGGATACAATAGTATTTTTAGATTATGATGGTGTTATAAATCTAGATTTAAATAATTTTGGAGATAAAAAGTTTGATATTAATTGTATTAATAATTTAAATAGATTTTGCTTAAAATATAATGCTAGAATAGTTGTTATTAGTTCTTGGAGAAAGTATAGTAATTATAAAGAACTATTATATAATTCTGGATTAGATAAAAGAATAATTATTGATGGCAAAACTAAACATATGGAAACTGCTAGAGAAGATGAAGTTTTTGATTATTTACTTGAACATCCATATATAGGAAAATTCATTATAATTGATGATGGAAAATTTAATCTACTTAATAAATATCAAGTTCAAACCATAACAAAATATGGATTCAATGATGAAAAATATGATGAAGCTTGCATATTAATAGAATCTATTAAAGAAAATAAATAATCGCACTATTTAGATATTTAGATTTAATCAAAATTTAACCAAGTTTTCTTGGCTTTTTGTTAAAAAAGTTTGTAGAAGATTAATTACAAAAATATGATATAATAGATTTAACAAATAAATGGGGTGTTGAATAAATGGAATCGTTTTTAAAGTTTTTTAAAAGAACTGTTCTAATTATTATTCTTATTTTTGTTGTTATCGGAATCTATTTAGGCACAAAAAATTATAATAAAACTTGGACAATAGAAGATGGTCATTTCAAATCTATATATGATGACTATGATGATTGCAAAATGAATAATTATGGTACTGGAACCACAGATATTTGTGATGATAAAAATCAAGTAAAATATATAGGTGGTGATATTAATGAATGATGATTTCTATAATTTCTTAGTTGCTACAGATCAATTAGATGAATTCTTAGGACTTAAAGATGAAGCATTAGATAAAGAAATAAAAGAAACTGAAGATTATATTTCTAAATTAGAAGAATTTGGAATTCATTCAGATTTTCAAGAACAAGATTTAAAATATAATAAACAGAGATTAGAAGAATTAAAGAAAAGAAAAAATGAGAACCAATAGGTTCTTTTTTTGTGAGGTGATATATTGAAAATTAGTAAAACAAAAGAAGAATTAGTTAATATGTATATTGATTCTTTAAAAGAAGGAAAGATTCCCTGGAGAGAAAGATGGGTAAGTTCTTTAAAAAACATTCAAGATTGGATAGAAAATAGATATTCCAAAAAGATAGAAAAACTAAGACCCAAGCTAATAAACTATAAAGATAAATTAATTATTGTTCATAATTACAAAGAATTAGATAAATTAATAGAAAATTTTAATGAACATAAGGATGGTTAAGTATGAAAAAAATGTTTAAAGATAAAAAACTATATATATTTTTGTTAATAGTACTCCTGTTTTTTAAAACATTCAGTATTATGAATTATTCTGTAGATACATATTTGCTTTTAGCATCGCCTAAATTGAAGTATGTATATGAGTACTTATCAGCAGGCAGAATTTTTACCACAGTCTTTTTCTTTATTCAAGGTTTTTTTCATATTCCAAATATAGTAATGTATATTACTTCATATCTATTAGCAATCATTTTTTCAACACTTTCAATATATGAACTAAATAAGGTATTAGATAAATATATTTCAAATAAGTTCTTATCAGCCATGATATCAATTGCTATTATTATTAATCCATTTATTATAGAACTATGGCTTTTTATAGAATCAGGAATTATGATGTTTTCAATTTTTGCCTGTATTAAGGGGTTTAAAAACTTTGACAAATATTTAGAAACTAAAAATAAATCTTTAATTGGGAAGTCATTTTTATGGATGATTGCTGCATTGTTTTCATATCAGGGAACCATCGCATTATTTGCTTGTCTTTGTGCAATATCAATAATAAAAAATTCAAAAAGTAAGAAAAAATTTATAAAAAACAATATTTTGATGTTTATAATATATATAGTTCCAACGATTATTAACTATATATTTATAACTATGATAAGTAGGGAAAGGGTAGGTGCAAATCACAATCTAATTAAAGTCATTAAAATGATAATCATTTCTACTAAAGAACAATTAATTAATTGTTTTGGGTTACTTCCAAATGGTTTCTACCCAACAATGCTTTTAGTAACATTTGTTATCTTAATTTATTATACAATAAAGAATAAACGAAAAAGAAACTACATGTTATCATTAATTTATATTACGCTAGTTACATACTTGTTTACAATAGCGCCAGTAATTCCCCAAAATAGTGATAGCCTAATAATGTTTCCAAGAACATCATATGCCTTTGCTTCATTAATTCCACTGTTATTTATTATTAATAATAAGAATTTAAATATAAAGATAACATCAGCAGTATTAATAGTTCTTCTATCAGTTGAACTATATTCATTTACAAAAATTGAGATAAATAGATACATTGTTAATTATGAAGACAAACAAATTATTTATCAAATCGAAGATAAGGTTAAAAAGTATGAAGAAGAAACTGGCATCAATGTAGAATATTTATCTGTATATAACCAAGAAAACTCTCATATGTTTTACAATGATATAAATGATAATATTAATGTAAGTGCAAAAAATGAACAACCAAATTCTACTGCATTATATGTATATTATTCTAATAGAAAAGTAAAAGAAAAAGAACAAAATAATAATATATACAATCTATATTTTAAAAATAAACATTGGCAATATTTTAGTCTAGATCAAGTTGTAATAGTTGGCAATACAATACATTGGTATATATATTAGATACAAAAAAGGATTCACTAAATATGAATCCTTTTAACATGCTCTTCCATTAATACAAATTGTAAGAGTATGAAAACTATTACCACGATACTCGTTATCAATAAAGTCATCATCTGTATCATATGTAAAAACGGTTAACTTTATAGGTGATACAACCTGATCAACTGAATAGCTACTTTGCAGCTTTATTGATGTAATTATACTATTATCGTTAAATTCGTCTGACTCCATATGAGAATAAAAGCTTTTTCCGAAATTGTTATAATCATCATATAAATAATTCATTAAGTATTCCCACTTATCAAATGTATGATCAGGATTAAAAAAGTTATATGAAACATCCTCATTATTTTGCAAAGTAAACTTAATATTAAATCCCATTTTAATATTTGGATATTTAATCCACTCGTCATAAAATGATAAACCAAAAGCTTTACTGAGCTTAATATTATCATCATTTGATGGATAAATTTGAAAGATATCAATATCTTCTTCGACAACAGGAGTTATATTTATAGTATCTATTCTTTGTAAAGTGTTACCAGACAATTTATAAATACCAATAGGAGTATTATTTGAATCATTATAATCGTTAGTAACTTCTTCTTTCTTTTGAGGAGATTTTTTTATCTCTGATACTTTTTTACTTTGAATGCACCCGGCCATAAAAATTATAATCAATATTACAAAAATAAATTTTTTCATATATACCTCTAAAATAAATATAACAAAAAAATTAGAAATTTAAAATGTAATATTGATTATTTTTCATCTTCTAATTTTTTATAGTCAACTTTCCCAATCATTGTTTTGGGAAGACTTTCTCTAAAAACGAACTCTTTAGGAATCATATATTTAGCTAAATTCTTTTCCAAATATTCTTTAATCTCACTTCTAATTTTAAAACTATCATGAAAGTCGCTTTTTAATACTATATATGCTTTAGGAACTTGAACTTTATATGGGTGGGGGATTCCTACTACACAAGAATTTAATACATACTTATTTTTATTCAAAACTTCTTCAATATGTGATGGATAAACATTGTATCCAGATGAAATAATTAACCTCTTCAATCGCTGAACAAAGAATAAACATCCATTCTCGTTTATATATCCTAAGTCACCAGTATGTACCCATATTTTTCCTTTATCATCTTTTTCTAAAACTCTATTAGTCTCTATTTCATCATCTAAATATCCAAGCATAACACTAGGACCACTGATTTGAATCTCTCCGACTTTACCAACATCAACCTCATTATGAGTATCTACATCAACAATTCTTAAATCGTTAGATGGTAGAGGGATTCCCACGCTCCCTAAAGTATACGAATTAGTAGTTGAAAAGATACAACCTCCACTTGTTTCAGTCATACCGTAACCTTGTACAATGCCTCTAGTTGAGCCATGACTTTTTAAAAAATCGTTAACCCTTTTATTTCTCTCAGCATTTAGCGAATCTCCGCCAGAAACAACATACTTGACATTGGACAAATCAATATCATCCATATGCTTATTTTTAAGTAGCGCTTCAAATAATGTTGGAACGCCAGCAATAAAAGTTGGTCTATATTTTCTTAGTAATTTATCAAATCTTCCTGCATCAAATCTTGGCACGAGTATTAGTTCAAGTCCGGTGCTTAGCGGATAGTGTACACACTCAACCAAACCAAAACAATGAAACATAGGTAGAATCCCAAGCATAGAGTCAGTATCATTAATATCTGGTAAAGCAATATGCGCTTGATTAGGTACAACATTTATTGCACCATTTGAAATGACAATACTCTTTGGTCTTCCGCTTGTTCCTCCACTGTGCAGAATAACAGCTGGATCGTCCTTATAAGTATCAACAATAATATTTGTATCATAATCTTTTCCTTTATTATAAAAATCCTTCCAAAAAATAAATTTTTCATTACTTTTAGGTAATTTAACTTTTCTGTCCTCCAGAAAAAAATACCCTAGTCCCATAGCGAATGGCATTGAATCTCTTGGAGATGAAAGAATTACTTTATATAATTCAGTTTCATCGATTATATTTTTAAGTTTTTTATAATTAAAGTTGACAGTTATTAACATTACACTTTTCGTATCGACAATGCTCTTTTTTATCTCTTCTTCAGCAGACAAAGGGTGTATCATATTAGATATAGCGCCTATTTTACTAACCGCATAAAACATAATTACAGCTTCTGGTGTATTTGGCATACATATTGAAACAACGTCTTTCTTTCTAATACCTTGGCTCTTCAAAGCTTTAGCACAAATATCTATCTGAATAAAAAAATTCTTATAAGAAATTTTATTGTCAAAATAGTTAATAGCAATATTATTCATTCTGTTAAGATTTGAATTATATAAATATTGGTATAAGGACATATCAGGGGTTTCTACTTCTCTTTCATCCTTGCGATAGTACTTATACCATCTTCTTTTATTTTTATTTAAAGAAAATAATTTCATAACAACTCTCCTATCTTTTTAAACTTATGTTGAATAAGTAACAAATATATTATATAATTGAATTAATTAAAGTATCAATAATCAGATTTGTTATATATGTACATTAATGAACAAATGAATAAACAAGTGTTCAAAAAGGAGCAAAAATGGATAGAAGAGTTAAATATACAAAGAAAGTAATAAAAGATACATTTTTATCGCTTTTAGAGAAGAAGAATATTTCCAATATATCTGTAAAAGAACTATGTGAAATGGCAGATATTAATAGGGGAACATTTTATAGGTATTATATAGATATCTATGATTTATTAAAAAAAATTGAAGATGAATTTATTGAAGAAATCAAAAATTCAAATTCAATGATGCATATGCAAGAGCATTCAATTTATACTTTTACAAAAGAGATATTAAATATTTTTGAAAATAATAAAAAATTAGTCAGGGTCTTGTTTAGTGCAGATAGTAATATATACTTTTTAGATGAAGTATTAGAAATTGCTTATGAAAAGTGTATTGGTAATTGGGAAAAAAACAAACATTTTGATGATAATAAAGAATTGCAAAACTCAGTTGTTTTTATTTTTAATGGAGCACTCGGAGTAATAAACTACTGGGTAAAGAATGACTTCAATGTATCAGCTGATGTTTTAGCAAAATATATTGAAAATTATTGTCTAGGTGGAGTAAATAAATTTATTCCTAAAAAAAATAATTTGTAAAATTATGTATTTTAGTTAATATTAATATTATTTTATGATACAATCTAATAGGAGGGTATATATGATAGAGATAATTAAAGCAGTATTATTTGGTATAGTAGAGGGAATCACAGAATGGTTACCTATATCATCAACAGGTCATATGATTTTATTAGATGAATTTATTAATTTAAATGTATCTAATGATTTTTACAAATTATTTGAAGTTGTAATACAACTTGGTGCGATACTTGCAGTTGTAGTATTATTTTTCAAAAGTATTTGGCCTCTAAAAAAGAAGAATGAAAAGGTGGTACTAGACAAAAAAACACTAAATCTATGGGGAAAAATCCTTGTTGCTTGCATACCAGCGGCAGTAATAGGTCTTGTAGCAGATGATTGGTTAGATGAACATTTATATAATAGTGTTGTAGTATCATTAGCATTAATAATCTATGGTATTGTTTTTATAGTAATTGAAAGCAAAAATGTGGGTAAAAGAACAACAAAATCTGTAGAAAAAATTACTTATAAACAAGCACTACAAATAGGTGCATTTCAATTATTAGCACTTATCCCAGGCACATCAAGAAGTGGATCTACAATAATTGGTGGATTATTAATAGGTTTAGAAAGAAGTGTGGCAGCAGAGTTTACATTCTTTTTGGCGATTCCAGTAATGGCAGGTGCATCGTTACTAAAGCTTGCTAAATATATCATAAAAGTAGGTTTTGTTTTTAGTGGGTTAGAAGTAGCAATTTTGTTAATAGCAACAATTACTGCATTTATAGTAAGCATACTAGTTATTAAATTCCTAATGAATTATATTAGAAAACATGATTTTAAAGTATTTGGATACTATAGAATAGCATTAGGTATTCTTGTATTACTATACTTTTTAATAAAATAAAGAGTAATTTTTTTCGTTACTCTTTTTAGGTGGGAGAAGGAGAAGTAAAATGAAGAAAGAAAAAGAAGAAACAAAAAAAGCATTAGTAAAAAGTAGGTGCAAACAGGGTTGATTTATGATTGTCAAGTGTTAAAATATAGTAAAATGAAATAATGGATGATTGTCAAATAGTGTGTGTAGACACAAATAAGTGATGATTATTTATATATAGTCAATGCATTAAGCATTGGCTATTTTTTTGATT